>Ga0058701_10000034_pt1 | contig 100664 bp, 61 predicted proteins | sample AgamicOrMae_FD_97039 | JGI IMG/M metagenome (GOLD analysis project Ga0058701, IMG submission 97039) | Agave microbial communities from Guanajuato, Mexico - Or.Ma.e | ecosystem: Host-associated > Plants > Phyllosphere > Phylloplane/Leaf | place: Guanajuato, Mexico | collected 2012-06-04
ATGTGAGCTCAATGAAACTTTGCACACTTATAACAGTATAGTGGCACTACTGATTGTTAGCCTATTTGTGCCTCTTGAATCAATAATGCATCCACAAGAGAGCAAAATGTTTAAACGCTTTGGAGCCCCTGGTGCACGAATGCGAGCTGAATGGAAAAAAGTACAATCATCACACCATAGTCCACCAGTTGTACAATCACTATGAGCAAAAGTTTTTACCTCACACAACTAGAAGCATACTTTCAAAATTCATACACATAATTAGCTAAAGTGGCCTCTGGATGATGAACCAGTGATGCGAGAGGCAGCAACTTTTGGCCAATGATGCACAACAGTATATGTATACTGTGTGCATTGTGACAAATGTTCTCATTCCACTAACTTGGCCCTCAAGTTGGCTACTTTTTTTCCACCCCAACCAATCTGGTGCAGTCTATACAGTAGCCAGAGATTCAACTAATGCTGCAATCAACTAGTCTTGCTATAGTGCATATGTGGTCGAAGTTGCATGTCTCTATGACAAAAGGTTGCCCCACCACAACAGGTGCACTTCTTCTACACCCACAGGCAAGTGAGCTAACTCGCGCAAATATCACACCATAGCTTTAACCAATTCAAGTCTAGCTAGCGACAAGAAATTCTCACACGAGTCTCGTATTGTCACTCACACTTGATACAGCATGATAAATAGACGGACAATCGCTATATACATCCTCAATGGGACCCAGACGCCTAATGTCCAGTGGTCATTGGAGAGGCCAATTTGTGCTTCAGAAAAGTGCTCACCAGTGTGATAGCTAGTTTGTGCTCTTTTGCATGTCTGAGAGAAAGTTCACAGCTCTGTGAGCACTGGAGCGAGCATTAGTATACATGATGCCTAGTTAGTAGGATGCAGCATCTGCATGGTATGGAATCTACCTGTGAGCTATAATAAGCATGAGCTCATTACTTGGAACATCCGCGAGGCCATAGTGAGCGGCTGCGCGCCATTGGAGCGGCTGCTTGTGTGTATTTGGGGTGAAAAGATAGGTAGGCATCAGTGAGCAAGGCGGGGATGGTTATTGTGCAATAGATGAGGTTTGCGAGTATCTAGCACTGTTACGAGGCGTATTGTTGCCATCAGCTCACCTGTTGCTCGATCAGAGAGACAAGGCGGAGCTTAGAGGCTGCTAATTGAATGGATAGCTACAGAGAAGGAGGCGGCGGGACGGCTGCTATATGGGAGCCCTGATGAGGGCGGGTGTCTTGAACTGGACGGTTGTTGCACGAATCAGGGACTCTTACAGTGCCCCTTTTCGCGGGAAGGAGGCTGGTTGTTGTGGCCAGATGGCCCAGTAGTCTTTACTGAATGCATGCCAGTGACGAGAGCGTGTGATGAACATAAACAGCCTTGCTCTACAAGGCTTCTCAACTCGATAGTTAATAGTTGATAGAGGCAGGCTCACTCCGACGTATTATAACTTGTTTCTCCATCAAGAGTTAGTGACAATCGATGATTCGTTTGTAAATCTCTTGTGGCTGCATCATAACTGGACTAAGCTATCATCTAATAGCTCTGCACGTCAGCAGACCGGGGCGTCACTTCCATTTTACTCATCTCCACTACACTTGAAACGTCTCCATGATAAAAAAAAAACTTTTCTACATCGGAAACTACAACTACCAAAATTTGTGCGTTCCTCTGTGGATTGGAGTCACACCTGTCGTTGGATCTGCAGCACTCGTGCTCTCTTTACCTTGGTGGCTGGCCTATGGACGTTCTCAATCTTGAGAGTGTCATCGCTAGGCTCAAGACGGAAACCCGGTCATTATCCTGCCTCATCCCAGTATGTCCTCACTTTACGAACAAGGCCATCCTCCTCTCCTTGTCACTTCGCCGCGGATTCCAGAGAAGAGTTGGCTGTGGATGCACAACCTGCGTCATAAAAGATGCAGGTTAATCGGGGCTTCTCGCTTCTCCGGAACACAAGACCAAACGAAACATAAGTTGAAGACAAATTCATCTTCGGTTCTTGTGTTCACTTGAGTCATTCATCCTCTGATGCAGCTAGTTCTCTCGGCACGAAGATCGTACATCCAGAAGCAAAATCTCTTTCGTTTAAACTGCAGACAAGCTGGTGAGTCTCTCAGAAGCAAGCCGACATGGCCCACTAACTCGCTTTTTGTAATCACCTTTACCCATCGGCTGACAGTTACATGGATGAGCCAGACTTCGATTTGAAAAATAGCCATGGTTCTCCAACTGTGTTTTCCGAGCAGCCGTCTCTCTCGTGCTTACCACAACTACAGTATCGTGTGACCAAAGTCATCGACAGAGGACTGATTAACATAGCTTCTAGGCTCATGCTCCGATCAATATTGCTCGAACGATTGGAGGAAGTTGTAGAAGCTAAAATATTTGAGAGATTGGATGGAGGAAATGCATATGTTTGTCATCAGTTTCAAGAATGCCAGAGGAGAGCTCGACTTCAGAACTACTACTTGCGCTAAGCTATTTGTTCAGCACTACAATTTCATTAGTAGTGACAACTTCGAAGAGCCCTGGCAGCCTCTTGCGTGCCTGAATGTCGTTCACAAGCGAGGCTCCTCCCGAATGGACAGTCTAGGCCGATAATCCTAATGGATCCTCATGTGCATGGTTCCGTAACTACTGATGCAACAACCGACTACTCACGCCAGGATAGCCATTTTTTGGGCAGAGACTACTACTGGACTGTACAGTTTCACCCACATCAGTGATGCCTAGAATGTGTGAGTTCATTATGATCTAGCTCATGGTGGCAAACTCTGTTGCATAGTCTACACTTCGTACAAGTATTGGGAGTGAGTGTTTGGACCTCAAAATGAAGCTGCCGCAATATTTTCTGGTTCACAGCCGCACAGAGATTCAGTGTATGTTGATGATGTGGGTTAATTGTTTATGGCATTCGATGAGCATGGAGTTTGTCAAGAGGTTTGGGAGTCTCAAATTTCCACCCTCAGTTGGTGACCGAGATTGTTTGACAGTTTGCGAGGCTTCCGCATCACAAATCGATAGATTACAAGGATCTTTGTCTTATCAGGAAAGAAGCAAATCAAGATATGGGGGAAGACACAAGAAAGCTTCATACAACTCATGCGATGCAAATCTTGAATCACAATTCAACACAGATCGACTTGAGGATTCGCGTGCTTGGGATTGTAGAGGTCTTATGGGCTTGCCCGTGCTGCTCAGAATCTATGGAGTGTTTTCTTCCATTTATATGATCTATGTTCTTATAAAAAACTCAACCAGTGGCTTACTTGACTACGTGTTCAAATTAATCGATGCGCAAGTAAAAACTCAGTGCATATTGCCTGGTAGATTTGTATTCGACGCGAAATTAAGTCGAATTTCTGCTTGCCTATTCTGTCTATTTCATCTAATCTGGCGTTTCACCAACGTCCTGAGGCCGAAGCCAGTTTATCTAACTATGATCCACTTCCTCACGCTCAGTGATCACGATGTGAAACGCTTTCATACGAAAATAATTGACAGAGATCGTATTGGAAATTTCAATCACATTCAGAAGGATCACCAATTGACAACGAGAAGAGACTTAAGAGAAGAATATTTGCGTTCAATCATTTGCTATCGTATTTGCAAGAGAGCAGAAATATGCTATCGTGTTAGACCAAACAGAACGATCAGTGCAATGCACAATCTAAAACACCGCCTCGATATAACATTCTCGCGCTTCCTCTTTATACTCTCTTGCATGGCACTTCCGATAGCAAGTTTGATTACTTTCCTGGTGCTGGATGATTCGCATTATACAAGAAATTATCGAGGTTGCGACAACCTGCGTGAAAAGGGATTTCCTCTTGAAATAGGTCCCATCTCGGTGACACTAACTTGGCACAGAATAGTCACATTAGCGTTTGATGGTCTTGAAAACTTGATTCTCTGGTTTGATTCTGGGGCTTGTCTGACCTTTAATTTCATCTTACTTTATATGCTCAATCACGACACCTTAATCTATTGGCGAAGTCTTGATCAAAAGATACAAAACCTCTTGGAACAGGTTCGAGCAGACTTCGAGTCCCGTCAGTGTAAGTCCTATGATCAGTTATTACTACTACATCAAGGCGACCCGTTTGATCCAATCTGGGCCGATATTCTTGAAGATAATAACCTCAAAGATATCTTCGAAAGTAATGACTCGCCATCAGAAAGCCACGAGGCGGCAACACTCAGCTCGATCAACCCAGACAGATCTAGAAGGAGACTTACCAGAACCAATATGATCATTGACGAACAAGAGTATTTGGTGGGAGATTCTTCATTCCCAACAAACACCAGGGTTGTTCAGAGACTTTACAACAATTCTAATGACAAATTCAAGCCAGTCTTCGCGATGGAGGAATCGATTTATTATTTGCAGTCTGAGATACGAGATTTCTTCAGCCAGGTTGAAAGCTGCGACCATTTCATATCGATGGTTCTCACCTGTGTGGTGTTTGTATGGCTATTGACATTTGCTGGCCTTAGCTATAGTGCACAGTCAAACAAACAGCTAACCCTACCAATACAAATTCACATAATCCAGTTATATCATCTATCTGGCTTTGTATTCTGCAGCGCAGTCGCGCTTGAGCTGCACAGGAAATGCCTGCGCACTTATACTCGCATCTGCTCCTTGATGGCCTATGATCAGTCAAAACACAAGAAGAGCTTCTTTAAAATATTGGAGTTTTTCACGAAAAGAAAACGAACCATGTACACCATCTTCAGACAATATCCTTATTCGCCAACAACTTTCCTCTCGATCATTGGCTGGACCTTCTCCTGTTATTTCATAATGGAGAGCCTCTTTAGATACAGCAGATAGAATACTCCAGCTGGACTGTGACATCCGATCTATCCAAGTAACGTTACTCTTTGTAATAAGTGTAATGATGGTTCTGGTAGTCTTAAAATATAAATTATCACACATTAAGAATGAAATACGTTCTAATCGAGGAGAAATGATGATTTTTTTGATTCGGTCTACTATGAAAATTAGTCGTCACTTAACTTAGCAGATTGGTTTCATAAACTATCAGTAAGTCTATAGTTGCATGTCGAACTGTGTTGGCTCGACTAGCGCCTCCTCTTCTTTCTCACGTATTTGTTCTGCCGGGTGGCGTACTCGGTGAAAGTAACCGTTACGTCGTACACAGTGACTGATAGTTGTTTGAACCTTCTTTTATCTATGATGATTCCTGTTGTTCCAGTGACTGCGGGCTGCGAACTTTTTATGTAATTACCCTCGAAGGTCAGCCTATTTACGCATTCAGTCTCGGGAGGCTCAGCGGCGGAAGCCTCTAGTTCACCAATCTCAGTATTATCGCTTTCGCCGCCGCTGAGATCACTTTTGGTTTGATCATGAGATCTTTTATCGATCTTGGGTTTCTTTTCGACGGAAGTCGTTGGTCCATCATGGTTGTTTTGGTTTGGGACTTTTTTAGGTTTTGAGTGGGAACTTTCGGCTCGTGTTTGTTGCTTCAATTGCTCTTGTTGCTGGAGCACCTGAGCGACGAGTGTGTCGGTATTGCAACGTGGCTTCCTAGTGGATGTACCACGTCTAAAATCACAAATTTCGCACTTAAACTTGTCGGCTGGGTTCTTGTAAGTGCACAAACCACAATCCCACGTACCAACGTCATCCTGCTCCATTTCTTTCCAACTCCTTAGGGTCACTGGGGGCGAGTAACAATCTACTCCATGAGAATCCTGAACATTGTAGAAACAATAAGTGATGATATGTTGTCGACGGATGATATGGGCCAATTGGTAAATAAATTAACACCTCTGAGCACGTGGGAATTGGCGCTTGCCTGGACAATTCGTTTCCGAGGCGATGGACGAATGAAGGGAGAGAATTAGTGCCGCACAGCGACGATCGCACTTGCTGCGCATCTGGAATTCTCGACGCGTAACTGTAAGACGGAGCCTTTAATGAGTTTTGATTTCACATCGGTAGAACTAACAATCATGCGACACTAATTTATCTGTTTTAGATTAACCGAACTTGAACTAACAATCAAATTCAAAATACCAATCTGGCCCTAGATGAGCTGATATTCGAATCTGTCATACTAGCGCTGGAAGTGTTCCAATCTACTTCGAAGATTATGTGTTTAACCTTCTGCAAAAACGACTGCTCCTCATGCCAGACGTCATCGAATGTGTCGTCATGATGCTGATGAAAGAAGTCGAAGTCGGCTGTTTCAGTGTTGAGAGATCTTTTGAATTTTTGGTGAAGGCCGAACCCTATCATCAGTATGGTGAACGCCACGATAGAGGCTACGATTGGGGCATAAGGTAGATAGTTGTGATGCAGGATATCTGTTATTAAAACGGTCAAATTCTTCGTCTGTCGACTAACTATGTTTTCTAACGTGAAGACCATGGTATAATTGCCTACGTCACGGAGGTATCTGATTATTTCCCGTTCATTCTTCGATGTCTCTGAATGCGGTTTACAGACACAATCAGTGTTATTGAAACAGAATGAGAAGCAGTATCGATAAGGACCCCCGCCACGAAAATTCATTGTAACATTCAACAATTCACCATGCTCGAGAAAAAGCTTGGCCTGTGGTTCTTTGATCTGAACGGGATCAATAACCACAATTTCCTTTTGACTCGTGCCCGTGCCATTTTGAGGATTGAACACCAGAACCTTCAAGAATTGGTCTGGGTCCGGTCTGTCAAACTGGTAATTTATCTGGGATATGTTTTCACCTGTGACGATTGTCTTGTTCTTCACTGACCATTGGTAGGTCAATGTGAGATTCCTCAATTTGTCATCCAAGATCTCAGCAGTGGCCGTAATATTTCGGTTCGTAGCCTCATAGATGCGTCCATGTAGATAGAAAGCAGGCTCTAATCTTATATTCACTGGTATGGTCTTATTTTCATAATGGTAGGGAATTCGGGAAGTCTGATCATGGCGCGATATTAAATTGAGACATCTCACGTTTTTGAGATGATGGAAACCCAGTACCAACAAGAATAGCCTTAGATAGAGGCTTGCGCCCTGAAACCAATATTTAGAACCGCCCATACGATTTTTTTAGGCCTGTTTACATAGGTGTGGCCATGATTCATCTGATCGCACCACCGAAGATAGTTTCCTTCATTGAGTCCAATAAAATTCGTAGCTCCTGAACGCTATGACAATAAGAAGATGATTTTCAAGGTTGGCGTACCAGTTGATGACTAAGAATTTCAGAGCGTGTTTCGAGAAATTGAAAAAACGTGTGTGAAGAGGCCGATTGGCTCTGGGAGATCCCATTCAAGTTTCCTCCCAACGATGGTGCAAATAGCCTAGGCATATCTAAGGCCCATTCGATATTTAATTATACACATCAAGAGATAAAATTTCGGCAAACGTCGTATTTATACTGAGGAATGTCAATTTCCTTCAGCTGTCTTCAACTCGCCGCCAGGACAATTCTTCCTGGGAGCAATCTTCAGACCTAGCCTCGAATGGTGTGAATACGATCGTGATCAAAACATTTGCCCCATAGTTGTGCTATAGCTCAAGGACAATTGCATAGGTTGATCAGAATTTGTTATAAAATCTGAATGATATTCTGATCAGTGGTTTATAGCCAAAACGGTCAACTCCATGACCGCTCCCAAAGTTTGTAGCATAACGCTAGAGATTGTCACCCTGTTTATCCCGATTGATGAAAGACCGAGTCAACGCGAGAGAGAAATACCAGTCTAGAGAGAAAGAGTGAAGGTATTCGCGTCATATAAGGATCTCAGGATTGATCGATTTTAGACCCTCTAGATTTCTTCGGGTCAGAGTTAATCTCTAAGCATTGGTCGGTACGTCTGATTATAGTGATAGATCATGGTATGTGCTTTTATTTTCAGCTCCCGTAGACTTTCACGAGGCTAGAAATGAAAATGCAGAACCCGGTTAGTCTTACCGGATCACTAAGTAGTAAAATGAACGAGAAGACAGAGTCTGATGCCTTTCTTTTTCTCAATCATAGATGAAGTTATGAATGATGAATTATACGAGCAACTGACGAATCTCGAATTTTTCCAGGTGACATTTAATCTAATTAGGTCATACATTAGATCCTAATTAAAGCTTTTTAGGTGAGGCTTGTGTCACCTAAACGGTCATCTAACCGAGCGCAGAAATTTTTACATTCGCATTCTTTCCAAGAGGAAAAGCAAGTTTTTCCATGCAAGATCCTTTCCTTCGGCTTTGCCGAGCTCTCGCATCAAGGTAGAATCAGGGAAGAGCCAGTGGACAGGACAAAATCCAGTCGGTCTGGCCAAGAAACCACTGCGCAACCGCGAGTCTCGAGCGAAGCACGCCAGCGCTAAGCTAGCGGTGGCACAATGGAAGCCCACAAGACAAGCTTGCCATCAACTATGATGGCGCTGGACGAAACCGCTTTTACAGTTAACTCTTTGGGGTCTAGAGACCAATCCGTTTGGCTCAATTGTTATCCCGTTCGACACTTCGTCAGGCGCTCGGCCAACCCTTTGTATCCGCAGAGCAACCCGTTAGCTGGTACCTGACAGCTCGATTCGTCCAGCTCAGTCGGCGCACCAGCTTGGTATTTGTCGTTGTTATGTTGTGGTGGACCAGAGTCTAGCCTTGTAGCTGGCTAGCAAGGTGGCTGGAATTGAAGGTAGAGGAGGGAGGAGCAACAAGCACTGGCTTGTCTGTCTCTGGCTTGTCTGTTTCTGGCTTCTTTCTGCGTCGACTCTGAATCTGCGCACAACCAGCTAGAACTTCCTCTTCAGCTCGCTCCATCACGGCAAGTCCACTACAACAAACGGTTTCTGCTCCGACTCAGACTACTTCCACGCCCAAGTCAGTCTAACCAGCACGAAAATCTCTGATCCATGTTCTCAGTCAAACCTATCACGCTTCCGATCACGTTTGGGTGCCATTCTTCGTAATTGCTGACTATTTGATCCCTATTTCAACGCCTTTTTCTATCATCATCAACCTAACCTCGTATATGTGTAAGGAAATCTTCAGAGATGGCCTGGGGCCGGAGATTGTTCTTTAATATCATAGAGGACAATTACTCCCTCCATCTTTCTGTTCCTCTCCTTGTTCGTCTCCTGGTTGAAGACGGTCCCAAAGAAGTCGTATTCATGATCATATGTTCTTCCTACAGTCGTGAGTCGAAAATCAACCGGACATCTTACACGCCCACTTGATTGCTGTTGCCCGCACGTGCTCGAAACAGTGTTATCTAAAGGGAGTCCGCGGCTCGATCGCCGCTAAATGTGGGTGGGTGTGACGTGCGGCGGCCCGCAATATCTGCTAGTCGCAATGGCGACAGCGGTACACGCTTCACACAACCTCAGTGTCTCCTCTTGTCGCTTATTTCTTTGGTCGAGTCAATCAAGAACCAACGAAATTTCAACAAGTTCTTCTAATTTTTTCAATCAAACAACTGGATAGAGCAACTTTCTACCCTTCAAAGTTCTCGTCAATGTATCATCGATCACCATTGAACTTATAGAATAGGGTAGTTTATCTCTATTGGTGGTTTTTATTGCAAATTATGAACGAAAAATTGGGGCAAGAGTTGTTTAACGAAGAGAACAAGCTAAAGCTACGACAGAGGCACGAAAATAACCACCAGCAGCAATATAACCCAGAAGCATCTATAGGACAAGATTATTCAAACACTGGAAGAGTTGCCAGGATAACAATAGAATCAGACTCTAAGCAAAAGTGCTTAATTACTGGCAAGGTAATTGAAGGTGATACATCATTAGACCAGAGGAAGTCGCATGGTAAATATTTGATACAAAATTCACGCATAGATCGATTGGAACAGATTGAGAAATTATTATTTTTTTATACCAAGATGAATAAAACAAAAGAGGAAATTTCAGAGATGGAAAAATTAGAAAAAGAAATCGTCAGTAATCAGTGTTCAGAAAAAGATGAAAGTTGCATAATTAAACAAGATGATGAGTCTACAAGGGGCAAAGAGCACCAAGAAAAAATTTCTAAAGATACCCAGCCACAGCAGCTTCACCAATCGAATAACAATCAACAACAAACTTTATTCAAAATTCAATCTTCTTCAAATAGTAAACAGAATGAACATTCTAAAGACAATAACGATAGGCAATCCTTAGTTATAAAATTAGTTAAGATTGCTCAACAACACAATGATAGTAAAGAATTCTCTGACTCATGCGAGAGTAATCTGAAAGAGACACCAAACAAGATTGGTATTAACTCTAATGATAAATCTAGTATGGATATCAAGTTGGATAAAAATGTAGTTGTTCCATCTCAGAAGTCTAATGCTCTTGAAGCCTCTGAAAAATCAAAGCAGCAAAATGATGATGATAGAAAGCAGAGTCAAGAATTACCAGATTACATCGATGAAAAGATTAATAACAATACAATCATTAGAGCAAATCTACAATCTGAGCAGATCTCAAATACAATCAATCAGGTTGAAAGAGATCTTCTAGAATTAGCTGAGCCTGTTAAAGAGGCCCCGGATCGACATAGTCCAAACGTTGCAACTGTGAATTCAAACTCAGACCAACTAGATCAGGAAGTAGATGAAAATGAGGAACAGGATCAAGAAGAGTACAATGATAATGATGCAAATGCTGATCGTGATGGTGACGGTGATGTTGATGGTGATATGGCGATCAGGCAAGAGAATGCCGACAATCAGGATTCACCAGCCGGTCCATTAGGTAGGAATAGGCGTGTTAGGCAAAAGAACAGATATTTCACCGATTTCCATTGTATGAAACTTGCAAAAGGTACTAGATCTAAGGACGATTGCGATACAAATTCTACTGCCCTGACGTCAACTAGAACTCTCAGCCGGAGATCGACAACCGACTCAAGGCGTGGTGGAACTTCGTCCGGTGTGGGCCAAGGAGCTATCGGAGATGATATGGGAGGTTCGGCATTGGATGAGGAAACTGCCCCCTTAGGTTATGAATTGAAGCGTTGTCGAAAGTGCCGTGAGAAGACGCCTCATGATCAACTAAACGGCTGCCAGGCATGTGTTTACAAGAAGATAGTTGAGAAACACAAAGGAGGTGCAGTTGGACAGAAGAAAAGCTCATCATCGACTCCCAAGAGGAAGTACAAGCCTCGCCAGAAGAAATCGACTCCAAAACAGACGCCAGATGCCTCTCAATCAGTAAAGAAGCCAAAAACTACATCCACTGAGGGTTCCCCAAAGGACGAAGTGCCGTCAGGCTTGAAGAGAAAAGCCAAAGACCAGCTCGGTCGAACGCCCAAATCAAAAACCGGAGTGGCTAGCAAGAACACAAGCGATGATGAGCAAAGCACATCAGGCAGAAAAGAAAGTGATGAGAATCCTCTTACCAATCTTCATCCTGTTACATCACCTGATACAAATGACGCAAGCAGGCCTGTCAGTTCTTCGTCTAGCAATAGCTCGTCTGGTCCTGATTCCTCTCGATCGAGTAGTCCTAGTCAGGACAACTATCCCAGTACTTCAAATAGCCCAGGAGATAGAAGCAACAAGGTGCCCTCAGTTCCTCAATCCTCAGTAAGTGATCAAGATCGACCAGAATTGACATCAGTTAAGCAAGAAGAGCCATGCAACGAAAAGGAAGATCCGGTTGAGGATCCAAAAAGACAGAATGAGAATAATATTTCACGGAATGAAAAGAAACGCGATCAAACAACAACGGCAATTACGGAGTCCAATAATGATTTGGGCAAGAATGATAACAATAATCGTGATAGGCTTATTAAGAGCGAAATTCAGGATCAAGCTAGGGACGATCCCAATCTCATCAACATTGACTCATGGACCCCGGAGGAAGTAGCTAGATATGTTCATTCTAAAGGTTTCATTGATGAAGCAGAACTATTCAAATCTCAGCTAATTGATGGAATCTCATTGATGCTCATGCAAAGGAATGACTTCACGACAGGACTCAAGATGAAGTTGGGGCCAGCGTTAAAACTTTACGACCAAGTTTGTAAGCTTAAGAGCTCGTACCTGAGATAAGAGCTTTTACTCAGCTAATCAGTCATTCTCAATATTTCATTAATATGTGTGATGAACTCATCTAGCCAAAAATTACAACAATCAATAGAGAGGAAGGAAACACTTCATGATGTCTATATTCTGTTCTGTTGACAAATAATCATTGTTGTAACTACTAAAGTCTTGATAAGTTGGAATCAGATGGTTATGCGGAAATGTCTTTAGAGATATAAATATTAGTCAATATTTATCTATAACCCCATTCATTGTCGACTGAGGATATACGGTGTCTGATCGTGAATAAATAAGGATTTATTATACATTGCACATCTCTATCACTTTTTCAGCCACCTTTGACGCTATCTCATCTGCCTCCTTTTGAGTTTTAGCCTCGGCGTAAATTCGTACTACATTTTCAGTTCCTGATGCTCGGACAAACGTCCTAGCTTGTGATGAGGATGTTTTTATTAATGAGTCAATATAATCCTGTAGACCAACAGGTTTAGTACATGTTCTAGCAGCATTCGTTGTCTCGATTAAATTACGATCTTTGACCTCGACCTTAATCAAAGAGTTTGGCCTATCATCGTAAAACTTGTACCAACTCTCTATATTCATATCGTAGAAATCCAGAATGGTCTCGACGATCAGGATATCTGATATTGCGTCGCCAGTATAGTTGTTGAGAATCTTTAGTATCTGCTTCAGATGTAGGCCAGCCTCATTGTTTGAAGCGCTTATTTCCTCCTTTGCTCTTGAACTAACCCATATTGTGCCGTGGCCATTGGCCTCGAAATAGATTCCAAAATCGTACTCCTTCGCCTTACGATGGAGATTCTTTACTCCGGTGTCAACACAGTCTACCTGGAGACCAAGCTGTTGCTTCAAATAATCGCTTGAGGCACCATTTGCATAGGCTGTCTGCACTATTCCCAAACTCAGCTTATCTTCTAGATCAGCTCTCTTGATTGAATCCTTCAAGAACAACGCATATAAGGCCATGATCTTGTCCCCATCGAGCATTCTCAACTTTTGGGCTCCCTGCTCGGTTTCTAAGTAAAAATATATAACTCTATCTGCATCTCCGTCAAGTGACGCGTATCGTATACCAACCTCATTCGCATTGCTGGGAGCTTTTTGTTCAGTTTTGACAAAATCTGCACCACACTCGTGATTTAGTATCCCGTCCGTCCTATTGATCAGTCTAATTGGCAACTGTTGACAGAAATCTTTATTATTGCACAAGTATTCCATGGTTTTGTAGCCAACGCCATTAGCGCAGTCCACTATTAGTTCGGTCGGTTTATAGTGCTTTCTTGTTGACTTTGACATGCGGAATATTTCGACAAACCCGTCAATTAGCTGTTCATAATACTTGGTTACTTTTATACATTCGTTGAGCTTATTAGACTCGGCGACGAGGAAATGCATGGCAGGTGTGGTTACTTGTCCATAGTTGATAGTTTCTATGAATGGGGATAGTATGCTCAATCCTTGGAGGACTAATTCGACCAACGATTCACAAGAGGGTCTTGTATCATAACCAATCAAGACTGTCGGACGCCTCTGATCTTGTGAGAGATCGAGTCCGTACTCCTGAACAAGCCGAAGAAATCTTTCGGTTACCAACTTTGGATCATCAGGTAGGTTGCAGAATTCCTCTAGAACAGGTTCCCAATCGGCGGCTAACATCTCGCCATTGGAGTCGATCAATTTCGCACCATTATCGTCAATCGGATTATGGGATGCGGTAATTACTATACCGACGTCGCCATTCTCAACTAACGCTCTTAGACCTGATATCAATCCGATTCTGGTAAATAGATGTTTGATCTTGTGGGAGTGTCCACGGAATCCAGCAGTTCCGTATGGAACATGTTCGAATTTAACTGCAGTTTCGCGAGAATCTTTGCATTTGAAAAAGTTTTCAAGCTCTGTCCTCAAGGTATCCATCGTCTTATGTGAGTATTTCGATCAGTTTACTGCCTTAGAGATGATCAAAAATTATGTGAATATTGCATCACACAAATCGTTTGTCACAAGTAGGGATAGCTTTCGAATGCTCTGAGCGCTTTGAGCCCTGTGAATGGTATTTAACCACTGATGATGCCACGCATCTCAAACATTAATCGTCCTGTTGAGCTTAATAATTGAAGCAAGTTTGCTGATTGAATAATCAAGTAATATAGAGTTTTGGTACACACCTGACATTTGGGAGAGGGAGGGAAAATTAGAGTAAAGTTGATTGTTGGAGATGGCGACTAGTTTATTTCTCCTCTTCCTTCATATTTAGTGATATCATCATTTATTTACGCCCGGCCTGTGTCTCTTTAGGTTTAATTCAACTTCTGTGCGCAGCACAAATCCCTCCTCGGTGGCTCACGGCGACAGACACCATCGGCAAGGGATGGCAACAGGTTATGTCATGCTCGTCAGCTAAGTGGATCCTTACCCAGTCCCGTAAACCACTCTCATTGGGACCGTGAGTGAGATCTTTTTGGATCCGTTAAATCTATGCTTTCATCACAGTTACGAAGCATCTAGGGACCACACCAGTGGAAAGAGCGATAATGAGACAAACGTAGCCCGATTAGCCGGGACTGGCTTTGTGCCTTGATTGAGTTGTAAGCGTCCACGAGTATCCATTGATGATGGCAATTACTAAGCATCTGTCTGAACTGCATAAGTGGTCACAAGTACTCAAATGAAGAGGTTCAACCATATTTAATTGAATCGGTAGGGAGAGGAAGAAAATGACGAAAGAGTCTGTCTCGTTTCATCTTCGTCCCTGCCTGCGACTTCTTTGCCACTAAAAAAATTGTTCTGAAGCCACAAATAATAGTGCCTAGTCTCTAGTTCCTCAATAAGTTGAGCATCTAGACTGTTAAAGTAATCTAGTGGTCTCGGTGAGCCGGGAACGATTGAAATAGGATCTGCTGACAATGACTTGTTTAAGCACAATCAGTTTGCAGCACATTCATGCAGCCATTAGCCCGCAGAATGTCTCTGCCTCTCAATTTTGGCAGACACGTCTAGCTCAAGAAAAACCCCCAGTTAGCTCCAAGCTAGACTGGAGAAACAGGGCCAGACACTTACCTCAGCCATATTGTGGAGCACAAAATATTGTTGGACTCCACGACAAAGTAGAGCCTGTGCATCATACATGCATCCATATGTATTTGCCTGGACCGATTTTGCTGATGGAAATGTGTATCGTCTAGCTCACTGGGTGAGAATTGGCATTGATATGCATTTCAAGTTTTCTTTAGGAAGGATTTTGCATCCTTCAGAGCGAGTCGACTGATGAGCATTCCAGTGAGAGAGGCCAATTTTCTCCGATTTGAATCCTAAAGTTTCAACTCGATCACCCAGTTCAGTGATTGATCGAGCGAAAGCTCGCCGATTGCTCTATCAGATATCTTCGACACTGGCTTTATCAGTTCGAATTTGATTGTTCAATTGCGACGATCTTAGACTCGAATTACAGAGAGATTCTCACTTGCTCGCCCGATTTTAAAGAGCCCTCAGACTGAAGGCTTGTCGCCAAGCTTGACTTTGACCTCGCCGGAAGCTGCCAAGGCGGCTGATCGAGCGTCTTGCCGGGGCCGAGAATTGTAGATTAGCAGGAAGGGGACGCAAAGCCAGTGTGACGTGGCCTCAGGATTGATAAGAAGGATTGGAACGTTGGTTTGAAGTATTCCTGTGGCACAGGCGAGGTATGGGCCGATATAAACATTGGCTGAAAACGGCAGGGGTTTGCAGGGCCAGCGAGCGACGCAATGATGCAATTAAGCGCCTTTGATGGTAGAGACCTCGATAGATAAGCGAGCTAGACGGGCGAGCTAGAATGATGTGGGATTTGAACACATTTCATTGTGCCGGCACATAAAGGGCCAATGGAAGATTGCCCACGGAACTGGTCTGCTAATTTTCACACAACTCGCCAGAACAAAGTGAGCAATAGAGAAAACAAAAAGGAGAGACAGGAGAGTTGTGGTGAAACTGTGGTGAAATGTTCAATGGTTTCAGAGGAACTTTTTTCATCGTCGTGAAATAATAATAATAACAACAAGGTCCAAGGATGTGGCAAGAGAGTAGTGTAGTGCTTCATTCTTCAGGCTTATTATTATGATTCGCACGAACTCGTCCCCGAGAGATTCTTTTGGCTGCGTTCCGGGCGGGCTGGCTAGCGAGCGGGCGGTCCAAGCGGCCAGGCGGCCAGGCGACACCCACGCAACAATTTGGTCACACTGAAGAGAGTTTGCCGGACACAACACTCAGTGGAGAGCGACCGTCTGGTAGCCTTGTGTTGGCCAGCTGCGAGCTCGAGGTAGGCAATCAGCATTAAGGCCCTAAGCTTTGGGCGGGCAAGGCGCACACATGTGCCGCACGCTCGCCGCCACAATCTCAACACACAGGCCCGCCCTAAGCTGGGCCGGAGATTATTAGCCAGCCAGTTGGGCTTGCCCATATAGCCTAGCCAGTCATCTAGACGGCCGCAGCTATACAGCTGTGGCGTTGGTGGCGGCGGCGGCGGCAACGAGCGAGACCATAGGATCCACGACGGGCACACGAGGAAGAGAGAGAGAGAGAAAGGTAGAGCGGGCCATGGACTGTGGATCGGCGGTTGCCCTTTTTATTGCCAGCCGACTGGCAATTGCTCGTGAATCCTCTACACAAGCTAAAAAGGGGCGCATATTTCTTTTCACACACTCTCCGACTCGCCGCCGAGGACCATCGTCGGCACCACTTCTCAGTGCTCGAGTACGCTTGATTGGCTTGTCTCAGAAGTGCAAGTGTATGTGCTTGCCGAGTGTTAGTTAGTGCACGTTCCTGTGAGTTCGTTCGAATGCTGTTAGTGTGACGAAAGGACCAGAGAGCGCCCACAGTTTCAATTTGGCCTGTTCGCCTAAACAGTGCTGATGTGAGCCTTGCCCGACTGGATGCTGTCTAGAATGACTATTCGTGAATGATTGTCGATGAGATAGCAGATTGGGGCGTGCTAGAACAATTATGTCCTTTAGGCTGCGGGCCGAATGTGGGCAAAACAGTTACGAGGACAGTCAATAGAAAGTTAGAGCGATGGATTAGCCGCCGAGTAGAGAGCAATTAGACGAGTTAGGAAGTTGGCCGCAGGAGGAAGCAAATCGTGAAGCATAATGATCTTGTCAACGCCATTCTCGCGCCACAACAGGTCTCACCAGACGTGGACGAACGGGTTTGGCTCGCACGCAAACAATAACAACAGCAGCAACAATTGGCACAGCCACTCGGCGCACCAAAATGGCGGCCCCTCCATGTCCACACTGGCCAGGAAACCGGCCCCAGACCAGAGGGCGCCGGAAAGGCCCGCACCAAGCTCGCAGTACAACCCTTCGATCAAGTCCAGCACGCTGTCTCGGCTCGACCTGCTGAAGCACAGACAACAAAGAGCACAAGAGGCCAAGAGGACACAGGAAGCAGCCCATTTCGGCCGTCTCACAGCCAACGGGCACAGCAACCACTTGCAAACCAGAGCCGAAACGCCTCTGCAGCTCTCTGGCCAAAGCTACGGGCACTATCGTGACGCGGGGGAGCCCGAGTTGATCTATTCGCCGGCCTCAATCAGCAGCGCCCGAGAGTTTGGCGCCACCAGGCAGAGACAGTCAACGGGCGGTGGTGGCGGCTGGGCGTCGTCTGTGGAGGGCTTGAAGCGGCAGTGGCAGACTCCGCCCTCGAATGGGGGGCTGCCTAATGGTTGTCATACACTGTCATCGGGAGTGCAGCCGGCGGCGCAACACTACGCGGCCACAAGTGTGCGCAGTGTGCCGCCCCACCGGCCCATTGGAGCGCAGTTTCGGCCCAATTTGAATGGGACCACCATCGAGTCCACGCCCGTCGCCAACCACGAACGCAGCTGCACCCACTCCACCACCATGGGCCAGAGTCGCCGCTCGGGCCGCGAGAGCGCCCTGGGCAGCCTGTTTGGCACCATCAGAAGGAAGGCGGCCAGCCGATGGTCGTCGTCCCAATCCCAATCCTCGTCCGGAGTGTCTAGCGCGCCCACCGAGCAAGGGGCGCCCCAATTGCAGCGCCAGCGGAGCAGCAGCAGCCTGAGTGGGAGAAACTTTTTCAAATTTTCCAAAAACAACAACAACATAGACGAGAACAACTTTTCTCAACAAGTGGCCAGGAGGAGGGAGCGAGTCTATGGCAGGGGCCTCTTTTCCTCCTCCTCCTCGTCGGCCTACAACGCGCCCTCCACTCAAGACAAGAAGCGGCTCGAGGCGGACGAAATCTACGCCGAGGGAGCCCATGCAATAGACAGCAACTCGGTGCCAAGGACAGAGCAGGATGAGGATCCACTGGCCGACCAGGAGCAGTGGAGCAGCGGCGAGAGCAGACAACTGCTCGAGGAGAGCTCCAGGCAGCAGGCGGACTTCATCGAACTGAATAGAATTCTCATCAATTGGATCAACGACGAGCTGGCAGAGCAGAGGATCATCATTGGAGACCTGCGAGAGGATCTCTACGATGGTCAGGTGCTTTGTCGGCTCATCGAGCGGCTTCAGGGAGTTCGGCTGGACGTGGTTGAGGTGACTCAAAACGAGCAGCTGCAACGCAAAAAGCTGCACACCATCCTGGAGACACTCAACAGGATTGTCAGCCAACGTGCTGGAAGGTGGGCCAAGATCCGCTGGTCACTGGACGGAATTCACCAGAAAAATTCCATCGAGATCATCCATCTGCTGGTCACCTTGGCCAAACTCTACAGAGCCCCGCTGAGACTGCCGCCCAATGTAGTGGTGGATGTTTCCACTTACTTCAAGAATCGCCACGGCCAACTGACCAGACGATCTCATAAAGAGCAACTCACGGGCCCAGATGAGCGCCATTTGGAACGCTCACTTGGTTGGTCAGAAGGCAGTCAGATGGGCCGCCAAGCCAGCGGTCAGGCGAACTCTGCTTCTGGCGGCCGCCAGCCACTGGGACCCGGCGATGCGTTTGATGTATTATTTAATCATGAGCCTAACAAGTTGATGGTTGTGAGCCAAATTTTGCTCAGATTTTGTAATCGCCATTTGAACAAGATCAACATCACGGCTGGCCAAGTGTTGGATGCTGACAAATTCACCGACGGCCTCTTGTTGGTCTTCCTGATCTCAAGCCTCGAGGGATACTTCGTGCCACTGGGCAACCTGTTCACCTCAGTAACAAAATACCAACAGTACCAAAAGAGGGCCAGAAATTATCAAGAGACCTCGCTTGACACACTGCCATACATGGACTCGAACAACAATATAAGCACATACATTCAGCCAAACCAAAATCCCATTGAGTTTCGCACCGCAATCGAGAGCAACAGTTATACGCACACTCAACCCATAGAGAAACTGCACAATGTCAACCTGGCCCTCCAGCTTATCGAGGAGGCGGGCCTAGTGGACATCAGGCAAACAATTCGAGCCGAAGACATAGTCAATGGTGACGCAAGGGCCGTTTCAAGACTCTTATACGCTTTATTCAGCCGCTACAAACACCTGTAGCCCAAGATGGGCCCCTCCTCAAGGGGCGAGCAAATAAATAATTGCAACTCTGGCCTTTGTTGTAAATACACCATCAAATGCTATTAGATTTTCAAGTTGTCTCCTAGATAGTCTCTCTAGATCCCCGAACATCAGGTGGTTAGATTCTAGCCACAAGGCCACCCTCTTTGGCAAACACCTCAACAGGCTGGTTAGGGTCCATGTTTGCAGACATACCGCTGCTGTTGAAACTCCTTCTCCTTGTTCCCGGGGCACTGGTGATGCGTGTCTGTCTCTTTTTGACGTAATAACACAAGCCTATTGACACAGCCAAGCCCAAAGAAATGGTCATAACAATCAAAATGGCCGCTAGCCATTCGGCTGGAGTCCAACTCCCACGCTTCTCTCCGGCTCGCTTTTCGCCAAAGTCGTACACGCCCGCCATCGATTGGGCGTCGCTGCAGACCATTAGACCTGATCGGTTAGACAATTTTCCAGTTTTTTCAATTCGTTTAATGGGTGACCGGCCACCGTTTTGTTAGACCTTCGATTGTCTAAGAACTTTAATTTCTGCAATTTGCTTCTCTCCCGACTACCCCAGGCAAATCTTCGAACACTGGTCATTATGAGCAGACTGTGGAAAGATGCAATCCAATCCCATAGTCTTGCCCCACCAAACTCTGCCAATACCTACCTCCTAGATAGACAGCCCAGAGGGCTTTTTTTAATTCACTCATGATAATGTTTCCTCTTCTCGTGTGTTTGGCAACTTGCTTGACTTTCTAGGCAGAATGAAATTGCTTATTTGTGGGGCTCCTCCGATAATTGAGTTCACTTTTACTGCCCGAACTCGGATGAAGACCGACGCCCGTGGGCAAAACCGACGACTAGTCTACTGTGCGGGTTGAAGATGTTCCAATTTGGATCTCTCAGCTAACATAATGAACTTCGATTGATTGGAAAAAAACGAATAATTTGCTCATCCGAAGTTGCTTGCTCACCCTTAGCATCAGTGGCTTCCTATATCTTGTCGGTCACACAATGAACAGACTTGCACCGATGGACGCCATGAGGTGCCACGAAACAAAACACTCAATGGGCAAGATAACATGGATGCTCATACTAAGCAGTGGCAGGCCATTATGGCGATCATTAAGCTCTGTTTGCTCAAGCAAGAGGGGGATTTTTGTGTTTGTTTAGATTTGATGTGTATTATTTATTAGTCTATGGCATATCCTTTCAACTAACAAGTGCTACTACACACATAAGTACATGGTTATGATTTCCTAATTGCGTCATTAAATATGTGTGCCCAATGCCTGACCAAGCGGGCCAGGCAACAAGTGCAATCATATCAAAAAACAAAAAAAAAAATAAAACTCGTCGAGTTTGTAAGTAGGAAACATGCTCTTCAAACACCGCGAAACAACAGATCAAGTCACGAACTGATTGTTATCATACCGCATCCTCGCGAACTTTCACCAAACGTCCAGATGAGAGCATTAAGGTTGCTTCAAAAGATGGCTGAGCAACCCCCCTCTCTTGCCTGTCCTTTTCCGTGTCGCCCTCTCGGGGCTCTTCTCCAGACACCCGGAGGGAGGAGCGAATTCTTTGCGATAAATTAGTGTCAATATTGATATTACTTGTGGGACTCTGAGAACTAGAGTTGGAATAGGACGATCTAGGGTCTGTCGTGTGAGATGGTTGGGCGGAGGCCATTCGGCTCTGCCAGCCACCTTGCGACGTCATGGCGGCGCCGCCTCGCGAGCCAGACCATCTAGAGGCTGTTTGGTCTCTCGCCGATGATGCACTACCGCTGGCGCTTGGTTGATGCGAGAACATTGTTGGTGGTGGCGGTAGGTCATTATTTAGCCAATACAAACGGGCCTGTTCCTCACTTATCATATGCTCTCTATGGCGCTTCTCAAGTTCCTCGTATTTTATGGCCGCCTTATCGCTGGTTATTGTCTGGGCAGATGTCAATTGGGCCGGCGGATTTGAGCGAGCGCCTGATGAGGATAAAAAGGTGGACGCAATTGAACTTGGCGATACGGTTGATTTCATTGAGCTAGTGGATTGACTCGAGTGGACTGACTGATGGCTGTTACGATTGATCGTATACACCTGACTTTTGGCCAACTTCTTCGAACCCATCTTCTTGAACCAATTGCCGGTTGTTTGTTGGCCAGGCTGTTCATCTAATGGGCCGAGTGTCTGTTGAAGATGCTGCTGTTGCTGAGAACCAGGCGATTTGGAACCAGGAGAATGTGGCAAACTTGTGTTCATGGTGTTGCCGCCCTTGTTCGATTTCGAGATTACTTTTGAATCTTCGACAAAATTCATAACATGGCTCGGATGTATGCAACTCGGCAAGGAAAGTGTTCTGTTCATTATCATGTTAGCATCGTCGAGATCTATTTGATCCACAATAGCAGTATCTGGGCGCTGCTTGTGCCTATAACGAGCCGAACGGCTGTGCTTACGGTGCTGTAGGGCACGTCTTGCGATACTGATCTCTCGATCGGTTATATGGAAACCCTCATTTTCGTCGGCTTCGACAAGATTTCGTTCCCTTTCAAATGCTTGTATCCATTCATCCTTTTCCCTCTCAGTTCGAGTGACAAATATGAACCATTTTTCCTGCTCTCCACAATAGAGTTTGAAACTTCTCTTCGGCTTATATTCGTCGGCATCAGATATCTCAGTTACAGAGTCCATGCAGATCCTCCCCTTCAGAACCAAACTACTACGTTTGAGTAATAAATCTTTCTTCAGATAGAGTAATAGATGATCGAATAGAAACAATTGCACACCTTGTGACCACCCACAGCTGCCTACACTACCACTAGTTGATGAATTGAGGACGCCCATTTTCATCACCTCGCTCGAATGAACCAATATCGAGCTAGTATCACAGAGCTTTGCTCCGAACCAATTTTCGATCCTTTCCTGAAATGACATCACTTCCGCTAGTGCCTCAATACGTCTTTTACGTTCATTTGCCAAATTTGCACAATTTCTCATCGTTTCAAGAGCATTCATTACATGATCATAATCTTCATGCTCCTTATCAGTGTGCTTGAGAAGTTCATTCAACTGCAATGGATATTTGCAAATCTTCTGTATTGGAGTTAGTAGGAAGCCGTCCAGGGAGATGTCAATCATATTTTGAAGTACCCTACAAGCCTCAAAGAACTTAACAAAACGCTGTTTTGTATATAAATCCTGCAACTCACTGGTCGCATTTGGATGATTGTTACAATAGTAGTGATAGACGGAGAAACCTTTCTCATAATCAAGAAAGCACCTCCCAACTTTGCTCGAAGCCAAATCTTGCCAATTGATACATTCCTCCAAACTCTCGAGAAATTTCCGTTGAAATTCATAGAGTTGCTCAATATTGGCAAAGATTGTGTTGATTCGTTCTCCAGTGAATATCTCCGGATGTCTTCTAGCCGGATAGAGATAACCCTCGACGACATCTTTCAAGTGCTTGACAAAATCTCGCTCGCTGTTGATCAGTTCTAATATGACATTAGCGCGGACTCTCCTCTTTATCAGTTGCTTATTGGCGGTTGCCTGAGCATCATCTGCGATTGTAGTATGTTGATTTCCATGCTGATTACTGTCCTTATTAGAGGGAGTACCTGAGTGTATAGCTTCAAAATTCGCCACCTGACGCCGGACCACAGAGGCCTCTACGATGGGTGTCTCATCCTGATTACCAGGTTTCCCACCCAAGTTTACCCCCGTGTCAACTGTATCGTGAACTGGTTCAAACTTTGCTGCTACATACTTTGTTGTCTCTTGGCTGGCACTTGAAGATTGACGACTTACGGCTTCACTGCTTGATTCCTGCTCATCATGATCGCTAGCATTAGTGCTACCTTGTTGAATGTACTGGTAGTAAGCTATTAATTCGTGCAAGGGCACCATGGATTGACGCGATAGGTCAACAAGCTCGTTGCTAGGATTGACTCTATCATCTTGACCCTGTAGATGATCTTGCATAGGATCGGTGTCATCGAATTCATCATCTTCATCCTGGTAGCATTCGTCTGGCTCATAGTCATCAACCTGATCATAGGTATCAGCATTCTTTCTCTTACCGCGAGTCATGGCTAAGTTTACATTGTCACACTTGTTAAAATACTTTTTGTCATTCTCAACGGCTTCCACCTGATGCTCAATTGTTATGAGTTTCTGATGAACTTTCTCTTTCGTAAGGAACAAATTGGTTACAAAATCTTATCACGAGCAACTCTTCTATTTTAGTTCGGTGCAAGAGGATGGAATGATTTGTTTCCCTCGAATTTTGAGGAGTGGTGCATTCAATGGTCAGTGCATGGAATTATAAATTTGGAAGTCCATCTTTATAGACTGCCGGTGGACGAATGAGACTTCATTTAACTCTACAAGGTGAATTCATATCACTGAGACTATTTCTGCTAGTCAACAACTGGAAGGCGGTTCATTTTTGGAGTGTGGTTAATTTGAACAAGTTTGTTTTTGTTTGGCAATAAGTTGTTTTATTTCTTGCTTTTGTTGCCATTCATATTCGTATACAAGGAAGCAAACTAAATTTGTGATGGTAGGCGCAGTGGCGGCAGTTTCGCGTTCGTCGCTGCCACCATAGTTCTCGGGCGAGTCGACCGTGTTAGAGTTGATTTGATCGGCCTTCAGCATCCACTTGTTTCAATCTACACTTGCTTCGCATGCATATTTCCTTGTCTAGATAAATTCAGTCAATCTAGGATTGTGCATTCATCAGAAACCAATTCACGAATCACAATTGCTCTCTATGGTTTTTGACGTGTGATTAGCTCCTGCTGATCGCACATTCATTCACTGAATAGCTTAGGCCCGTTTCAGATTCTCACCATCTTGCATTAACTACCCCACAAAGGAGCTCGAGAGTACAGACTATTGTTCGCACTCATTCATCGAGAAGATTAGTTTTGGAATCAAAGTTGATTTATGATAACGTGGAGTTTGTCAGAATCGCTAAATGAACTAAAAGGAATCCTAGCTGCTTGTCATAGGCTCCTATGTATCATTCCAGGACTCCCTTGATCAATCTCAAATGTTAGATTGGTGAAAAGTGTTAGATGAACGAAAATCCTTCATATGATTCTTAGTCTCAACCGATCGTCCTCCGTTGTGCTCCACCTCATCATAACTCGCTAATCGGTGAGTCTAAGGGGAAGACTTATACCCTGCAAACCCCAACGAAGCGCCATCAGATCAAGTCGTACATCCGAAGCAAGTAGAAAAAGAAAGTCGAACTCCAATCTGTTGAGAAAGCAGAAATGACTGATCGTGTAAGTTTGCGGATTACATCAGAGGTTGGTCGTCGCAAGAGCCGACGCAGCGATTGTTAGAAGACAAGAGCACAGCCACGGACAGGATATGGCGTTCTTGGGGCCGCGCTTAGTCCAGCGCCGATAACAAGTGTCGGCCAATACGCGCCGGCTTCCTACCTGCTTTCCAGTTATTGTTCTCTGCTCTTAACTTGTTGATGCATCAGGATCCGGGTTTGAGAGGCTCGAATGGTGCTTCAGTATGGCGTTTCGGGGTTCTCTTGCTCTCAATATCTAGAGCGATTGGATGTATTTTGTAGATAGCTAAAACAGTTTCCTCAGAAATACATATCTTCGGTATCTAATGAAACTAAACCAAAGAAATGGGCGAAGAAAAGGTGGTTAGTGAAGCTAGGCAGGATGTAGATAAAAAATTGTTCGGCCTACAGATAGCCAGAAGTTTAAATTTTACTGATCCACAATATGAGGAGGCAATTAGTAGGATAGATACATTCGATAATATGAATCAGCTGTTAGTTGCACTTCTTGACGTGAGTAGTGTCAAACCGGCTCTAGACAACAAAAAGGGGAATATGTATTCGAAGAACAACCGGTCCGAAGTTGAAAATTGTGAGAAAATAGATATTGTCAGCACATGCGAACGTAACACCAGTTCAAACGACCTCGACAGTAAAGAATGTCGAGCTCGACCGATTGTGGTAAAGGCGACGAGCTCTTGTGACTCGACCAAATCTCTTTCCTCAGCAAGCTTTTTGTCGAACACTAGTGGATTAGCGTCAGCCGAGGACCAATCTCTGGAATGCCTCACTGCTGTACAACACAATAACAACTACCAATATCACCAGCCTCAAACCCAACCAAGTAGGCACGTCAACCATGAGTGCAAAAAGAAATTACAGCGCTCTAGATCTCATCAACCAACAACATCGGCGACAAGCCCTTCATCAACTGATCTCAAAACAATCTACATTGATGGCCCAAATGTTGCCCGAACGTAAGTGTCTCGATACGGTTTGCTTTTCATAACTATTCACGCAAGGACTGCAATCTAAAACTAACCCCATCTATCCGTCAAATTAATTTGTGTAGCCATGGCAAAGACGTGACGTTCTCCTGGCAGGGCATCAAGATATGTGTCGACTGGTTCAGACGTCGTCAGCACAAAGTGAGAGTTTTTGTACCTGTTGAAAAGTGCGATAGTCACGGATCGCCAGCCATAGCAGGCATCGTAAACTACCTCACTCAGATAGAGGCGCTAATCAAAACACCATCCGGATGCAGCGACGACATGTTCATCATTGAAGCGGCAAGGCAGAGCAATGGCATTATAGTGAGCAACGATCTATACAGAAACGAGAAACGCTCCAACACAGATTTGAAGAGACATGTTAGTCTCAATCGATTGCCGTACATATTTGTAGACGATCTATTTATACCAGCGAATGATCCATTAGGTCGCACTGGACCTAGCTTGGATGAATTCCTAAGGTTCGAAAACAACTCGAACCAGGCTGCTTCATCACAGAAGATACACAAACAATCATTACATAGAACTAGATCGCACCAACGCCAGTGGCAATGATCAGTGCTAATCGCATGGTAATTACTTGTGGATCGTAAATTGATTTTTCCCTAAGTAAACAATTATCTATCTTATCCTAGTGCGGGCGAATTGATGATCTGAGTTAATTTGTAACCAGATGTAATAATAATTGGATATCTCCACCTAAGTTGTCGAGGAATAATCTTGCAGTATATCTTTGATGTGCTCATTGTGAGCCTTGAAATTTTTGTTCTGCTTCCGCATGACTTTTCTCTTCGGCACTGGCCTAGTTTCTTCGGTCATCATTTTCTGAATAGACTGTATGCCGTGTTTGTCTAAGTAATCCTCGATCTTGTCCTCTGGAACGCCATCCACGGAAACGGAGCGCCAAAGCTTGATGAACTCTTCGTCAAACTTATCCTCTTGCTTACCCTCATTATAAAACACGATTTTCCTCTTATCCGCTTGCCTAGTTAATACAACAATATGGCCATTATCTGCTAACCATTTTATAGCCTTCTCTCCATGTGGTAATGATTCTAGGATGTCTTCGAGCCATACTGCTCCTTCTCCTGCTTGATACCTGTCCATAAGATATTTTCTCAACGTTTTTCTATCCTTGATATCAATCTTCGGCTTGTACTGGTATCTGACTTGACCATCACCGCCATTCTCAGGCTTTATGGCACGGACTTTTGGGTTTTCTTCTAAAGCTTCGTTTTCCAACCAGTTTTTCAGTTTCGTTCCAATCTCGATCTGCTCAGTCTCGTCCAATATTTCGTCCAAGCTCAAGGGCTCATTATCACCATTTAAATGTCTCTCTTGCAACCATTTCACGATCTTCGTTAGGATACTGAATTTGTTTTGTGAATATGATGTCATATTCTTGTACGATGGCCGAGCATCGTATACCTGCCCGAAGGCGGCGGCCAAGGTTTCGGCAACATTTGACATATTTTATTCGAGAGAGACCTAGACCTCTCACAAGTCACAGACCTCAAACAAGATAACAACTAGTTCTAATATAAAGCTCTGTTAGGCGTAATTGAACGCCTAATGCGTTACGATCGGCTTGATTGCCGAACAATAAGACGACGCTATGATTTTGGTTGCATTTAATCTTGTTTTTGAATACAAATCGGAAGATTGGATGATGTAAAGCGATTTTCGACTGTTCAACGACAATATTTTTCTGCGCGATCGCGTTGGAAAGCCTGCGAGCGGAATAGAAACTCACTGGCAGCAAGTCAACAAATTGATGCCACTTGCGCAGCGCAGGCCAGCGCCACAAGAACTGATCACTTTTCTTGTGGTGATACTTGAATCGTTAGCCTGTGGGACTTCTGTGGATTCGACTAACATCAGCTTCATTTTCATCAATTTTTCACATTCCTCCGAATCTTAGAATCTCCCAATCACAGGGAGGAACGAGCTACATTGATTGTCACCTATTTGATGAAGTGCGTTGGAGCTTCATTTTAAAAGACCAGCGTATGTTCATCTGTCAAGCAAACTTGCCCGTCAGGCCCGAACTTGCTGGCACTCTCTCAGGAGTAGACCTACAGGCTACTCGATTCCTCCATAGGGGCAGCTGCCATCTAGCGAGCCGGTGAGAAGCATTCGTTCCGGTTAGAATTTCCAGTAGAAGAAACTCACACTTGGCGAGGGCCTTCTGGAGCCACCATGTCTCATCTTACTTCTGGCTAACCTTTTTCTCCAGATCTGTCTCTTGTATCTAAATCACAGTCGGATGCAAACATCGTTTTCCAGGATATAGACTAGAAATTTGGTTGTTACATGAGAAATAAGGTTCATTATGCGGCGGATAGCCATTTTGATATAGTGATGGTCTCCTGGATAGACAGGCTGTCCAACTCTCATCATTAGCTCTTACTCGCAAGATTCGATGTTTCCAGCAGCTCCTGACATTGTTTGTCCTCAATCCTCGTTTCTGCGGGGATTGAGTTACGTTACTGTGAGAGAAGTCCCGACACACACCGTTTGATGAGAGGGCCGTCACGAATCCCTCATCAATATAGACGATAGTTGGCGAAAAAGAGAGCGATGTATGACCCTTGACTGTGGGGTAAAAGAGAAGGGGATCAAGTTGCCGGGTATTCAAGGTGTCTGGTGATGCGGAAGAGAATGGATGAGCTTAAGAGGCGCCCACCATAGCGATGTAGCTTTGGCTGCCTCCCGGTCAGCTTACGAGACTGCGCGAGCGTAAGCACGAGCTTCGCCCCAGGGCGCTAGGTGACAAAGTGTGTGCATTGGCAGAGCGCCCAGACCGTTTGAACATTGTAGACGAATAGTCAGAACAGCCAGCCTCTAATGAGTTCGGTCCAATGGACGGAAGTTGCGTTTGTTATTATAACCTTCTCGTGCACAATGGATCGAATAGATGAGAGTTCGCATTCGAAATAATGGATTCAAAGCTGTTAATTATGTCACTGAAGAATTAGTGAGGTCCACCAAGTTGACCCTAATGAAGAAACTATCAATCTCGTAGCACCTTGTACTGGTATTGCTTCCGAGTGGTCAATGAGAAACTAGCACCATGTCTTCCCTGTTTAAAGCAAAATATTTTTACTTTATTATACTATCAGTTCTGCTTGATATATCCGACCTCATGCAAGATGCTTCGTTCTCATACGAGCCGACCGGAGACATCAAGAGTCACCCAGAATCACCTCGATCATTTTTACCCAGAAGAACCAACTCAATGTTTGCCTATGCCTCAGATGATGAGGAACGCTTAGTTAGAGATTTATTTAGAGATTATAACAAATTGATCAGACCGGTAGAGCATCCAAATGAGACAGTGGAGGTTGAGATGGGTCTATCGTTTGTGCAGTTAATTAATGTTAACGAAAAGAATCAAGTTATGACCTCAAACGTTTGGCAACAATTCCAATGGAAAGATTACCAATTCAAATGGGAACCAGCTCATTATGGTGGAATCGATGTGCTTCGGTTGCCGCCTGACAAGGTCTGGCGTCCAGATATCGTTTTGTTCAACAACGCCGATGGAAACTACGAGGCACGATATAAGTCGAACGTATTAATCCATCATGATAGCAAAGTCGAGTGGATACCCCCAGCCATATTCCAATCGACCTGCAGGATTGATGTAACATATTTTCCATTCGATCAGCAGCGTTGCGAGATGATCTTCGGCTCCTGGACCTATACAGGAAATGCAGTCACACTGAAGTTTTACAAGGATAGAAATTATGTCGAGTTGTCCGATTATTGGAAAAGTGGAACTTGGGACATAGTGGAGGTTCCTGGCTGTCTACAATCGTATAATGGCTCTAAATGGGGGGTGCCAAATGAATCGAGAATTACCTTTTACATCACAATCAGAAGGAAGACTTTATTCTACACAGTAAATCTAATATTACCCACAGTGCTAATAAGCTTCCTATGTATATTGGTCTTCTATTTGCCAGCAGAAGCGGGTGAAAAAGTTACATTGGGCATATCAATTCTTCTCTCACTTGTGGTGTTTCTCCTCTTGGTCTCGAAGATTCTTCCACCAACCTCACTCGTAATACCATTGATAGCAAAGTATTTACTCTTCACTTTCGTGATGAATTTCCTGTCAGTACTGGTCACTGTTATCAATCTAAACTTCAACTTTAGATCACCCAGAACACACACAATGCCTAATTGGATGCGAGTTGTATTCCTCGAATACCTGCCCATCGTTTTGAGAATGAAGAGGCCCAAGAAGACCCGTTTGAGGTGGATGACTGATATGCACGGCTCTAGTCCACCTTGCGAACACGTACCAACTTCATTGCCACCCGATGGGGTTCCCATGTTGGGCACCCAAATAGGCGACCAAGCAAACCTGAGCCAAGCTTTCAGTAGTGTTGCTGGACAGTTGAGCCCAGCCGCAGCAAGAGCTACCGAGGCGATAGAATTCATTGCAGAACATCTCAAGTGCGAAGACGAGTACGTACAGATACGAGAAGATTGGAAGTATGTGGCTATGACCATCGATAGACTTCAACTGTATCTATTCACATTAGGCACCACTGTCGGTACTCTATATATATTCCTCGCTGCGCCGCATCTGTTTCAAGTTGTTGACCAAGACAAACTGATCCAAGCTCAACAAAGCGCAAGTGCTTAGGTTACCTTCAACAAAAAGTAACAATCGTTTTCCCTCAGGTTGTCTATCTTCTACTGCACAACTATAGTGCAGAAAGATCTCAAATTTTCAGCGAGAATTGTCCCCCAGACTTTTTGTGTCTGAATGCTCAGACAGAGAGTTGGACTAACTAGATTGCTGGAACCCTCGATGACAACTACTAAAACAAACGCAAAAGTAACGTCTAGACAACAGTCGTAATTTATAATCCATATATCAAGAGGCACTTCGAAACTTAATATGCACATGCGAGCCAGTGTGAGAACTCGAAATAAACTGGACAATCACAACTGAGTATGTTTATCGTAAAATACTTCCTACAATGCTACTAATTTGCCAGGTTGACTGGTTGTCTCTTCGTTGAATTCATTAAACTCGAAAGGAAACTTCCGGCGAGACAGAAGAGACCAACGCATAAGGCACTGTAGCCAGCTATTTGCCACATCAATATCGGGTCAGCGTCATATGTACTACCGCCAATTATGGCACCCAAACCAAGACCAAGTCCTTCAAATGAGGCACCTAGTATTCCCTGCAACGTAGCATGCAAAGATTTCTTCAGTTTTGTGCAGTTTCCCCTAGAGCTTTGGGCAACAATTTCGTCAATTTTCTCCGAATAAACGTTTGCCTGATGAGTCAGCACACAATACATCAATCCAAAGGCAGGTCCTTGTAGCAACTCAACTAATAAAACCCAATAGATATTAACGTGCGGTACTAGGTAAGCATACAGCAGATAGCGTGCGGCAAAACTGAGCAAACAAACAACAAGTGTCATTGACGCCCCTAAGAGCATCAAGATCTTTCCGGAGAGCATGAAGAATACTAATTCACCGCCTAGTGCTTGAACTGGTAACGCCAGAGTTGCGATGAGGAAAAATTTGTCCTGAGAAATTTTCTCCAAATATTTGAAGAAAAACTGCCAATGGATTCCGGTCATTATCCCACAAAATGTGAATATAAATATATAAATTAAGACTGTCTTATCTTGACGAATCAGTCTCGCCAATAGAGTTAGACGTTCTATCTTCCGTGATTCATTCAAGGTTGAATGCTCGTTATCTCTTTCTTGGACTTTCTCTCTCGACGATGACTTTTCACCAGGGTCGTCTGTAGGTGTATCTAGATGGTGGCTTGCTAATGCAAGTTGGTTTGTACTACCGTAGTTTGGTGCTGGTATGGCAGAGCCGGGCGGTTGGTTGTGGGCATTTTCAGGTGATAATATGCTTAGAACTTTGAACTCCTCTTTATCATACCAGAAAGCGATTAGTAAGTTGTTGATTGTCAATATCGCAACCATAGTCAGTATTCCTGGCGTATATTTCGGTAGGAATGGAATCTCGTTTGCGATGCCCCATATGGCTCCGAAGATACCAAAACCAACAGGACCCCATAGACGGTATTCACCATAGCTGATTTCCTTTCTTTGGCAAGAGTTTATGGCCAATGAATCACCGATTGAGTTGACAACACACATCGAGGTGTTGCCTAGAAATGCGGCAAGGCAATATAGTATCCATACAATGTTCTGATGTTGTTTAGTCCAGTCCCCAAAAAATGGATAGATAGCTAGTGAACCAAAACCTATTATTGTGAGTCCTATGAACATGAGTAAACAATGATGATGAGCTGCATATCTGTCAGCAATGGAACATACTACGGGCTTGGCTAGTAGAGCAATGAATGGCAATAGCGTATAGAGGAGACCATGTTGGGTAGCGGTGGCACCAGCGTATTCAGCCGCATAGTTGAACATGAAAGGTATTATGCCAACTAAACCACCATACCATAGTCCGTAATGGATTTTGAAGATCATAGTTTAATCTTCTTGGTGATTGCTTCTTTGATTGGGATAAATATGTCTTTTACCGTCGGAATGAATACTGTGGCTAGACATGAGCATATAGCTCTATTTCCTTGGTGCTAGATGAGGACAAGTGCGTCCTGCCTGTGTGACTTGAGTAAAAGTTGGCTTATGCAAGACATGTAGAATCGCGCAACGCGAGCACCAACAAAACTGGCAAGTTGGAAAATTACTTGCGATTGAACGAGAGTGCGAAGGAGTGTGGAAAGGAATAGTAAGAAACAAAACGAACGAGCGAACGATGGCGTGGCCTAGGCCAAAATTGACAGAGCGGCTAAGGGGAGCTGCTGAACGTTCAGGATCCGGCAAAAACGCTCTGTGACTGAAAGATAACGGTAGATTGAAAGAATTTATTATTTTAACAACTATTATATTCTAATAACAACTAAGATTTAATTGATAACATTTAGAGGATGGTTCTCCTCACGATGATCGGCCGCGCTGAGGACGGCCTATTATTGAGCGCGTCTGGTATAAACGATAGTGACTTCAGCGGTAATAATTCAGTTGAGTATCAGAACCAGGCAAAGCAGTTATTTAAGACATTAAGAGCTGATTCACCACCACAGATGACCATTGAAACCGGACCATATGTTTTCCACTATTTACTGGAGAATAGAATCTGTTATCTATGCCTGTGTGAGAAGACTTTCTCAAAGCGGTTGGCTTTCTCATATCTAGAGGAACTATCTATTGAATTCCAACAACAGTATGGTCATAGGCTATATACTGTGACAAGACCTTATTCTTTCATCGAGTTTGACAATTACATTCAAGAGGCACGGAAAAAGCTAAATGCAGCCAGATCCAGGAGAAATATCAATATGCTCAGCAATGACTTGCAAGATGTGCAGAGGATAATGGTGCAAAATATTGGCGACGTTCTACAACGAGGCGTGGCGATAAGTGACTTAGACTCAAAAGCAAGCAATCTATCTTTGATGTCACAGAACTACAAAAAAGGGGCTCGCCTACTAAATTCCCGTGCGATGTATGCTAAGGTAGCCGCATGCGGCATAATAGCCTTATGTTTCATCTTATATATATTTGTGCTCTGAAACTTATAGTAAATACGCCTGAACTTCCAAACATATTATGTTTGCGCCTCTGTTTTTATACCCATTTCCTGATCTAATCTCTCCTTGGCTCGGTAAACTTTTGATTGTAAATAAAACGAGCCACCGTTCTTCCGGTCATTTGCTTCGAACAAGTGCTTGTAATTCTTTTCTATCTTCTCACTGTTAAGTTCATGCACATCTAATATCTTCATAGCCTCATCCAATGTCATATCTGTTTGGATAGGCGGAGGCACGTTACTAGGCCTCTTGTTCGCAGCTTGCTTGGCAGACTCTAGTTCCTGCCTAATTGCTCGTGATATTGCTCTGCCAAGAACCTGTGTGCCAGCTAGAATCAATTGCGCGATGATCCTCGACATAGCATAGCTGAGGTTAAGGTAAGTTTCAAAAATCGATCCCTTCAACTGAGATTTGAGACAGGATAATTGAACCACAATATGTACTGGTACGACGCTAGGATCGTGTGCACTTTCACACTCAATGTTTTCGAATTGATCCGTGGCAATGTGGGTGCAGAGTCCACGCGCCTATAGATGTGAGAATTCGGCGCCTTCGCCTAGGGACGCCGGACGCACACTCGACCACAGAAATGGCGCGAATTTCGAATTTCCGTTAGTTAACTCAATGAGTCGAAATTTTTTCTTTAATGGCTTGGTCTCAGCAAACAAAGAGTTCGACCAGTGATGCGGTCCCATCGCGGTCACGTGTAGAACCTGTCTCTATTCGCGGATTCAAAACTCGTATCGAAGTCAAAATTCGCGCCAATCTTCTCTGAGCATGCGTTCAGGAATTTAACGCGTGGAGTTCGGATTCTCATATCGGCTATGCATGTGCGCGCAGCGCGATCACGGAAACACCGACACATTCGGCAAGTCTGAAACTTCATGAGATGCCAGCACAAGGCTATATCCTATTATAAACCAACTATTCAAACCCCGGCCCCCTTTGGGTGAAAACTATATATAATTTTTAGACATATCCTTATCTAATCAAATCCGACGACGTAGGAAAATATAACGGTCATCATGGTGAGTGTCGCACAATGTCTAACTTCTCTACCGCCATTCCTGAGCGAGTGTCGTCCTTCATTCGATGAGAATCCCTGTTACTAATTGAAATTCATCCTACATTATCTATTTAGGTCGAAGAGGCCCGAGGCGCAATGAACAAGAAGAAGACCCAGGGAAAGTCGGTGACTGCCCTCCTCAAGCAGGCCCGCAAGGCGAAAGCCGCCAAGTACGAGGCTTACAAAAAGATGAGGGCATCCACAAAACCTGCTAAGAGGCCAAAGCAGGTCTCAGCAGCTCTGAAGAAGATAATCGTTCACAAAAGAACGAAGCCGCTGTATGTCAAGATGAAGAGGATAGCGCGAAAGCGGGGTATCCCCGTAGATGATATGCTCGTCAAACGCAAGACCTATCTGACCAAGAAGGTGAAGGGTGAACACAACGGCGGTGAGCGAAAAGTCTTGATGAAGAAGGGCCCGAGATTCTATCCTACCGAAACTCGTCCGAAGAAGAGCAAGACCGGCCGTGTAACACACAAAAGTCACCCTAGAAAGTTCAAGAAAGGATTGGAGCCAGGTAGGGTGCTCATTATACTAGCCGGCAAGCATCGTGGCAAGCGTGTGGTGTTGTTGAAAACATTGAAATCAGGATTACTACTCGTAACAGGCCCCTTTAAGTTAAACGCTTGCCCATTGAAACGAATGCACCAGCAGTTTGTCATCGTCACAAGGACGAAGATTCCCTTCGAAGGCGTTAAGGTGCCCAAGCATATAAATGATAAATACTTCAAATCCAAAAAGACTAGCTCATCTAAGGGTAAGAAGACGAAACAAGGGGGCAACATCTTCGCCAAAGGCAAAAAGGATAGTATCAAGAAACCTTCAAGAGTCAGGGGCGAGGATCAACGAACAGTCGACAAAGCTGTCCTTCAAGCCATCAAAGAGAAGATGGGTGATAAGAAAACGATCTTGGCTTATTTAGGCTCATACTTCTATCTAAGGAATCACATGTATCCTCACAAGCTCAAGTTCTAGGTGAAAGTAACTTCATGCACGCTTGATCACTTGAGCTAATTTAAATATAAATCAATAAAAATCACAAAATGATATGTTAGTGATTGTGAGAAGCGCTTCATTCGGTGGACTCATACAGATCTCAAACTCACTGGACAGATGGGCAATTGTCATGCCGGACAGTTTTGGTCACTAATATGGGACAGCCGGACTAATGGATTCTTCTTTGATCCCATCGTCCTGGTGGGTTCCAGCGACTCAGTGACAGCCGCGTATAGATATGAATCCACATGCGCGATACTGATCCCTCTTAGAAAGTGTGAATCAAGCTTGACAACAGTAAATCACCAGTTGATCTGGGACGCACATTGTTGACGAGTCCCGTCTCCGAAGTCCGGACCATAGACTATGACCGAGCAAATCTCATTATCGTGTACTTCTCACCATCACCTCTATGAGAGGCGGGCTCAGTCAGCACTAATGCCTGATCATAATTAGCTCACTTAGTCCGAAAGTATTGGCATTCGAGATAATATGAACCTCATAGAGATAGGTACTGCTATTTGTGACTCGTTGCGTGCGACAGATGTTTCATGTGTAGTGCGCAGTGCGCACTTTCAAACTTGCTATGTGCTACAACCATAGCAAGATCGGTAGGGAGAACCATCGTATCTGCGCCTTTGTTTCGTGTGTCCTTGTTTGTGTACGCGATGCAGCTAGGAAGCGGTTCGTACATTTCTATGCGCAAAAATCAGAAAATTCCTAGTCAGACAAGCGCGAAAAGCACACAAGCAGACCGGGAACTGTGCAAAGCAGCGAACCAAGAGCAGAAACATCGATTACTTTGCGTCAATGTTGCGCTCTCCCATTGTGACTGAATTTGCAACCGTTCGCACCACAACTATACACTCGCCTTACTCACTCTTCAAGGCTCAGTTTGTTGTTTTATTGTAGACGTTCATTTTGTTGTCTGCCATACTAATATCACACACTTCAGCTTCATTTATTCACTTTCGTTGAATTCACCATCATGAAACCACTTTATTTGGCCTGAAATTAGAAGATTAACGACGGTTTTTGCAGTTATGGAATTACTCGAACCCTAATGTATCTAGAACCGGAGTTATAGTTATAATGTACCCGATTAAGACTTGCAAGCTTTTAATCGTTACACACTATTTACATCATCAAGCTATCATAGAGCTGAGCATTAGGGCTATATTCTAGCCTATCCCAATTTGACTCCATTCACTGGAAAGATTTTAAAGTAACAATATTTTATACTTTAACATAAAACTACATTTATAAGCATCATCATATTCTAATAGATTGCTATCAAAATGTTGAGTCGCAGGTCCCCAAGATCCAGAAATTTTTTCAGAAAAATAGTCGTCAACGGTGTTTCCAACTCTAAGGCGGCTATACAAAACGATTGCTTGATGAGGTTATATGATGCGGATTCCGAACTCAAAGCTATCTCCAATGAGTTGGACTCGTTTGATGGAAAGAATGATCCCATCAGATGCAATTTGTTAGTTAATCAATTAAGAACTGCCCAAGATAAAGTAATAAGCCTCTTGTTTCAGTTGATGGACGATTGTAACTGTGAGCGTGCCTCTCGTGACTACAGAATGAAGTTCCCAGATGAGATTCTCCTGTCGGAGGGCTCCGAGTCACTCAACGGACAGATTTGGTTTGGTGCTGAATGTCTATCAGCGGGTTCCAATATACTTAACCACACAAGAGAATCGACTATGCTAAGGCCAATGGCTAAAACTCTCACACAACACTTGGACTCTTTAAGGAACGACCTTAGAGAGCTAGTTATCGATGGAGCAGGAGCTGCACATATTAATAGTACACTCATAAAAAAAATGGTTGCATTCGATCATATCTTTGCAACATTTGAATACGAGTATGTCAGAACTATGCTACCAATAAGAACTGTTGCCGAGATAGAGAAACTCCAAGAGGTCGCCGTGCTTTTCAGTGAGACATTAATTGATTGCGTTAAACGGGGTCTAATCAAACAGGACGATATTGATGAATTCCAACCAATTGTTATGATAGCAATACCACGTCTGGCTATAGTTCGTGGACTGTTGTATAAGAATGAAAACCCGATATATTCACGCCACAAGAGTCATATGTGCAGTCTATTTCAGCCATTTCATGGCCCCCTTCATTCGATTAGAAAACTTTTGCGCTCACTAAGTCAACATGATATATTCACTTTAGAGAGAATTTTGGCGAATGATCAATCAGTTGAGGAGGAGTCAATCAGTATCATTAGGGCTACAATCAATCAAAGCAAAACCATCAGTCCCAAGAATTTAACCGTAACTATATCAGATGGAGGAACTGACTCTTCTTTATTGATCGAGCACCAGCAGCCTCTCAGCTCAGCTGAAGGCTGTGAACCAGGTCAAGCTAGTACTAGCAATACTTTTCCCAATGTTCTCATGGATGGACTGCAATATCCTGTGGGACGTAAAAGAAACTCGACTGACATCGATGATACGACTACTTACTCTGATAATGGTGAGGCAACCAATGCAAGTGGTAAAGACAATAATGACGATGATCAACGATATAACAATGATCTAAGAGCTGAAGCTTCATCATCGAAAGCTAACATGGACGAGGAACAAAAGAGATCGGTTGTTGCTGATCAATCAAATCGGTCATCTGATGCTTCCCTAAAAAAGGAAAAATCTCGCCTCGATGATGATCAATCGAACCTAGAGGTCTCGCTGCATTTGTTCCAAATGCAGACGCAGCAATTATTGCATAGACTATTCGTCGCGATCTCGGGTGTTGCTGACCAGTTGCAGTCGAATTTCGCGAGCGACCTACGTTTTATATTGAAACATATATTCAGCACTGAGTTTTCTAGCCAGGACGAAGACGAGATCGATGAAAGTCCGGATGTACACGAAGAAGATGAAGAGGATGACGGAGAGTATTCCAATCAAGACTATTCTGACAGCAATCTACCAGTTGAGCAGGGTGTTGAAGCTCGTGAGGTCAATTTGATAGATTTCGACACGAGCTGCACTGTCATGGACACTGTTCAGCCCACTAGTCCACTTCACGCAGAGGATGTGACCCCGAGGCGTCAAGAACATCGTCACCATCGCCATCACCACCATCATGGCGACCATGGAAGCTCATCGAGATCTTCTCGGCGTTCTAGGGGTCCGCCGGTTTGGGTCCCAGATCAGCTAGTTATTCAGTGTACTTGTTGTCAAGCTCCATTCACACTTTTTAGAAGGAGGCATCACTGTCGCGCCTGCGGTCAGATATTTTGCTCTGACTGCTCAAAGTTTACGAAGAATTTGAATTGTTGGGGATATCATGGTCCCGTGAGGGTTTGTGAGTCTTGTTTTAACCAACCTTGACGGATGATGACCTCGACCACTCTCACCCAGTTCAAGAACTTTCACGTTTTAATAAAACATCATCACAAGAAGAAAGCTCTGTTTTTCCTTCCGTTTATTGGCATCATGTGTCTAAGGCTTGAAAAAAAAAAAAATAAATCTCCGCTTTATCAATCCCCTTTTGTCTTGCCGGTTTTTTCTTTCTTGTTTCGACTATCATTGAGAGCATGATGGTCTGAGTTGCTAGAGCCGCCTCGGGACCCAAGACCGCCTTGGTTGGCCGTAGCGCTAGAGGTTATTTTCTGCTCTAGGGCATCCCATATGCCTCCGAAGAAGATGGCGCAAAATAGATTCTCGAATGGACCAAAGGGATCGTTGATATTTAATAAGATTGACGAAAGCTTAAAGTAGACTAGAAATATAACCACACCGAAATATACTAGTGCATGAGGTGCTGAGATGAGATTTTTTTTGTCAACAATAAATAATATCGCCGCTGCAATACTGGCTTTAGTTGCAAATGTAGGCTGTATAAATTCTATAGCACTCGGTTGCCAGATTCCACGGAACATTCGCTCCATGACCTTCAACAATCCGGCACCATTACCCTTTACAGTTCCAATGAGTAGTATTATAAAATAACTATTTGGATAGATTTTACTTGCATGCATAACGCCATGATGTATCTTATGGCAGCGATTAATTTCTTTCATACAAGCAATGACCAATTTGAATGGCAAAAAGCTGGTTAATTTGTAAACTATATCAAAGGGCGAATAAAACATCAGATACCAGACAGATGAGGCCAATAGGACCTGTTGAGTGCTCTTGAAAGCTCCAACAATAGGTTCATTCAATAGAAAATTACTCAATATTGTTCCAGAGAATGTCGCGAACATACATGATAGCCAGCAGGCTAATGGGTGTTTTCTTGAAAAAATTTGTGCCCCCTTCTCGTTGATACCATGACCAAAATCTGACTTTACACTCGCGCAAACCATGATAACATGAGCAATCTCAAAATATGGAAACATATCCAATTTGAGCACCTTATTGGCCAATTCAATGAGCTCCATCTTGACGGCAATAATAATGTCACGATTACTTAGCAATAGTTTTCAAAAACTAATAATTCAGCCAGAAATTGTTCCTTGACGTTGCCGATGGATTGACTTCAACAAGTGTTGCATTCTGTGCATGTGTTATATAATAAACCAATGATCCTATATCGAATTAATATGGATAAAGTTGCCCACTGTTAAATGAGCAACCTAATGAGGTGAAAGAGGGAAAAACATCATCTCACCCCACAGGGCAAACAAATAATATGTGCTATCAATCACCAGTCAATGAGATTAATGCTGTTGGCAAGACGGTAGCTCTGATATTAGTGTGGGGATGAGAAATTAGATGACTAGGAAAAAAGGAACAACAATGATCAGTTCCTAGTAATTTGATGGTGGATTCCATGGGTGGATTCCATGATTTCCACTTTGCTCTTGTTCTACAACTTGCGTGACATTTTTGCGACCGGCTCAGAATAGTAAATGAAGAAATGTAGAGAGATACAAAGAGGCAGCAATGTCGAAGGCGCCAACACAACAACGACGACTCTTTGTTGCCACCAAAGACAAGAGGCATTGGCCGTTGTGTGTGTGAGTCTACTGGCTGAATGAGAGAGAGAGAGAGTGTGTGGCACTTGGCTTCTCAAGAGACTGCCGCCTAGACTTGAGGAAAAAATGTTGGCAGCAAATTGGCGCGCGCTCAATGAAAGTCACCATATAATGTGCCATTACTTGGCCAAGGAGGCACTCAGAGACAGACGAAAGGGACTGCTACGCTTTGGCCGCATTTGGTCGACCGTCAAGAGTCATCGTCGCTCAAAACTTCATCCTCATCTACCTGGTCCCCATCTAGACTTGATTGTCTTGTCTTCAATTGCTTCTCGCAATGAGCCCACCATTGCTCTTTGTCTGGGCGTCTTTGCAAGCAACCATGTTGTACCATTATCAACACTAGCCCCTAATACCATTGCTGCGCCCATATGCCCAACGAGGAGCAGCCTTGGTGGAGTGTTCCCAAGTGGAGGAAAAACGCTTGGCGACGAGGCGCCGAGCAGGCCCAAAGAGTGAAACCACAGGACCACATGGACTGGCGGGCGGCATTTGATCATTCTGTCCTCCTGTTTCCAGCATCCAGCACCACTGAAATATCCAAAAGTCTCAAATTCCACGCAACTCCAACAAAGTTACACAAGCCGCCCTCTGGAGCTCAGCCACGGGGCTCCTGTGTGACAAACAAAAGACAATCATGGACAAGCCGAGGCTTGTTGCAGCGCGAATGCCAGTGGCAAGCATGTGGAGCGTATCCCCGGGCATACTTAGTTGATCATTGTGGCTCTGGCGAGACCGTGCCCGCAAGCGAGTGAAGAGGCCGGCCGAGTGGGCACCTCTGCAACGTTCGAGAGATGGCGCGCAAAAGTCGCTAGGCGCTGCAGCATGGGCCCACCTCTGGCGCTTTCCTCGTCCAGCTCGAGCTGAGGTCTCTCTTCTTGATGGTGCTTCTAATCGTCCCACTGATCTGGGCCACATTCTCTCTGGCAAGCGACAAACTGCAGCCAATTCTTCCGTCTCCTTTTCCCTCGATGTGGCCCCCATTCTGCGCCCGGGCCGCTCGTCCAGCTGGTCGTCCAAGTTGGAGGCGCATGAGAAACAGACAGTTTCTCGGTTCTTGCCCGTTTTCCCGCTTCCTCCACTGATGGCCGCCTCTTGTCTGGCTCGCTAGGCGTCCCCCTGGCTTGCCGCAGTCCAATTTCATATAAATATATTTATGTGTCTCGTTTTGTGTGCGCTTGGAGCTTGGAGCTGGATGGTGAGCACGGAGCACCGAAGGAGAAGCGGCAAGCGAGAATCGGACTGAGCCAGAGTCTGAAGTGGAGAGAGTCTGAGTTTGGGCGAGCTCGCTAGCCGAATGGACGATCATTTGAGAGAGAAGAAAGAAGAAATCTTTTCAGCGCCCTCTTTTTAAAGCCTAAAAGGAGCACTATTTTGCATCGCATCATTCCCCCACGAGCAGGCAATTAAGCTTGCCCGACACGCCTTTTGGCCGCACTCACAACTGATGATGTGACATCCTGTGAGCTCTTCGTGCCTTCGTCTCTCTGGCTTGTTTCCCTTGCTTGCTCATTCCACACGCACTCACCTCCCTTACCTTTGGCTCCTTCTCTATTTCTCCTCTATAATTGTCAAGACTTTTACTGCCTTATCTTTGCATTGGCTGGCAAGACAGGCCAAGCGAGAGCAGCCCCACGCAACAATTTGTGCTCTCTGTGCTCGCCCATTTTTGCCGTTCGATCGCCAGCACGAGATTGCAGATACTCTTCCGCATGGATGGTTAACAGTTGGACAAATTTACGACGAGCTTTCTCCTTTCGTCTTCTTTCTGTATTTGTTTGTGCGTGTGTCTATGCTTGAGAGAAGGAGCCCCATTGAAGTGCTGGCGCCCCAGTCTCTGTGGTGGGTCTGAAAGCGGCAAGGAAGAGCTAGAAGGAAGGACTGTCGATTGGAGTGGAAAAGTGTCATGGTGGCGAGCCAAAGAATAGGCACGGAGATGCAAATTGAACAGCAACTCAAGCTGAAAGAGCGCCCACATAATGCGCCTGTGAAGCTTGTGTCAATCTGGAAAAGATGAACTCTGCAGTGATGAGTTATCGAGCTGCCGAGTGAGAGAATGAGCTAATTTCGCCGCCGATCCTTTGGATTGGTGACCAAAATTTGAAAAATTTTCAATATTTGCACTATTTGCAATATTTTCCGCTCAGCAAAAGGATATCTTTTCCTTTTGAGTGAGTCTGAGTGTATAAGTTACCGAGTTGAGGAATTTGATCCAATTGGATTCCACGATTTTCAAGCCCAGTTGCTGACCAGTAGAGTGTGGGAGATTCAAGCTCAAATAGAGATCTCGGGCCGACCAAATTTGGCCAAAGTGCTGCACCAATCGATGTGAGGGGAAAATCTGAATATCTGGCGAGAAGTTTGTTGAAAGTTTGTTGATTGATTGGGCAGAGTTTAATGGATTTGAGTGAGAGAAGAGGAGAGGAGATGAGATGAAGATAAGCAGAGAATCATGATCAAATTGTTTGCTGCACTTGGAAGTAAAGTGCGCCCACAGAAACTAGAAGACAAGCCCAAGCTTTTACCATTGATATATGTCCGCCCAGGGCAGTGAGTGTGCCTTCTTGGAGGGGGCGGCCTGATTGCCGATTGGTGTCCATCTGGAAGGAAGCAGCTTGGGCGAGCAGCTGGACACGAGCTGCAGCTCAAGGGCGAACAAGAAGCCAGCCTGTTGGGCGCCGCTGCCAAGCTTGAGCGCGTCAACCCAACACCAGGCAAACACCAAGCACCACTGGCAAGCCTTTCAATTACTGCTATCACTATTACTATTAATATTATTAATACCGACATTATTGCCTTTGATATTATTATTTGAGCATCAGCAACAGTAACAGCCACAGCAACAGCAACATGCCCGCCAACAAGCACCAAAACAGTGGCAGCCAACAGGCGTCCATCAGGTAAGCTTAATTATCTTAATAAGAATCTAACGCCTAAACGTTTTCTCTGCCGCTTCTCCAAGTTGCCCTCTTCTTTGGCTTCTCTCCTTTCAATTGGGGTTTGGTTCTTCTCAGAGAGAGAGAGAGTTGCTTTTTGCTTGCTCGAACGCTCCCCTTTGGACGCGTGGTGCCTTTTTGCTGGCGGGCCAAGTGCACGCGTTCTAACAACTACACACCATCTCTCCTAAGAACCACTTGTTGCTGGCCACCAAACTGGGCCTAATGCATGTCCATTTTTGTCATGCTAGTCTCGTTTCGTGTGACAGGCGAGCACAAAGGGCAAGAGGCCGAATTAAGGGGGCAAAATCGAGATAAGCTGCTGATCTTTATATTCTCTGTTAACTGGTGTCAATCTCTCTCTCGGAAGGAGATCACTTGTTGTTGTTTTGCTTGTAGTTTGTAGTATGTAGTAAATGGTATTACAGTCTGTAGTTGTTGGCCACAATTGTTTGACTTGCTGTTGTTCATTTGGAGACTGTTTTCAAAATGATTTCCTCCTGAAAATCCACCATTCTAATTGCGCCATCTCGCTGCCCATCTGTTCAGCCATTCCGGCGCTTCGAGGTCGCCCATCGAAATCGACCAATTCACCAGCCATCTAGTTCGGGTTCTCGACCAAGAGCTCTCGTCGCGCCTCCACCACTACGACGAAACTCTCACCGAGCGAGAGGCTCACTCTTCGTCTGGCTGGCCGGCCGAGCAACAGTCTTGCCAGCAGGAAAGTGGGCCCAATGTTGGCACTTTCGGTTCTTCAATTAAGATCATCGACGTCCAGAGAAGAGGCAAGAGACAGTTGCCACAGGAGGACCTTTGGTGGCCCCAAGCAGACCGTCAGCAACAAGATTCGCTTGGCGAGCCTAATTCGAGCTCGGCAGACTGTCTCGAGTTTGGGCCCAATCAAAGCGGGGCCCAAATGGAGGCCGACCAATCATCAAGCAGCACCATTGGATCCATCGAGCGGTAAGACTATTGGCGGGAGTTGGAGATTTGCACCGGCCGATGCTTAGTTCAGGCTTTGGTTTGGCGATGATTAGCGATGATTAGCCATGATTAGCCTTCGTAGCAGTAGAGGAAAGAGGGCGGCTAGTAGTAGATGGCTGCCAGCTAGTGGATGGTAGTTTGTAGTTAGAGGTCTGTTTGTTCGTTTGGCTGAGGCATGCACTTAGGAAGATAAAAAGTAGTTCTTCAAGTAACCATTCGGGGTTAGCCTGTTTGGGCTTGTTATAAGAGGAAATCAATTTCGTTTCATCGATTTTCGTCTCGCTCCTCTGGGGCAGCTTGGGCAGACTGTGGCCGCGACTAGCAACTTGCCGCGGGAGATTTTTTGAAGCAATTTTTTCGGCATTCCTGATGGGAAAATGGCGAGCTTGCCTGCCCCAATCCGCCGGCATCCAAGTGAGAGGTTGGCCGCCAGTTGGTGCATGCTGCTGGTGCATGCTGCTGGTGCGTGCTGTTGGTGCCCAAGACGGGGTGCACAGTGCACCGTGCACTTGCCCAGCGGGTGTGCCTTCTGCATGCGCGCAGTCAGCGTGCAGCGTGCACCAATTAGCGTGCACCAGTCAGCGTGCAGCATGCGCTCGGCCGACAGTCTCTCGCTCCGCCCACGCAGATTCGCGCCGTGCAGCTTGCGCTCACAGTTGAGCCACAGGTGAGCCTGGACGCCAGTTGCTCAGCCGCCACTGGTCGGCCGCCACGAGCAGCCAACTGGCCTGAGCCGAGCTCGCATAGCTGGAGGCTGCTCGAGGGGGCGCGGCGGTGGTGGGCCAGGCAGCCTGAAGGCCAGGCGGTGGCGGCGGCGCCAAGTGGAGGAGCCACGCGATGGTGCGTCTGCAGGTGGCCGGGCGAGCGAGCGCCACGCTCTCCACTTGCCAATTGCCACTTGCCAGCCGTTTGCAGCCAGTTGCATGTCTGTGAGCAGTCTGTGAGCATGCGCCGAGCATGCAACGCGCACACTGTGCACCTGGCCACTGCATTAGAGTGTGGCCGGCCAACAATGAGGCTGAGAGAAATGCCCCTCCGAAGAGCCATTGTGTTCCAGAGACTAACCGAGGTGAAAAACAACCAAATTCGAATCGATAATTGGGGAAAAACCCACACACGTTGGCGCAACAATTGATCGCGGTGGCGCAACTTGTGCTCGATCACTCAGCAGCACAAGATTGGGCCCTGCCGGTGGGCCAGTGGGCCAAGTCTCAAGCAACAATTTTGCAGCAAACGGCACTGGAGCAGTGCAGCAGCAACAAGCACCACAGACTGTCCAAGAGAGAAACCAGACACGAAGCGCACAAGTTGGGCCCCAGTTTCAACAGAAAGGCAATCAACATAGCACTAAGGAGAGCAACCAGCAAGAGCCAAGCAGCAGCAGCAGAGGGGCCCAGCAACAGTATCAACAACAGCAACAGGCGGCCAGTCCGGCGGGCCAGAGGAGACAGCAGAGCGGCGAGACACTGTCGAGCTTCGAGTCGGACTATGACCTGCTGATCTACCTGGGCGAGACCGAGACGGAAGATCTCATTGAGACGGAGAGGTCGGCCGACTACCAGGACCAGACTTGGCGCCAGAGCATCTGCGGCGGCGCCTCGCTGGCGCCCACCATTGACGAGAGTCTCAGCGAGCTGCTGTCCAGCTTCGGCGGGCCCGCCGGGGGCCAGACGCAGGCCTCCGCAGCGAGCCAGTGGGCGGCGGGCGGCTCGCTGTCGAGCTCGCCCGCCTTCGGGCAGGGCGCAGCTCGCAGTCCGCGAGCTGCGGGCGGACGCGGCGCCACGCCCATGCGGCCGCATCCCGCCGACCAGTGGCCGCTGGGCCCGGAGCGCGGACAGGAGCACGCGCTCGAGCGGGCCGCAGGCGCGCGGGACCAGGACACCCTCGAGCAGCTGCTGCAGTTCGCCGCCGCGCCCGCACGCGCCAGCGCACAGCCGCCCCACGGCTGGGAGTCCAGTTCGCTGCCCCGCCGCCCCGCCCACTCGAAGCGCGCGCCCGGGCCCGCCGCCGACACTCTCGGTCCGCAGGCGGCCCTCAAGCCAGCCAGCAGCTCTGGGGGCTGGCTGACCTCGCCGGCGCCCCCCGCAGGCACCCAGTCCGACTTCAGCCGAACCATGCCCCACCCGGCCCGCAGACAGACGGCGCGCGAGGAGCAGCGGGACGCCACGCCCACCCTGCCGTCGGCGGCCGCGGGCCACGACGAGCTGGACCGTCTGCTGGCCGAGATGAGCCAGTCGCTGGATCTCGACTCGCTGGCCCGCTTCGACCCGCTGAAGGGCCGGCCCAGCCTCGACGCCAGACGCCCACCCACCGAGCCCAGCGGAGCGCCCGCAAGAGGAGCCCAACTGGTCCATTCGGGCAGCCACGCCCACCAGGCCAAAGTGGAGGCGGGCAGTGTGCAGGAGCCCCAGTGGGCGTTGGACGCGAGCTCGGCCAACTCGCTGCTGGACGAGTACGACGGCGCGTCGCGCATGCTCGAGCAGATGATAAGCGAGCAGCTGGCCGGCGAGAAAGCAGCTTCGAGTGGAGCGCCCGACAAGCAGCAACAGGAGACCGCCGAGACAGTAACTAGCGCCCCTTCGGGTGCCCAGTGGGCCCGAAAGGCGAGCTTGACGGGCAGACAGGCGAGCGGCGGCGAGCAGGAAGGTCCCGAGGGGCGCAAGGTGTCCACGTGCTCGTCGTCGGCGGTGAGCGTGATCGCGAACACGAGCGCCAGGCGCCAGCTGGCGGCCGCCGGCCAGCAGCAAGAGCACGCCAAGCCCGCCCGGCCGAGCCACAGAAGCGAGAGCTCGCTGGCCGGCGGAAGTGGGCGCGAAAGTGGGCGCGAGAATGGCGCACCTTCCGGCCGAGTGAAGCTGAGCGAGACGCGCCGCGAGACTGCGGCCAACAAGTGGGGCTGGTCGCGCTCCTTCGAGGCGCCCCAAAGTGCCGCCGCCACTCGTCCAGCGCCGCAGACTGGCCGCCGGCTGAGACGCGCGCGCCTCTCGGCCAGCTCGTCCGACTCGAGCTCGTCGGTGCCGCCGCCCGTGCCGGAAGTGGACTACATGCAGCCAGCGGGTCGAAGCGGAAGTGGGCCGCTCGAGAGGGAGGAGGGGCGCGTGATCCAGTTGGAGGCGGCCGAGTTGCCGAGCGGCGAGGAGGAGCCGCGCCTTGTGGAGCGCGTGAAGCGGCGCACTCTGCTCGGCATGCGCCAGGTGGGCCACAGACTGGCCAGCGCGGCCACTCGCGCGGCTCCCCAGGCGGCGCGAGTTCCGGCCGGAAGTGGTGCCACTTTACAGGCCAGCCAGCCAGTGAGAGTTAGCGCCGAGCGAGTGGCCACGGGGGCGCAACTGGAGCGTTCGCAGAGAGTGGCCGGCGAGCCAGGAGGGCCCTTTGCTGTGCAGGCGGCAGAAAGGCAGTCGAGGGGCAGGGCTCGCTCGCGGGGCCAAGCGGCACAGAGCACGCCGCCCGAGAGACAGTCCTTCGGGCAGCAGTTGCGCGAGCGGCTCAGCCGGTCGAAGAGCAGGCTGCGCAAACTGCTTCCGCTGGGCTCCAAGTCGCGCAGTCCGCCCGGCCGGCCCGCAGACAGTCCGCGCCCGCATGACCGTCCTGGTCAGAAATCTCCACAAGAAAGCGACGACGACGAGCCGCTGGCCCAGCTGCAGCCCAGCGACATTGCGCGCAACAGCCAGCCGCAGACTAGGAGCGCCCACTCGGCCGCCGGAAGTGCGCCGGTGCGAGCCAGCAGGCCGGAAGGGGCGCGGGAAGGCGCCAAGAGGGAGCCAGTGGCGAGGGGCGGCAGACGCGGGTCGTCGAGCGGCAGCAGCGGCGAGCTCGAGGGACTGGAGGCGGCGGGCGGAAGGAAGCCGGCGCGCCGCAAGGCTGCCCCCCAGCGCAGAGGTCTGTCGGTGGGCGTTCTTGCGGGCTGGCAAGCGCGCACTGAGCGCGCGCCGCCGCCCAAGAGGAGCCCTCTGAAGGCGGCTCAGGCGAGCAAGAGGCAGCGCAACAAGTCGGCGCCCATCGAGACGGCCGCCAGAGAGCAGCCGCCGGACGTGAAGCCGCAGACTAGCCCCCAGACGCACCAGCGCGTTGAGGTGGGACCACGCGTGCGCACGGCCAGCGTGTGGCCGGAAGTGGCGGGGGTTGGCCGCAGAGGGCGACTAGCGCCGCTGAGGAGCCAGTCGTTGCGCAGTGTGGGCGGCGTGTCGCCGGGCGGCCAACGTGGGCCAGAGCTTAGGGTCGGCCGGGCGGCTGGACCTTCGAGCGGCCAGGCTCACGAGCGGCCGGCCAGCCTGGAGCGCGCAGCGCCCAAGTCCGTCTCCTTCTCGGACCTGAAGACGTCGGGCGCGCACAGGAGGCGCCCCTTCTCGCCGGTGGAGCCCAACTCCTTCCGGCCGGCCAGCGCGCTCAGCTCGCCGGCGACTGAGCAGCGGCCGGAAGTCCAGTCGCCGGCCAGTGAGCAGCCGCCCAGACTGGCCGCGCTCCAGCAGGTGCGGCTCGAGCTGACGGCCGCCACGCCCGAGCCAGTGGGACCCATGCTGGTGCCCCTCGCGCCGCCGCAGACTGTCTCCGGCGGGCAGCCAGGCGCCACTTCCGCCAAGCCCAGCGTGTCGCCCATGCGCGAGCGCGGCCGCGCACTCATCGGCGACCTCAGGGCCAAGTGCAACAAGCTCTTCCTGGGCCAGCCGCGCGCCGCCGCCAGCGCACAGGAGGCGCCTCCCGCGCGGCCGCCGCGCCGCCGCCTCAGAGGGGCTGCCGAGGAGTGCGAGCGGAAGCGGCGCGCCCGCTCGCTGGTGGCCCAAAGTGGCGACGAGTCAGCGCGGCCGGAAGTGGCCCCAGCAGCTCGTGAGGGCGCAGACTGCGAGCCGGCGAGACGGGGCGCCACGCTGGCCACCATTTCTACGCCTAAGGGCGCCCAACCTGGCAAGCTGGCCGCGCTGGCCGCCCAGCTGCGCCACTCGGCCAGCGAGTTCTTCCACCAGCAGACGCCCAGGCCGCCAGCGACTAGACCTAAGGACCAGCAGGGCGCCGCGAACATAAGTACAAGCACCAGCGGAAGTGGCGGCCTCACTCTGCCGCCCGCAGCCCACCGGAAGGAGATCGAGGCGCCCACCTTCAGGCCCAAGTCGGCGGAGGAGCCAACGAGTGGGCGCGAGGCAGACCTGTGCGAGTGGCGTCCAGTGATCAGCTGCAACGTCCAGCAGCCAGCCGAGGAGCAAACTGGCAAGCTGGCCAGCAGTCTGCGCAGCTCATTCAGGGCAGTGGTGCCGCAAAGTGTCAAAGGTAAGCTCAGGAGGCAGCACAACTGCTTCATGTGATCCTCTCGAGGCACTCCAGTTGCGTTTCCGGCGTGGCGTGTGTTCCACAAATGTGCACTCTGAATAGCATTCAAACTGCATGCAGTCCCGCCCAATGACAATGACCAGTGATTGTTGCAGATTCCATTCCTGAGCAACAATGAAAAAGAATTGAACTAACAAGTCGAGCCACTTGGAAAGCCAAGTGCTTGGACTCGAATAACTGCCAATTTTTGTCTGAAGAAGCTTTCGCTCTGTCCCCAGCTTTTCTCTGCCTGCTTTTGCTTCTATCTAATGTCTGCCCTTTTGGGCAAACATTTCCCCCTCGTCGGCCAGTCTTTGGCAATCGTGCAACACTTTGCACGATCAAGTGTCCAAAAGAAAAAGAGTTTAGCCAGCCTTTTGGCTAAACTTTGTTCCATGTCTCCATCGGCAATTGGAGATGAAGATGGAGACTTGGAAATGGAATTGGAATTGGGGAAAACCGTCTGCCGAACGAGTTGAGTGGCACAAAGAGAGGAGAAAAGAGGAGAATAAAATGAGCTTGACATGAGCCAAATATTAGCCAATTGCCAATCGCAACTTCCTAGAGTGGAAGGCAAATTTCCAACACTCTTTGGTGTCACCGGTTTTGCCCCCGTTCCAGTGGTTAGCCCTAAGGTGGTGGTTAGGTCTAGCTTCGAGTAGTAGTTGCATGTCGCCGACGATAAGTGTGTGTGTGTGTAAGCGCGCTGGGAGGTGGAACGAGTGCGCCTTGGCTTGCGTGCGGGCCAAGTGGTGGCGCTGGGAGTGCAGTATCAAGTGTTGGTGGTTGCATGCCATGAGACCACACAGAAATGGCAAGCTTGGCTGAGAAAACCAATGAGCCTTATGGCGAGCTTGCAGGTTGCGTGCCAGTGTTAGTGTGCGGCGAGCGGCCTGTTGAAGCGCACGCGAGTGCATCTTACACTATCTTACAACGAGCGAACCACACAAACTGACGCACTCTTCTTACAACTCTTACACATCGGGCGAACAGCAGATCAGGCGGGCCAGCTAGACGAGGCCCAACAGCTGGAGGGGCAACAACCGTCGGGCCAGGAGGAGCAGCAGAAACAGCGCTTGAAGGGGAGAATCCAGCAACTCTCGTCGGTGGACACGGACTCCACCTGGGAGGAGTCGAGCCCCTCCTCGTGTTCGTCCGCCGACAAGCAGGAGCGCACGATGCGGCACGAATTGCACGCGCACGAGCCGCACGATTCGGTCGTACGCGCGCAAACCGCTCGCACCACTGAGGGGGCGTTGGGGGATGAGTCATCATCTTTGAAGGCGCTCGCTGGAGGAGACGACGGCAAGCTCGTGGGGCGCGTCTCGCTTGACGGCGGCGGCGCCAAAATGGAATCGGCCGGCTTTCAGGCACAACGAGCGAGACGAGGGCGGCGGGAGCAGCAGCAGCAGGTTGCTGCAAGTGGATGCCATCCGAGCAGTTTAGTGCACGAGCCATCTGCAGCTGTGCTTGCTGTCGATGGAGCTTCTGCTTCAACTTGTGGCCCTGCTTTAGCTTGTGGCGCTCGTGCGGTTTCTGGCGCCGCTTCGTCGAGCTGTGATCAGAATAACAACCTTTGTGCTGTTGTTGCTGCCAGCGAGTGGGAAAAAAATGAGCCACAACAAGCGGCCAAAAAGTACAGCCTTGCAGAGCATACGACACGGGACAGCGGCGGCCAAAAAGGGGACGAGCAGCGGGAGGAGCAGAGGCGACAGGCGAGGGAGAACAAAGCGCCAGAGGGGAACAAGTTGCAAGCGTTGGAGTTGGAGAGAAAAACTGAGGCTGCTGATGATGATGGAGAAAAGCACAACAAGCTCACGTCCGAGAGCACTGCTGCACAGCATCAGTCTGCGTCTGGCCACCCATTTGCAACTGGTGACCAATTAGAGGATGTTAAAATGAGACTAGAGCAAGGCGGGAAAAAGGGAGAAGAGTTTGCACAAGATTACGGCCAAAGGAGACGAGACGAGCTTGGGAGAATTCACTTGGCGGAAAACAGCAATCTGTCAGCATCGATTGGAAGGCAAAAGTCCAGCGGTAATAATAATAATAATAATAATAATAACAGTTATAAAAAGATAAGAAGCAACAATGTTCAGGAGACTTTGACTCCCTTCGACAAGGCGGCCAGTCTCAATGAGAGGGCATTCAAGTTCAACCAGAACCTGCCCAGTCCCATGCAAATCAAGTCCGAAGCGACGAGGGGCGACAAGCGGGGCCCCTGGCAGGACGAGTGGTCGGTGGGCGAGCTGGGCGAGCCTGAAGCTGGAGAAAATGGGGCCCCAAGTGGACCCAGCGAGAAGCAGCAAGAGGCGAGCAACAGGTTGTCGGTGTACGAGAATGTGGAGAGCGAAAGCGGAGTGGGCGTGGCGCCCGCGGGCGCGCAGCTGAGCAGCGAAACAAGGGAGCGCGCGCAGCGGGGCGAAGTGCGGGACGCGCCGCAGACGAGGGCGGGCCACGAGTCCGAGCCCGAGCGGGACGAGCGGCAGCGGCCCAAGCCGAAACTAGTCACCATGACCTCGTTGATACACGAGCCCGAGGACGATCTCATGAACCAGCAGGTGGCCAGCAGTCTGGCCGAGCCAACGGACGAGGAGCAGCAGAGGCAGCAAACAGACAGCCAACAGCAAGGAGCTAGACGAGCGTCGAGACGAGAGTCGAACTTTTCCAACGGCGACAACTCGAACAACAACAACTCGGACAGCGACTCCTCCTCGATGGCCGCCTGTGTGTCCAGCAAGCGGCGCTTGGTGCGCAAGTTCGAGCAGCTCGCCTCAGGCCACCCACGGCCGGGGGCCAGCGCCAAGCAGGGCGCCTCCAACGGAGCCCAAGGAGCCCACCGAGACAAGCCGCCCTTGCCCCCGAAGGCTGGCGGGGGCGGCTCGCTCGTCAAGCGGCTGGCCCGGAACTTCGACCAGCAGCAGCAAGAGACGAGCCCAAGAGCGTCGCTAGGCAATGGAGCTGGACGGCGAGCGGGTGGCCAACAGTTTGCGGCCGGCCAGCAGCAGTCCACGTCGGGCGCCAACGGGGGCGCCATAGTGGCCCAGAAGGTGGCCGTGCAGCTGGTCTCGAGCGAGCTGGAGGAGCCCAAGTCGGACTCCACCTGGTACGACGCCAAGTCGGTGGAGCTGCTCGACGAGGCGGAAGTGGCCGAGCTGTTGCGCGAGTTCGACTCGGACAACGATTTCTCCGACAAGGCGCTGGCCGAGGCCCACCGGAGGCCCGCCAGCGCCAACCGGGAGCCCGAGGACGAGGATGCCACCACAATTGAGGGCGAGCCAACGCTGGACGACGACCAGGAGGGGCGCAACCTCTCGTCGAGCTTGGCAAACCTCGATCTCTTGGACGAGGAGTCCTCGCTCACCTATGCCTCGGCGGCGGCCAATTTGAACAGCAGCAACAATGACACCAGTTGCAGGTCGCCCAGTTTGCAGAGTCGGCCACAAAAACAAGGTAATAATCTGAGGGGTGAGCAAGAGAGAGGGTTGAGCGAAGAGAAGTGTGGAGCCCAAATCGTTGTCCCGCAGCAGACGCATACTCCCGCCCAGCCGCAAGTGGAGCAAGATGTAAACAATGGTCCCGAACGCAGACACGCCTCCTCCCGGTTGACGCGCTCGAACCAGCTCGAGCACGCGCAACACGATTGCCCGGCCCACTCGCCGCAGGGGGACCAGCGGCAGTGGGAGGCGTGGCCCGCCTCAGACCAAACTGCAGCTGCTGGTTCTACTACGCCCACTCTTGCCGCTGGTCCTTGCGAGCGAGATGCGGCCGAACTTTTCACCAGCGAACCTTGTCATTCGCCGCCGCCTCCTCCTCCTGCTCCTTCACTAGAAGAGCAACACCACCACCACCACCACCACGATCACCACCAACAACCCAAGAACGTGCTTAGTCCGGCCAATGATCAACAATATAATCATGATTATCATGATCAAAATATCCACAATTCCAACCGCCAAAACGATCCTCTTCACCTAGATCATCCAGAAGCACAAGCTACAATCAGCCGTATTGATACTGCTAATAATAATAATTCTGCCATCAATGATCAATTATTCAAAAGTAATCTAGAGAAATTAATCCCAAACATTCACTCTCACCACCAACAATCACCAAACTATTCAACCATCTCATCGCCAACATCAAAAATATCCCCCATCACACAATCATCCAACAATTCTCGTCAACAACGATTGCCCTCAACATCGTCATCCTCATCAAAGGAGGTAGCACCAGGGGCATCACCAGTCAAAGGTGAACAAGCTACAATCCGTCGTGCTGAGAGCGCAGAGAACAACCCTAGTGAACTGAGCGCACCTAAGCGTGATAGTGGACATTACAGGACTAAGAGCAGAGTTAAAAGGAAGCGAAGAAGTAGGAGAGAGCGAGTGACTAACGAATTGGCTCGTTATTATAGATTTGTAACCAATATGACGATAAGTTCATCATCACCTAGGGGAAACGAGACCCCATCCAGGCGCTCCTCTTCGAGAGCGTCAAGCAACAAGGCAAAACTCGATGATTACATCCATAGCTCGAGCGATGAGGACGATGATGACAGCTCTGCCGATGAGTTTGGCCAGGACGATAGCTCAGACAACTGTAGTGATTACGAGGATGCGGCCAGTGAATCTTGCACGACTGCCAACAGCACGATGGAACAGTTAGACACAAAGAATCTTGTCAAGGCGGCAAAAAAGTGCTCAAAGTTATATGACGAGCTCGAACGCTTGTTGGCCAAAAGGGTCGAAGAGAGTAGGAAACAAAGATCTGTTACAGGAGGTCATGACCTAGAGGAATCAACTGAATCTATCTCATCACTATCAGCAACAAATTCATCTTTACCATTGCACCAAAGAAGCCACTCATTGCTACCACCGAGTTCTACACTCAATGAAGACCGTATTTCCCTCTCAAGCTCCTCTATCTCATCTGAATCCATGCCCGAGATTAAGCAAAGACAAAATCTACAGAAGTTATACAATATTGTTAATGAAATATACACTAGTGAAGCGAAATTTGTAGACACCCTTCGGCTATTGAATGTTGATCTTAGAAATCACATTAATAATCAATCGGTGTCTAGTGGGAGTCCCGGGAATAGTCATCCACATAGTGTAACATCGAGCGAGCATTCGAATGGCAATAACAATGGGCAACAACCATTTGATTGTATTCAAAGGATGTTGAGGCATTTACCCCAATTGCAGGCACTAAATGAAAATTTATTAGACGAACTCAAACAAGCTCGTGATGCTTGGCCAAAGACACAAAAGATCTCTCATATATTGGTTAAATTAGGACCTTTTTTGAAACACTATTCTAGTTATATCCGTGATTTTGAATCTGCTCAAATAGAGTTTAATGAAAACTTAAAAAAATATCCAAAATTCAATGAAATAATCAAACAATTCGAAGCTAGTGAAAGATGTCAAAAGCTATCGGTCCAGCATCATCTACTGAAGCCGATACAAAGGATTCCCCAGTATCGCTTGCTATTGCAACAATACTTACACCACTTAAAACCCGATGATCAAGATTATGAAGACACTGTGAATGCACTCGAGGTTGTTTCTCGAGTGGCCGAGCATGCAAATCAATCAATGAATGATGGGATCAACTTTGCTAAATTATTGGCCTTGCAAGCGAAGATTGTAGCCAAGCAGCGTGATATTATTCAACCGGGGCGTTTCTTCATCAAAGAGGGCGAATTGGTCAAGGTGAGCAGAAAGAGCAGCCAGCCGCGTTGGTTTGTTTTGCTAAATGACGCACTCCTTTACCTGGGCCAGATACAATCGAGTGATATCTTGTATCTAAAATATGAGCTGGCCCTGAACCAAAATTGTCAAGTATTAACACCAAACGAGCGGGTTAGCAGCCAGAATCTGATTGGTCGTCAGTTTGAGACCGAGTTCAGCATCTGCACCCCAGCAAGATCATTCACCTTAATTGCGAAGACGCGCCAAGAGCGTGACGATTGGGTCCAATGTCTGAGGAAGGCTATTGAGGATCACGTGACGAAGCAGCGCTCTTTCAGCTCAGTCGGTGGCACTACTTCGGGGGTCAGCCCACAGGCGTCAAACAATACTCAGCCAACAACAATGGTCACTAATCATCATCATCAGCTTCCTGGTAACGCTTCTAACAACGCGGCTAATCCTAATGGCTCATTTCTTCTTGGAGCTCAAGCACCACTGTGGACTCCTGACTCAAGAGTGTCCATGTGCCAATTGTGTACGAGCGACTTTTCTGCTTTATTCAGGAGGCACCACTGTCGAGCGTGTGGCCGCGTGATTTGCTCGGCTTGTTCTAGTAACAAGGCACCCCTCATTTACCTGAAATGTCGTTCGGCGCGGGTTTGCGACCAGTGCTTCGACACTCTCAAGGCAAACATGCATTTGTACTATCTGCCTTCGAGCAGATGCCAACTTATCGGACAGATAAATGAGCGCGAGTTAAAACGCCTCGATGAGCACTTCAAGACATTGTTAAAGAGCCAATTCCTGAAGCACACCGGCTTTGAAAGGATCAAACGAGGAGCGGCACAGCAGCTGCACAGGAACCAATTGGAGAAGTCCAGCTCTTCCACATCGAGCCTATCGGTCAGTCTGTCAAACAAATCGCTTGATGGGGCAAAGTCTGGTGCCTCCAAAACGACAGAACCACTAATTTGCGGCCACCTGCACAAGAGACACCCAAAGAAGCCAAAATGGAAGCGCCAATGGTTTGTGATCAGGGACAACGTTCTAATGACTTATCGTGCCATAGACGATGTGGCCCCAATCAATTCCATGTGCCTGCTCGGCTATGCAGTGGATCAGCCGCGTGTCCCCATCGACGGTCTTGAGGCGAACTGTTTGATTCGACTAAAACATCACTCGCTGCCGACCGTTTCATCATCATCGGTGCTGTCCTTGTCTAGCTGTTCCAATTTGTCGGATGATGTTCGATTTAACGCAGGCAAAGGCGACGACTGCAGCAAGAAGGGATCTAAGGTTGAGTTGGACCACTTGTTCAGGGCGGAGGATCAGCAGGCCGCATCAAGATGGATGGAGGCATTCAGGCAGTCCGTGAAGATTGGATTGAATTGATAGGTGATATTGTGTACACTCTAGTGTGGGTCCTCATGCGAAGCAATATTGCACGGAATTATGCGAAATCAACATGGTGGATGAATCTAAATAGAGTTTGAGAAATTAATTGTTTACACAATTGATTGATTGATTGATTGAAGAAAGATGACAAACAAAGCGCACGAATGTTTATTATATACTTAACGATTCCTCTCCCGCCTCTTTGTCCGATTGCCTCTTTGTTATTCACTCGTCGACTGTGCTCAATTTGAGTTATCAGGTCGTGATGACATTAATCAAATCATTTCGTTTTAACTTTCAGCTAAGGATCTCTTGATACCTCGCTTGGCGTGTGTTTGTTTGACAATATTTGATCGTTTCATTTATCTGTGTTCATGAAAATGTGATAGATTAGAGCGTCTTTGTTCGCTTTGGTTTTTTCCTGTTTTGTTTGGTTCAGTTTGAGCCGCGTTTTTGTCTTAAAACTCAAAGGTGCATGTGAAAACTATCGATGACCAGTAGTGAGAATGGTTGTGATAATAGTTGTATGGCAATAGCAATAGTGGTAAAATCAATGTGGAAGTTTGTGTATCAATAAAGGTGGCAATAATAATGATAATAATAGTAATAATAGACATAGTACTCTGTGATAATGGCTTGTATCTTTGAAAAAAATTTTCACTTTCAACTGACTGCTTGTTTGTTGTGCTTTTTGTTTTGACAAGAGACCATCTCGGAAGGATTGTTGCGAGATAGACTCTAGTCGAAAGAACAAAATTGGAATAGAATCAATCTCAGAGCACCTCTTTCTTTGGTTCAACTCGATAGGCTTGTTGCATGTGCTGCTGTTCGTTGTTGAGATAGTGTTGTTGCATTTGTTGATTGTGCAACTGTGTGGATTGGGGCGAGTGGATTTGTTGTTGATGGTGTTGCAATTGTTGCATTTGCAACTGTTGTTGCTGGTGCAGTTGTTGTTGGTGATATTGGGCCGCCATTGATAGGGGATGAGACTGTTGTTGGGCGTTATTCTGTTGCTCCTCCTGGTAGCTCATGGGTTGCTCGTTGTTTGAGCTCGGAGTTGGGGGCCCATTGAAGGCATGGTATGGGTTTTGGTGGAACTGTTGTTGTTGTTGCTGTTGCTGTTGGAGTTGTTGTTGGTGGTGTTGGTGTTGTTGTTGGTATTGTTGGTGTTGCTGGTGAGCGAAGGCGTCGGCCTGGTGCTGGAAATTGGCCGCCTTTTCCGCGAGCTGCACATGCTGGTGCTGCTGGTGGCTAGTGTTATTGTTGCCATTATTACCACTGAGATTATGACTATTGTCACTATTATTATTATTATTATTATTACTATTGGAATGATTACTGGTGTGTTGATGGTGGTGGTGATGATGGTGATGATTATTGTTTGTGTTGGCCGACGAGGAGCTTGTGGAGTTGGTGTGCTGGTGCGGCGTTTGGCGTTCGATGAATTTCATCGATTCGCCCAAATACGCGCGCACCACATTGAGCGAGGCCATGATTGCGGGCGTTCCAAAGCCGTGGGTAATGAGTGAGAAGTTTGTCAAGTGTCTTTGGACTTGGGCGTCGAGCAGTTGTTTGGCTTGGCTGCCAGAGGGCTGGTTTGGCTGGCCAGCCGAGTGGTGCAGTTGGTGCAATTGTTGTTGCTGCTGCTGTTGCTGTTGCTGCTGGCCCACCGGCGCAACGCCAGAGCCAAAGGTTTGCGCCTGGATGATGCCAGTGACGCTGCTTGGCGTCGCCTGTTGGCCGCAAACGGGCGATCTATCACGACTCAGGACGTCCATGAACTCGTCCAAGATTTGGCTTCGGTGTTTAGTGGCGGCCAACATTCAGTGTTTAGTGTTTAGTGTTTAAGGCAGAGGATTGATTAGATATTAGATGTTAGATGTTAAATGTTAGATGTTGCCCATTTGCGAGCGATCCATTCGTTTTCATTCAATTTTAGTTCATTTTGGTTCATTTTCGTCCGTTTTCATTCATTGCGTTAGAGTGAGATCGAAAAGGGAGAAAGAAGGGGTCAAGTTAGTGGGTCGATTCGGGCAAGTGTTGGCCAGACGAGCGGCAGTATCAGATGGGCGCTTAATTGTCTGCCTAAGAGGGAGAGTTGGTTGCTCTTGGCAGTGTCGCTTTTGATTGATCTGCGCTCCGTGGCGGCCAGCTCGCCAGAGTGAGGCTCTGAATTAGGCGGCCCAGCAGACGGGCCTGATCATTGAGAAGGAATCTTCATGGACACAATGAGGCGCCCAAGTGGCTCGCTTGTGTTGGCACTCAGTTTGCAATCCATCAAGTGGGCGCAATCCATAAGCGCTAATGAACAGGCGCGCCCCAAAAGCAGCCAGTGAGCGAGCGGTGTGAGCGCGCCAGTGCACAGCTAAGGGTCGGCGGCGAACTGTGCGCGCGAGTCTGTCTTTGGTTGCCATAGACAGTCTGCGGTGAGCGCAGCCCAAACACAGTCTCAGGCCGCACAGAGTCGAGCACAGTGAAGCAGCCGCCCTCTGTCCCACTCTCGCCCAGCGGCCCTTCTCTTTGGCCGCCGCAAAGTGAAGCCGATTTTATCGCTTTTATCGCAATAATTATAATTAGCCCAACTCACAAACTGGCCACTCTCTCGGCCTGAACCATCTCGCTCGCCTCTGCCTCTGCCTCTGCCTCGAGCGCCGGCCTGGAACAACAGGCGGTTTGTTTGGGGAGAAAAGGAGATCTCTAAGATGAAGCGAGAGGGAGAAAAGTGGAGCGGCCGAGAGTGATTGCAGGGCACAATATGCATAAATCGGCATGAATAAAACACCTCGCCTGTAATTACATCTTGTTGACATGCTCTGGCCCAACGACTAGCTGTGGAGAGGGAGGCAAAGGAGGAGCTAGATTGCTTGTTTTGCAATTAATTTGATTCCAAATGCGCGAAAAGAAAGTCAAACGAGGGCCGATAAGAGATGGAAAGCGGCTGGCCCTCGGTGCCAGTTGTTTGCTTCTGGCATCAAGCTTCTTCTTCTTGTATTGAGCCAGCTTCTTCTCGCCGATCGTCAAGCTCGGGGGAGACAATCTGTGGGCGAGAAAGCGGCGAGAATGAAGAACTCAGCAAGTGGCCTGATCAATGATCTGCGCTGCTTTGAGCTTTCGGCCCAAAGCGTGAAGAAGAAGTGGCCCAGCGAGAAATTATCTAATTGGGATCACTTCTATTGCCAGCCAGTCACTGTCTGTCTCCATTTGGCCGCCCGTCTCGCTCTCAGTCTGACGGTGGTCCGCAGACTGAGCAGAAGGAGGAGAGTGGACAGTGCGGACAGTCTCGAGTGGAGTTTAGTTAGTGTCCGACTCGATGAGAGAGAGAGAGAGACAGCCCTTTGTGCTCGTTCGCGCTTGTTTGCGGCGCAACAAGACGACAGATTGAGACACTTGGGCCATAAAGTTTGATCGCATCAAATTTGATGGCTCTCTTTGGTCACTGGAACGAGTCGCTGAGTTTTGATCTGCCCTTTTCACTGTGCACTTTCTGGCCTGCACTTGTCTCCAATGCGCGCCAAATGTGCACTGCAAATCCAGTCGCGCGACCAATGCACACAATCCGCCAAAACTATGGTGATCAATTTCTCTGCAGTTGTACGCAGAATTATCACCTTATTTTTGTCGCGCAATGCACCTGAGCGCAACTGTGGAACAATATCGCTCACACACAAACACTAACATTTGGCCGCTCCTTTGCTTTGGGCCGCCCGAAGTGCAGCCCTAACTTTGCTCGTAAAAACAACCACACGACACTTTTGGTCCAGCCAGATTCCAACTTTGAATATGAGTGCACGTGTCTCATTATCATCTCGCATCATTAGCCTGCACTTGTTTGCGCAATAAACTCGGCCACAGTGAACCGGAGCAGAGTGATAGGAAAAGGAGGAGGAAAATAAGCCAAACGGATGGCAAAAGCGGCCAGCTGAGAGCACAAACAGCCAGTCGTTCATCTCGTTCAGTCGCCAAATGATGACTGAGAGCTTAGTCTCTGCTCTTAGCTCGTCTGGACATTCTTTGTTCTCTCTCTGAAGATTGCACAAATTCGTCCAACTTCGTTTGGATCTGTCGAAGATTGTTCAAACTGGACAATCCTTGCTGCTCGACGCGGCAGCTGAGTGATGGAAGATGCAAACTGGAGATGCAAAGGAGCAGCTTGAAGACGCTTGAAGTAGAGGAGCACTTTGCACAATCGCCAAATACAAACACTCGACTTCTTCTCCTTCGCATCGACAGACTGACATGGGCGACGATCTGGCCGAGCTGGTTGCAGAGTGTCTGGACCAAACAGACCTGCTGAGTGCCAGAATCCATGCGAAGTTCGAGAGAGCAGCGTCGACCTGCTGGCGAGGAAGATCATTAAGCGGATTAAAATGTCATAATGGTTGCGATGAGGCGAAATAAGCGGCCAGGAATTGGTCCAATTCTCACGCTAATTGTCGGGCTAATTCCGCCCTCTACGCTTGGCCCACTTGCCTTCTCTTCTCTTCTCTTGTCTTGTCTTGTCTTGTCTTGCCAAAGAAGAGGCGCTGGCCAGCAAGCGAGAGACTGTTGAAAGCGCGCTCAAGAGTGTGCAGAGTGGCGCTCAAGTGGCCGCGCGACAAGTGGCCAGAAGTGCGCGCGTGCTGCACCAAAAAGCAGCGCCCGCAGACAGTCTGTTTTCTCGCAGGAACACTCTGCGCCACAGACTGTCTGCGGCAGACTGTGTGCCGCGCAGACTGTGTGTTTTCGCCGCACACAGTCTAATGCAATTTGCCTTGCTTGCGGAATAAAAGAGCTCGCCCTTTCTCGCAAGACTGTCTCCAGTGGCTGCTCTCGATCCAACGCCAAGCTCGACGACGGGCCACAAATCAATTAGCGCAGCTGGAAGCCAAGCGAGTCTTGTTGCGAGCGAGTCTTGTCGCGAGCGAGTCTGCGCCATTGGACGAGAGTCTGGCCGGAAATCTTGGCGGCTTGGCGAGGCCTCTTGTGTTCTGGTGTCACGCGATATGACAGAGGAACAAAAACAGGCGGCCAGAAGACGAGCTCGATGACAGAGCTGCCCAGTTGGCCGCAAGCCAGCAGCAGACTGTCATCGGCTGGCAAAAGAGTGTCTTCCAAGCGAGAAGAGTGTCTTCCAGGCAGCTGGAGGGCAGAGCTTTGGGTCTGGGCCAAGTGGAAGTTGAGGAGAAAAGGCCAGTTGCAATTGCACTTCCACTTGCAGCGAATTTGCATTCGAGTTTCTGCAGAGAAATTTGCGAATTCTGCTCTTTGCGCAGGTTCATATTGCATTTTGGACGCTCATTTTGGAGCCAGTTTGGCGCCACTTTTCGCCAAGATCAAGCTCCAATGCGGCGTCTTTGCAAAAAGCAGAGGAAAGTCGATCGATTGGACGGCCAGCTGGAAGCCGCCAGATCTTCCAAGAGTTTTCCAGACGCTTCGAGAGGAGGAAAAAGGATGAAAAAGGCCGCAAAATGCTGCATGGCCGCTGGGACACTCGGCGGCTGAACGGCAATAAAAAGCGCGCCAATGCAAGTCCGAAAACCAGTCCTTAGCTTAGGGCCGAGCTTGCCACTGTTTGAAATGGTGGAAATTGTTGAAATTGTGGTTGAAATGGACCAAATGGAGCGCGTTTCGATTTGGGTGTGTGGCAGGAAGTGGAAACTTGGCAAGATCGGTCCAGTTTGTTTCCTTTTCTGCTCGGAAATTGCAGACAGTGAGCAGAAGTGGAGAGAATTGTGCGCAAAAGTGATCAGAACTGTGCAAAAGTGAGCAATTTGGCAGATTTCTTCAGCAAATTTTCGCTTCCTTTTGGGCCAAATTGAAGCGAAAATCGAAGAGAAATCTAAACCAAATTGCAAAAGTGGCCAAACCGCAAAAAGAAGAAGCTCGTCCGAGTTTAGCTTAGCTCTGCTTTTGAGCCTTAAGAAGTTTGGGAAAAAGACAACAACTGTCTCTGGAAGAAGCTCATTAGAGTCGATGATTGTTATTGTTGCCTTTTTACTGCATTCGAGAACTTCTGCACTTTGCAATTTCTGGGCGATATTTTCTACTTTTTCTACTTTATTTTTGCCTCCGATTTTATTCACTGGCCGCGCGTAATTGAGTCTGATGAAACTGGAGCCGCTTTTCATTAGGAGAGCTCGTCTCTCTTGGACTGTGTGCACTTGTTTGCCTTTGGAAAACTGGCTTGAAGAAATTGGCAAATTCGCAGGCAAATTCTCTGCCAAATTCGCTGGCAAGATTCGCAGAGAGAGAGAGACGAGCTCAAGTGGAACGCTTAGCTTCGTGTCTTCTTCTTCTTCTTCTCCACTCTTCTTGCTCCTCTGCCTTGCTGCTTAGCCACCATTAGCAACAGTCTGTTTGCAGCAGTTTGCAGCAGTTTGCTCACACACACACTTGGCCACTCAGTCAATTTGGCCGAAATGCAAAATGGTGGCGCCGCTCAGCTCAAATCAAGTGTATCAAGTTCCCAATTGGAACTGCAAACTTGATACTTTTGCGCGCCGGCAACTGTGTCTAGCTGGGCGCGCAGCTGGACACAGTTGAGAGCAGGAGAGACAGTTGGTTGCAACAAGCAGCCAGAAGCTGAGACAAGCAAGTTCCGGCCGAAAGATAATCAGCAAAGCAAAGTTTATCCGCCGGCGCATTCACGGTGATAAGCCGGCGGACTGTGTTTGGCGTCCAATGTTCAGTGTTCAGTGTTTGGTGGGCGCCCACTCGGCGCCTGAGCTAAGGTGAAACTCGTGCTCGTCGCTCAGCTCAACAGGCAGTTGCGTCAGAGGCCATTTCTCTTGCTCAGAGACGGCCAATGGACAAAGTGGAGAGACACACTAAGGACTGGCTGCACTGCAAAGATTGGAGATTGCAAATTGCAGATCACAGGCAACTCTTTCTCTTTGCCCAATGAGCTGCCACTTTGCCAATCAATTTGCTTGCGCGCCCACGCCCTTTTGTATGTAAAGAGTCGCCCGAGACAGTCTGTGGCGGCAGAAGTCGCACACAAAGTATCAATTCGCCGCCAAAGACAGTCTGGGCCCGCATGTTTCTTGTCGCTTCTTTGAACACTCACTGCTCTTTGCTCACTGCTCTTTGCTCACACGCCGCACTGAGAAGAGAACCAGAGACTGTCTCTGAGAGACTGTCTCTCGCGGGCACAAACCACTGCTTCTCGTTGCATTTGCGCTTCTTTGGCAAACACTTGTTGCCAAGAAAGCGCCAAATAAGAGAAGAAAAGCGACAAGCATGCGAAAAGGCGGCCGCTCTCCAATGATTATCTGTCTTTGGTGACATTTATTCCCTCCAGAAAAGGAACCTCAGCGGCCAGAGATTGTCTCCAGCGAGCGAGAGACTGTCTCTGGAGCTTGTTCCAGTTGTTGTCTCTCTCCAGCTGGAGGCAGATTAAAAGAGTTAAGCTTCGAGTTGCAAGAGTTATCAGAGGGCGGCCATTCTTCTTGCTGGGCCGCAAGTTGATGGAAAGCAAGAGGACGCAAAAGGAGGACAAATGAGGGGCGAAAACAAATTGGGAAAAGGCGAATTGCGGCCGCAAATGTGCTCGCCAAACGCAGCGAACACAGTCTACGGGGAACACAGTCTGTTCCAGAAAGACAGTCTCTATTTCTCGGGCACTAAACAGAGTCTTTCTCGTGCTTTGAACACTCACCTTGTGGCCAGCAGGAGTTCCTTGCGGCGCGCCAGCAGCGCCTGTCTCTGTTCCAGCTCGGCCTGGCTGGCCGACTCGTCCACCAGCTGGGCGTGTCCGTCGCCTGTTGACTTGCGCTTCTGGCTGGCAATCTTTGGGCTCGGCTGGCTTGTGGTGGTTGTGGTTGTTGTGCTGGTTGCGAGATTGGTCGCCGATTGGTTGCTGCTTGGCTCGTGCGGGCCGCCCTTTGCGTGGTGGTGCCGCTTGTGGGCGTGGCGGGCGGGCGCAACCGAGGGGCAGCCGCCCGGCTCGCTGGAGCTGGACGAGGCAGAGGCCGACGACGAGGCAGAAGAGGAGGAGGAGGCCGACGAGCTCGCTGAGGAGCCGCACGACGAGCCGCCGCCCTCGCTCGAGGCCGACGACAAGCTCGCCAGCGACTGCGAGGGCGCCTGCGACTGACCGCCCAGCCTGTCCTGTTCCTGGGTGGGCGTGGCACCGGGCGCGGGCTCGTCGTCGGGCAGCGCGGGACTCAGCGGCTCGTCGTCGGTGGAGCTGAGGGGCGTGTGTGCGGGTTGCGCGCTAAGCATACGCGCGCGCGGCGACGGCGAATCTGCGGCGCGCGTGGGCGTGTCCCCGCTGGTCGACACCACTGGTGCGGGCACGGGCGTCGAGGTGGGCGTGGCCGCGGGATGCGCTCCACTGCTTTGGGGCGCACTGGAGACTGTTCCCGAGACTGCTGCTGCGGCGGCGGCGGCGGCAAGGGCGGCCACCAGGCGCTGCCGCGGGCCCCCAGCCTGCAGCGACCGCTTGCTCAGGTGCTCGGCGAGCACGCGCACCGGAAACTCGCTCTCGCACACGTGCCGGAAGTCCTTGGCCAGGTGCAGGGCCTCGTCCTCGACGAGCGAGGTGAGCAGGGTGACGTTGGCGGCCTTGCGGCGGCCGGCGGGCAGATTGAGGCCGATCTTCTCGAGCTTTTCGCGCAGTTTGCGGCCGCCGTCCTTGCTCTTGGCGCGTCTCAGGACGCCGCCCAGCAGCGAGGCATTGAGACACTCGGGCGGCGAGAGACGCCGCTGCACCTCGCCCACGGTGACCTTGTACTTGGGCGTGGAGGAGAGCAACGAGAGGCGGCCCGGCACCGAGCAGAAGGTGTCCACGTTGGTGGCGCCGCCGCTCAGCGTGAGGAGCTCGGCGGCGGCGCGCCCATGGTGCTGGGGCTGCGCGTGGCCGGCCAGCTGGTGTTGCAGGGCGCCCGCGGCAAGACTCTGGCCCGAGGTGGCCGTGTGGCCGAGCGCGAGCGGCCTGAGGCCGGCGTGCAGCTGCTGGTGCTCGTGGTGGGCGAGCTGCTGCTGCTGCAACTGCGTCTGGTGCAACTGCGTCTGGTGCTGCTGCGTCTGGTGGGCGCCCAAGTGGCCGGCGCCGGAAGCGCTCAGGTGTTGCTGGTGGGCCGCCAGCTGCTGCTGGTGGACGGCGGCGGCGGCTGCTGCGGCGGCCGCATGGGAGGCGCGCATCGCGTGCTGCGGGAAGTGGTGCTGCTGGTGCAATTGTTGCTGCTGCTGCTGTTGTTGTTGCTGCTGTTGTTGCTGTTGCTGTTGCTGCTGTTGCTGGTGTGTCTGTTGCTGGTGGTGGTTGTGCTGGTGGTGCGGGTGGTGCTGGTTGGCGGGCGCGTGGCCAAAGTGGTGCAGACTGGCGGCGGCGCTGTGCAGCGGACTGTGCTGGGCCGCGTGGAGTTGCGCGTGCGAGTGGGCGTGGGCGTGCGGGCCGCCCGCAAGCAGAGGGCCGCGCGGGCTCGCCCCGTAGTGGCCCAGACTGGCGTCCACCACCTGCTGCTGGTGCTCGGCCGCGTACATCCCATGATATTGGTAGGCCGCTCCAGCGCCGCCCTCCTGCCCCTCCTGGCTGGCCCCGTGCGGCGAGTAGCTGGCCCCAGCGCCGCCCCCCTGCCCGCCCGCGCCCGAACCGCCCGAACCCGCGGGACCCGATCCCGCGCCGGCCCCGCCCCCCGCGCCTGCGCTGCCCGAATCCAGTGCGCTCAGCGGGCCTGAGCCCGCGGACGAACTCGCCGAATTTGCACTGGAGCCGCCCGCGCTGCCCGCCGCCAGCTGGGCCAGCGGGTTGCCCGCAGCCACCGCCGCCGCCGCCGCCTGCTGCTGCTGCTGCTGCTGCTGGGCGGAAACCTCCTGCCCACCTGCCCCAGTGGTCACCACCACCGCCATCTGCATCGCTATGTTCGCCGGATGCTCATGATGGTGGTGGTGCGGCAAATGGTGGTGGGCATGGTGGTGGGCGTGGTGGTGGGCCGAATGGTAGGCGCTGTAGTGGTGGTGCGGCGGGTTAGAGTTGCCCACCATCACGGCGGCCGCCGCCAAGGCACGTGCGCCCAGATCGTGCGCAATCATCTTGCTCAGGTGGTTCTCTATCTTGGCGGCTTCTGCTTCCCTTCCGGCCCGCTTGGCCCTCTAGATGCGCCCTTCACTGAGCTCTGAGCTTTCCTCTAGCTACTCTCTGTCTCTCCAAGCTTGCTGCTCGCCCGCACTCCTCAGCTTCTCTCGCCCACTTCCGGCCGCCCTCCAGCTCATAGCACGCGCGCTCGCTTGTTGTTTTCTCTCTCCTGCTCTTCCTGTTTGAGACTAGGTCGGATCAAGCTTCGAGCTGACTGTGATTTACTGTTCGTTTGACTGTTCTTTAGACTGTTCCTTAGACTGTATCTCTTCACTGAAAACTTGCTTTTTAGAGCATACAGTCCCCCAAGAGTCTTCCCACTGTCTTGCCGCTTCAAAAACTCTTCAAAATCTATTGAAATCTTCGAAAAATCTTCGAAAAATCTTCGAAAATCTTTAAAAATTCAACAAATTCTGATCTCCACTTGCTCGCTGCCAACAGGTGGCCCGCGCGAGTGATCTGACAGACTGTCTCTCCTTTTCGGCCTCTGCTGGTTCCTGTTTGGACGTTGGAGAACTTAAGGTTAGTTGTGGGTCGCCAGTGGCCAGCTACTGTCTCGAATGGGCGCCTGTTTCTCTCTCTGGTCGCCGAACTTGCGACAAGAAAAGGTTGAAAAACTGCTCGCTGGGCGCAAAACAAACAATCAGCGATCGCTTCTGCTCGATCCTAAGGGCGCTCACGAGTCTCTCTCTCTCTGTCTCTCTCGCTCTGCTCGGCCGGCCGACTGACTGCGGCGAGTCCATCGGCGCGGCCTGGCTGCTCGTCTCTCTCTTCTCTGCTGGCTCACCGTCTCGCTGGCTTCCAAATGGCCGCCCGTCGAGTTGCTGCCCTCCGAGGCGGACAAATGGCCGCAACAAGGCCCGCGCTGCATCCAAGCGCCATCGATTGGGACTAGCCCTCGTCTGTGTGATGCTCGCCAAGTGCGCGCCAGAGTTGTTTGGCTCCCTCTGCGCATGCGCGCCGCCAACTCTTTCCCGGCCCAAAGGACTGCATTCAATGCACTGCACAGTGCGCGGGGGGAAGACACTCTCTAGCCGCGCTGCTCTGCTGCACGACGCGCGGGGGTCGCAGCAGTGGGGGAAAGCAACGGGGGGAAGGCAGTCTGTATTAAAAACAGTGCAATTAGGCGACACTTTGCACTGCTTCCAAGCGGACTCTTCTTCAGCCTCAATTGGCACCTCTGACTCGCCGGCTGAAGTAAGCAAGGCCGCGAGGAGAGACTGTGGCAGCCTTCTGAGCAGCTTCAAGAGGCCATCTTCAAGGGAAGAAGCAGAATGATAATTGATATTTTGCCAGAGCGGAAAATAATTATCAATTATTATTAGCCTGCTCAATGGAGGCGCACACAGTCGCTGGTCGGCGCGCGGGCGGCCACTTGTCGGCCCTCGAGGGTTAGCTGAAACTGTCAGTTTGGCTACTTCCATTTGATCGAACCGCCGGCGAAGAAAGAGAGCCCAAGACAAAGAGCAATATAACCCAAAGGTTCCCGTTTGCATGCAGAGTGTCATGTAAACTGCTGGCTTTTGTGCGGCCGCTCAGGATCGCCCATTGTTTCGTCACCCTCAATTGTGGCCCTCTTTTGGCTTGCTGACTTTTGGAAAAAGTCAGTTGAAAAGCGGCAAGAAGAGGTCGAGCTCCACTTGGGCCACTTGGGCTGCCCTTCCGCTCGACTGCCGGCGGACAGTTGTCGGCCGAAGACTGTCTGCCGTGTGGCCAAGTGGCGAGTGCAAACAGTCACAAGTCGAAAGGGGAAATGCGAAGGAAATGGACGTGGAATGGACGTCAAACACAGAGACGAGCAATGCCAAATGGAAGGTCGAAGGTGGCCCTCATTTGGGTCGCTTGGGAATTGCTCTTCTTCTGCAAATTAGTCAAATTTTGATTGGATTTTTAGATTTATGTTCCCGCTGATGACAAACAAAAGGCCCTTTAGGAGGCCATTTCAGAGTCTCTGTGGCTCACTTTTCGAGGAGGAAAGCTTCTCTCTCGCTTTTCCAGATTTCAGATTCGCAATTTGAATCCGAAATTGCGGAAAATGGCCAACATTTCCATCAGCCAGAGACAGTCTGCCGACTGGAAGTGGTTCTGTTGACTTTGCGCGCCCATTTGAGTGCGAGCGGAAAAACGTCCAAGCGAATAAAGTGCCTCTTTCACAGAGAATAATCTTCTCTTTTTCTTCTCTTCTTCTGCCAAAAGTTTCATTTTCAATGCCAGAGGCTTGGAGCTGAAGGTGAAGGTGGAGCTGAAGGTGAAGGTGGAGCTGAAGGTGGAGAGAAAAAGGAAAAAGGGTAATTAGGCAGCGGGAGGAAGAAGATGGAAAAGGTCGCCGATGAAGAGCGTGCAAAATTGATTGTCTCAGTTGGCGGCGGGCGTTCTTTGGGCAGCTTGTGGGCCGGCCGTTAAGTGGTGATCATTGGGCGCCCAATTGAACGGTCAAATTGGAGAGTCAAATTGAAGAGTCAAATTGAAGAGTCAAATGGGCTGTTTTCACTGTTTGGGGGCCGCCCGAGAGCGCCGTTGGTTCGTGAGACAGTCTGCGGCCCCTCCAGACTGTCAGTGGCCGCCTTTTGGCCCCTCCTTTTGGGCCTCGAGTGTCGCTCCGAAATGTCGCCCGCAGACTAGATTAAATGCCGGGCCCGCCGAGGCTGAGGAGCAGCGTCGAGGTGTGGCCGAGCTGGAAGGGCCTCCCATTTGAGCTTAGAGGCGGCCGTGGACGTAAACACGCAGCCGAGGTGCGGCGGCGGAGCAGTTCGCCCGAATTGCGGGCCGCGCGCGCCGCACACTTACTGCTGCGGCCGCCGAACGTCGGGCACACGAGCAGGGCCGAGCTGCGGACAGCGCGCACCCGCCGCGCTCCAATCGATCATTATTGGCGGCCAAGCGGCTTGTATCCATGTTTGCCGTTTGAATTGTTCGCCCAACTCGCCGGCTTATGCAGCAACGCTCGCCCGAATCACTGGGCCCATTATTATTCGCGCTCGGGCGCGTCCGCTCGTTATTGTGCCATTTGTTTGAGCGCCCGCCTCAGTGTCTGGCGCTGTCCGTTTCAGCCTTACTCTTAGCCTCAGCATCTGAGTGTTTTCTGCCCCAGTCTTAAGCTGTCCTCTGGCGGCTCGCCGGACGGCTTAAGTGGGCGCGCCGAGCTGCAGTTTGCGCCCGCCCGACGCAGCTGCACTGCCGCCGCTCCTCGTCTGCGGCCGCCAAGCTCGAGCTCGGCAGGTGCTGCCTCACACTGCACACTGCACACTGCACTCTGCACTCTGCAGGCCGCCGCTTGCTCGCTCTATATGCGCGCCGCGGCCTTGCCTATAGGAGGCGGACGGCGCTCATATAGAATGGTCTGCGGACGGCGGCTGATTGGGCGCGTTGGTTGGCGGCTGAGCAACTGCGAGTGGAGGGCCGCCAGCTGAGGACTGCTGCTGGGCCGCTTGGGCGCCGCTCGCTTGCTGCTCGGCCGGCCATTTGGGCGCACTTTATATTAGTTTAGCGCCGCCGTTTAGACCTGTCATTGGGGGCCCCAGACAGTCGCCGGTTGCGAGCGAGCGGCCCCACTCCGCCAGTTTGCAATCCAATTAGGCGCGCGTGCTGCCAGTGAGCTGCTGGTGGACTGCTGCTGGACTGCTACTGGAAAGCGGCCAGTCAGTCATGGCCAGAAAAGGGGGGAAAATCTCGCTAAATAATTCGCCGCTTCCGATCGATTTCAGGCGAACGGCTAATTGCGCATTGAGTGAGCGGGCGGCCTTTTATGCTTGTCGCGGTTGCGCGCCACTTGATTTGGGGCATTGCGCGCAGTGTGCGCGACCTAAGCTCAGGCAATTCTGTTCGCTCTTTGCTCTCTGTGCTTTCTGTGCGTTTTGCGAGTTTTCTGCGCTTTCTGCGCTTTCTGTCCCACAGCTTAGGTCGCGTTAAAGTGCGCAGTGCAAAGTGCTCACTGCTGGTTGCAGTCTGCAGACTGTAGTGTGCAATGTGCAGTCTGCAACCAACAGTGAGCAGTGAGCAAGGGAAAAGGAACGGCCAATTGGGCGCAAATGAAACAAGTGGCCGCTTTTTTGGCCCCTTTTGAGCCGGCCGCACGTAATTGGATTGGCAGAACAGTGAGCTGCTCCTTCCAAAGGCTGACCATTGGTGGTGGTGGTGAAGAAGAGTGGTGAGGAAGGAGAGTGGCTCAATTGGAGACTGTCGGGAGGAGAGATTATGTTCAATTTGTTGGCCGGCCCAGTTCAGCTTCCGCCGCGCTGCTCATTTAAATTCAACTCTCCTTTCCGGCTGGACTGGGCCTCTCGCTGTGCTTGTGTGCGCCCGCAGACAAGCAGCCAACACTGCGAGCTGGTGGCCATTGAATCATCGCCGCACATCAAAAGAGTGGGGCCTCTTTGCGGGCCCAAACTTAAGTCGCCGGCGCCCAGTTAGTGGCAGTCTGCGGCGAAATTTGAATTTTTATTCCCCCAGTGACAGGGGCTGGCAAAAACAAAGACAAACTTGCGCCTTTGGCCCGTCTCAGCGGCTCCTTTGGGCGTCCTTTTGGGGCTCCTAAACTGTTCTGTTCGAGCAGTGTGGAGACTGAGTGCACGGGAGACTGTGTGCGTTTGGAGACTGTGGTTTGTGTGCGCGTGCTAGCCGGCCAGACAAATAGCTGCTTGCCGGATGAGTTTCCTGGCGCAGTTTGGGGCGCAAAAGTGGAGCAGAAGTGTGGCGCTTTCGAGCAGCAGGAAGCTGAGCCCCTTTTCAGTTTGGGCCAAATTGGGCGCCCAAAGGAGAGAGCAGCTTTGGCAGTTTGGGTGCCAGTTTGGAGAGTTGTTGGCCTTAGGAGTGGGTGGCAGTTGGCCGGCTGGCTGGCTGGCGGTGGTCTGTCAGGAGCAGCGAGCGAGTTTGTTGATGAAAACTAAGTCGCGCAATGTAAACAATTGGCCTTTTGCTTGTTCGCTTTTTAGCGCTCTTTGCGAGCAGAGCAAAAGGCTGGCTGCCTGTGAGCTTCTGTGCGACGCACACAAGCAGCACACAGTCTGCCGCACACAGTCTGCGGCGCGCACTCAATTGGCCAACTGCGAGCGCAAAGTTCACGCAGCAGAGACTGTGTGCGGCCTGCGCGTGGCACTGGCAGCCTGCAAGTGGCTTTGCAAATTTGTGCACTTGTCTGCAAATCGTGCGCGACAACTGGCCCAAACTCTTCCTATATGAGAACACATCCAAGTCCGCCCGCTGCTCATTTGCATTCGCCTGGCAAGGCGCAAAATGGGGGCCACCAGAGTGGCGAAAGAGAGAAGAGAGAAGAGAAAAGGGAAAAGGGAAGCCGCACGCGAGCTTGGCTGAACTTTGCAGCGCCAGAAACTCGCCGGAAACTGGCTTTCATTGGCCACACCAGAGACACTGGTCGGCCAGTGAAAGCCCGCAGTCAGTCCACTTGGCTGAGCGCGAACGGCTCAATTGTTGCGCAATATGATTGATGCGCCAAAAGGGCACAATTTCACTCCGTTTGGGGCGTTGAAAGACGACGCTTGATTGCTTTCTAATTGCTGCCGGCGCTTCCACTCCAACTCAACTCAAAAAGCTCAACTCTGATCGTCTGGCGAGAGCGGCGCATCCGGTTTCAGCCAGTGCTCCGGGCCACTCGTTTGCCAGAGAGGCTCTCTGGTTGAGCAAGTGGTGAACTTTTCACTTTTTGCGCAATTGTGTGCAGTAATTTTATGAAAAATTTGTGAAAAAATTTGAGCAACTTTTGCAATTTGTGCAATTTTTGCAGTTTTGCTTCTCCTCGTTGGCCTGAGTGCAGACTAGCTCTGCAGAGACGAGCTGTAAAGACTGACTGTAAAGACGAACTGTGGAGATTTGCCCCGCAGACTGTGTGCAGTGTGCGCTTGGTTCGCTCGCGCGAGTTCAACTTCAGCCCTGAAAGTGGAACTTTACTGTGCAGAAAAGCGGGCGAAAAATGGGCTGCGTCTGGAGGCTGCTCTGTGGCGCTGGAAAAGGTGGAGAAGAAATGGGAAGAAATGGGAAAAAACGGGCAAAGATCGACAAAAATCGACAAAAAAATCGGAAAAAATTCAATAATAATGAACATGTTGGCCGCCAGTTCCAGTGATTTATGTGCCTCCTTTGCGTGGGCCGCTGTTTGAGCAGAGCACACAGGCGGCAAGTAGAGAGCAGAGCATAGAGCTGCTCTCCACTGCTCACTGCTTTCTGCTTCCCGCAGACTGCGTGCCGCCCAACTGGAGCTGCAACTGCGCCACTTCCGCCCAGCGCACGGCCGCCACTCTTTATCGTCTTGGCCAATCAGTCTGGCAGTTGTGGAAAAAATTTTAATAGCACAAAGTGTCACCCACTTTTTGCCTCCAAATCGTTCAGCTTTCTGCGTTCAGCGTTCAGCGTTTAGCTTCCAGAGTTTAGCTTCCAGAGTTTAGCTTCCAGAGTTTAGCTTCCAGAGTTTAACGCTCAGCGCCAAGTCCAAGTGGCCACAAGCCAACAAGCCCAAAAGGCGCCCCAAAAACTCCCACAGACCAGCCCAAACACTTGCACGCGCACACAGACACACAGACGCACAGACAGACGCAGAGACACGCGCGCACACCGCAAACAACCTGCCTGGCTTGCTGCAAATTGCCCGCTCGCTCGCTCGCCACCGGAAGCGGAAGTCGCGCGCCTCACTGTGGCGCGTGGTGCTTGGTCGGGCGGCAGACAGTCTGCGCCAGTTCCAAGCTGCTGGAGTCGTCTGGCTCTTTGGCCGCAGACAGTCTGTGGGGCTGCCATTTTGAGTCGGGCTGAAATTGCGCACGAAATTGGGCCACAGTTGAGCTTTGGCCGCCAGACACGTGCACCTCTAGAGCTAAGGGTGGGCCCCACTCTTAGCTCTCCAAGCTGAGAGACTAGCCAAAAGCAGAGAAGAGGAACCTCTGCTCTTGGTCCTGCCTTGTGGGCCCCTTTTGGGCGCGAGAAGAAGAGAGAAGGAAATCTGGTTGGCCAAACTAATGGACTTGGCGGCCATCGAGCGCCGATTGGGCGACATATTTTTCGCCCTCCACACTCGGCGGGCAATAAGGCGCCGCTTGGGAGGGAGAAAAAGGGCGATATTCTCCACTCTCTATTCTTTATCTGCCACTGTGGCTCCTTTTTAGAGGGCGACTCGTGCCGCTCGAGTCGTGCACAGAAAAGGCCACTTGAGTGCAGTGCAGAGACACGCTTCAAACGCGCGCACACAATGCCAAGTGGCTGCAGTCGCGCGCGTGTCTCTCTTCGCCGCAGACTGTCTCTGCACATTGCACACTCCACACTGCGCACTGCACACTGCAGACTAAAGCTCAGTGCTAGTCTCCAATGCGCGCACGAAGATGATTTGTTGACATTGTTCCGCGCAATAGTCTCTGCCTTTCATTGGCCGCCCACCATTTGGCCCCGCTCTTTGTCTCTCGAACTCGCCGCTTGATTGCCCCTTTTTGGCCCCTTTTTGGCCCCTTTTTGGCCCTTTTTTGGCCCCACTCTTAGCCCACTTGGCCGCTCAAGTGGCCCCACTGAGCTGAGGGCGCCCCCAAATGTTTGCGAACAACAAATCAATCTGATTTGCCAACAAAGACGCCCAATTCCACTCGCTGCAGACTCTCCGCCGACCTGCAGCCTCACCTAAGCTCGTTTTCTCAGCCAGACCTTTTCAGACCTTTTCAGACCTTTTTAGACCTTTGCAGCCCCGCAGCTCAGGGCTAATTTGATTAGTCGCTCGCTCAGTTTTGCCAGAAGTTTGCCAGAAGTTTGGCCAAAAAAGTGCTCAGTCCAAAATGGGCGCCCAATTCGCCAATTGGAACAAACTCGAACAACAGTCCTCAGCCCAATTTGTCTGTTCTCTCCATTCGGCTCCATTCGGCCACTTGCGAGCTACTCTCCATTGTGCAGCCCCAGTCCTAAGCTCAAACTGAGCTCAATTCTGAGCCAAACTCTGAATGCAAAAACGGCTCTCCCAGCCACCAAACTGCCTCCTTTGGGCCCTAGTCTGTGGCCCAGTTTAAAGAAGAAAGTTTTTCTGCTTTCTCGGCCAATCTTTCGCCGAATTTTGAGAAAAATTTGGCAAAAAATTGCCCACAGACAAGGAGAAGCGCCCATTCTTCGTCATTCTTCAACCAATTGCAGTTCAGAGCTTTGCCAAATAGAGAGAACAACTCTCTTTCCAACTTGCGAGCTGCCATTCTTGACAGCGAGCGGCCCGAACGATTGAAAGGGGCCCAGTTGGCCAGTTTCCAGCCCCTCCTTAGCTGCGGCCACAGTGCACAGGCGAGCAGAGCAGAGCAGAGCAGAGCAGAGCGTGGCAAGAATGGCGCCAACTGGGCCAACTCATTACTTTGGCGCTTTTGAATTTGACAGCTCAATTAAATGGATACTTTTTTCCCATTTGAAGTTTGGGTGCGCGCAACTTTGAAGCGGCGCAATGCACAATTTGGTGCATTTGGTGCATTTGGTGCGGGCGAGAAAACGCGCTGCTCGTCCTTAGGTCAACTGTGCGCACTGGTTTGAGTTTGCTAAACCAAATCATTGCACAACTTTGTCCAAGTTGGACAAATGCGAACAAACGCGAACAAAAGCGCACAAATTTGGACAAATGCGCACAAATTTGCGCAAATGTTCGCCGATTGTGTGCAGACAGTCTGCTTTCCAGTTTCCAGCTTGCGGCTTCTTCTTCTCTGCGGGCAACAATTGTGCGCGTGCCAATGGCAGACGGCGGCTCATTAGCATATTGTTGTTGTTTCTCCATTCTGCTCAAGGGCTGCCCTCAGACACAGAACACGACAAGCTGCCTGATACTGAGAGAGAGACTGGCTGCTTTAAGTGAGACCAGCTCACTTAAACCAGACTGGCCCTAAGCAGAGGAGGCGTGCGAGTGGCAAAGAAGAAGAAGAAGCGGCCAACGAGCAGCCTTCCACTGAAATTGAACCAAATTGAGCCACATTGAACCTCATTCAACTGTTACAATTCGTGCAACAAAAAGCAAACTGCAAGCCAGCGAAAAGTGGAACTAAATGGATGCTGATTTGCGGCTTGCGGCTTGCTGTTCGTGGCTCTTTGTGGCTTGTGCCTTGTGGTTGGCCCACACAAAAGCCACTGTCTCTCTTCAATTGGCGCTTTTCTCCTAAGGGAAAACGATACGCCAAAGCTCAGTTGGCGCAGCTCTTCACTGGCCAACAACTCTTCGCTTTCAGCATTTTTCAGCCTATTTGGCAACACTTCATTAACATAAACAGCGCGCACGACAACTCATTACTATTCAAATTTCAACCAAACGCCGCCCATCATTATCCAACTCGCGCATCATTATCCAAAAGCAAAAGGGGACCTCTTTTCGCTCTATAGGTTCGCCCACATCACTCTTTTGCTTCCTCAAGCACTTGAGGCAAAACAGGCCGCAAACAAACACTTACCTCTAGACCTACTCTTTGGCCTTCTTCTTCCTCTTCTTTTGCCACTTTAGCTTCGCCAAATTCTGCTTGTTCTCCTTATTCTTCGCTCAGAGACACGCAAAGCTTGCTTAGCTCTTTCTCTGTCTCTGTCTCTGTCTCTGTCTCTTTCTCTTCTCTTCTCTTCGGCGCAATGAGCTGCGACACACAATCAGTTGCCGCAGACTATGACCAACGACAACGACAACTGGCCGCTCTTCTAGAGTGTCTCTTGCGGGCTGTTTGCTCTTCTTTCTCTTCTTCTTCAACAAGCTCAAGTCGAGCTCTCCTCTGGCATTTCTCTTGACTTTTGGCCGGCTCTTCTGCCTGATTTCTTGGCAAAAATCAACTAAAACAGCCGATCTTTGTCAACACTTTGCCCCCGAAACAATCAACAGGCCTTCGTGCGTCTCGTGGCCAAGCCCTAGACAGTGGAACCAGATCTCCTCCAGTGCTGCTTGCTCATCCTTCGCACTTTCACGCCCAACTTTGCGGCTCTCTCGAAGAGTGTCTCTCGAAAAGGAGCTCGAAAGGTGCGCGCCAAGAGGCTTGAGGCAGAAGTTTACGAGAAATCACGTGCTCTTTTGCACTTGCGTCTAAAGACTGCTCCATTCCCAAGCGCAAGTTTGTGCGAGCACTTTTGGCTTTGCTGAGCAAAGTGCAACACACAGTCTGCACTACGCAGTCTGCTGCACTTGCCCTTAGCTGCGGGGCGACGATTCTCTGCGTTGCGCTGCGTGTGCGCACTCGGCGCATCCCAAGTTCGCGCGCACCACTCGCCCGCCGCCCTCCACTTACAACGCACTTCTTCGGGTCGCCGCACACGCCCACTCAGTGTGTCTCCCACGCCCACTTGGTCAAAACACTGCCCGAGCGGCAAAAGAGCAGCAAAAGGAGCTCGAAAAAAGGCTTCCTGTTGCATGATTTTCGAGCGTGAGGCAGGAATTCAATTGGCTCTCATGTTTCGAGACCACTGCTCGGCTTTTTTCACCCACCAGCCACTGGGACGGCCCTCGAGTGAGGAGCACAACTGGGCAACTTCTGACCCACTTGGCGAGAAAAGCGCCGCCCAGCAAGACCGGCACTAAGCTCGCCGAGAAGCGCCGATCGAACGAGAGTGCCGACGCGAGCCCAACATCGGCCAAATGGGTTGGCCAGCGTGTTTGTTTTGGCTCCAGTGCGGCTCCAGTGCGGCTCCAGTGAAGCCAAAACGGAAGCTGCTGGGCAGCTGGCCGGTTTCTGTTTCTCTTTCTGGCCACTTGGTCGCCGAGTGAAGCAGAGCTAAGGACTAGGACGAGCAGGCGGCCGTTGACGAGCACTGAGGAAGAGTCGCTGTTCTCTTCTCTTCATGCAACCGATCATCATGTTTGCCTAATTATCCGGCGCGACGCACGAACGCGGCGCACCATTAATGCCAAGACGAGACGAGCAGCTTCTTTGGCCTCCTTTGGCTCCATTAGGCCGAACAGAAGCCGGCCGGCGCTCCTAAGCTCCACTTTGGGCTTCCAACTTTTGCTTTAGAGCCATTTCTTCACTCTGAAAGTTGCTCCCGAAAAGCAACTTTGGGCCCGACTTTGAGCTTCTGGCTGGCCGCCAATAAGGTGCGACTGAGCTCGAGCTGAATGGCGTCGACCATTAGCCAAGCTTGGCCAGACACTTGCGCCTCTTTGTTCTCCTCGTTGCTCTTTTTCCTTTTGCCTCAGTCTGCGCTTTGTTCTCGCTTCTCGCGCGGCTTAGGATGAGTCTCGAACGCGCAGAATGAATCTTTTTCTTGCGCGTGTGGTCCTCCTCTTCTGCCGCCAATCTATAGGCGCCCATTCAGAGCGGGCCCCAGTCTTCAGTCTGCGGGCGCCACTTCTCACTCCTCACTCTTCAGTCTGCAGACTAAACACTGGCACTCTTGCCGAACGTTGACCTCTGGCCCAGCAGTGTCACTCAGACACAGTCTCTGGGGCAGAACACTCTGCTGCAACAGTCTGCAAAAGGGGCACCTATTTGCGCGTGGAAATTGGAGCCGCCAACTCCAATTTGCTCGCTGTTGTGTGTGGCTAATTGTTAATTGACCTTTGGGGCGCCTTTTCGGCCCAGAACTTTGCATGCGAGCAAAAGAGCAGCCTCCAAACTTGGAGTTCCTCTCCATCTAAACTCTCTACACTTAGCCTCTCGAATGTTTTCGGGCCGCTTTCTCATCCCGAATTAGTACATGCCCAAGCAGCAAGAGAACAGCACAAGCCGAAGGAGAGAAATAAAACGGCGAGGAATTGCAACTACTTGTGGGCGTGTCACTGGGCCGATCGATTGAATGGGGCGAGCGGGCAGAGAGCTAAGGATGAGCTAAGGAGAAGCTAAGAAGAAGCTAAGAAGAAGAAGCGTTGAATAGAGCAGTGGAGAGATAATAATAATTGTCGGCTTTGTTTCTCGTTTGCGGCCTCGTTGGTTGCTTGTTCATTGGGCCAGGAGGGAGTGTGTGCGTTGCAATGGGCATTTGAGGCGAGCATTCAGTGTTGTTCAGAAGAGAAACGCCTGCAGCTTAGGTCTCTCTGCTTGGTCGGCCTCTGCTTGGTGTGCACTGCGAGTTTCGGGCCAACTTTTGGGCCGCAGAGAAACACTGCAGACAGTGAGCAGAGTGAGCAGAGTGAGCAGAGTGAGCAGAGTGAGCGCACACTTGCAGCAAAGTGTGCAGCAGAAAGCACACTTTTTGCTGCAGAACAAGTGATAACAGAAACAGTAACAGGTGCCCGCCGCTGCAGACTGTCCCGCGCGTTGCAGGTTGCAGCTCGCAGTTGGCAAGTGCAACCAGCAAACTGCAAACTGCAACCTGCAAACTGCCAACTGAAACCTGCATGCTCGCCGCCCCTTAGGGCCGCCCTCTTGAAGTTGTGCGCTTCTTGTTGCGCCCGCAACTCGAGCAAGGCCGCCCCAAATTGTTCCAACAGAAGCGCGCTCAAAACGGCCCAGCCAAAACATCATTAGGGCCCACTTGTTCCTCCTCCTCTTCTCTCTCTGCTTAGCTCTTGGAGGGCAGCAGACCCTCTCTTGTTCGCCCTCTTCTCTCCGGCGGCTCAGCTGCTCTGAATCTGAATCTGAATCTGAATCGTCCACCAGAGAGACCATTTGGTCTCTTTGTTTTGCAGAAAATTGGCCAGAAAAATGCGATCTCTTGGCATTTCTTGCCCCCAAATATTCCATTCTTCCAGCCGCCAACTTCTGTCCATTTTTCATCTCGAAAAATGGAAAAAAGCCAAAGAAATTTAGACTAAAACTACTAGATACTAATACTCGAGACTAATACTTGAGACTGATACTTAAAACGAAACCAAATTTGTCAGCCCTTTGCATCACTGGCAGACCTAGTCTCTGGCGCCCAAATTGAGCTCTAAAGATCAGTGGCAAGCCAACTGGACACGCCCACTGGATTGGAGCATGAGACTTTGAGTTGGGCGAGACAGTCTGCGTGCATTGGGCTGCGGCTGCTGCTTGTCTGTGGGGCATTTTGTTGCTCGCAGCTGGCGGACACTTTTCGTCACCCTATAAAGCGGCGAGTGAGCCAAATGATGAGCCAGTTTTGGCGGCCACTGAAAAGGAGAAGGCGCTGCTCTTTTGTGCTGGCTGGCTGGCTGGCGAGAAAAGGACGAAAAGTGATTAGAGCTCGGGGCTGGCGGCCGAGTGGGCAGCTTCTTCTGGCGACGACAAGGCAACGCTTTGCGGTCTGTGGCCAGTCTTTGGGCGTCGAGAAGAGGCAGCAAGAAGGAGAAGAAGCAAGGAGGAAGAGCGGCGAGTTAATTGAATAAGTTTGTTGCGTGAAACTGGAGTGGGCGCGCAGACTTTGGGCTTTTGGGTCCAATTGGAGTTTGTTGTGCCTTGTGTGTTGTGTGTTGTGCCTTGTGTGTTGTGTGCCCTAAGGCTGCAAGTTTGGCGCACTGAAGAAGCGCTGCTTTGTGTGCGCGCGCCTTTGGGGCCGCTTTCTGCTTTCTGCTTTCTGCTCTGTGCACTTTCTGCGCTTTCTGCGCTCTTCTGCCGCTTGACAAAGTGGCAGCGACAAAGTGCACTCAATTAGACGCCCAATTGGAGCTGCACGTTTCAGACTCTCCTTCTTCTGCCCAGTTCAGACTTCCAAGTTCGCCAAACACACCAACTTGAACACCAGAGACAGACAGGCACACGCACAAGCCGTGTGGAAAGGCCACCACTGCCACTGCCAGAGCTGGTGTGTCGCCGTTCGGGGGACAGTCTGCGGCCAGCGGAGAGCAGAGGAGCAGCAAAGAGAAGAGCAATCAAGCGGAATGCAAAACAAAGGCACAACAGAAAAGCGACAATTTTCCCTTCCGAGTGGACGGGCGGCAAATTGTGGCCAAATGTGGCCCAATGTAGCCACTCATTGTAGCTCATTGTTTTGCGCCCACTGCTCGCCCCCAACTGTTTGGCCACAATTGGCGCCCTTGCAGCCTGACACAATTGCGCCCAAACTGCATCATGCGACAACTCTGCTTAACAGTTGCTGCTGCACAATGGAATGGAACAGCAGTCCAAATGGCCCCCACTAGCTCGGCGCAACACTCTCCTCACCCTTAGGGCTAATTTGCAGTTGGCCGGCCCACTGGCGCGCCTTTTTAATTTGTCGCCGCCCGCCCCGCCCACTGGCCCGCCTTCCTCTGCGCGCCCCCGCCGGCGCCCCCGAGCGGCCGGACGCGCAGGTGGCGACACTTGTCGCGTGCCTCAGACTCGCGCCGACCGTTTGCTGCCCCGGGCAACACGCCAACTGGCACACACACTCTCTGGCAGCATTTAGAAGGCCAATCCCGAAAAAGGGCGTGGCAACCTTTGCGAGTGGGCGTGGCTTGCTCGTCCGAAGCAGAAGAGTTGCGCAGTGCGGCGAGTTTGGACCAATTGGCACTGCTCCATTTGGACTCTATTTGGCGCTTAGGTTGGGCAACTGAGATCTAGTTGACTGGAGAGACTTGCTCTCTCTCTGCTTTGGCTAAGCTTTGGAGACTTTGGAGAGCTGCAAACTGGGCGGCGGCGGCGAGTGAGGCAGTTCAGTTAGCAGGAGGCAGGCAGCAAGCGAGCCGACTGAGTGAAGACTGTTGCTCTTGGAAGGCGGTGGAAAAAGGGGGGCGCCCGATTAGAGGCAAACTTGATTGATTGGTCCTTAGCGCGCGTGCTCACGCCAAAGACTGGCCTGTGTGATTGATTGTGGCCCTAAAAGGCGAGCGCGTTCAGATCAAAGCAGCAAGTGCCACTGTGTGTTGGACGACCAGAGACAGTCCTCACTGCGAAGAGAGCCAGTCTCCAGCTAGACCACCGGCTCAGCAGCGGCGATCTCAAGCCAGATTTGAGCGTGCCCGATCGGCTTCAGACGAGATGATTTGGCCAACGAGATAACTTGTCCATCTGTCTGTCTGTCTGTCTTTTGGTCTGTTGGTCTTGTTGCTAAAAAGAAGGCAGCTGGAGGAGACTGATGCTCTTGGGAGCTGCTTTTAGCGCTCCAATTCAATTGGATTGAGCAACGACTGAATTGGATCGTCCAAAGAGAGAGAGAGAGGCCGATCGGTTGGCAAGTGATGCTACTAACTGTTGGCGAGCTCGCTGGACCACCTTCAAAGTGGATCGTCAGCTCGGCCTTTTCAGCTCGGCTTTTCGGCCAGTTTGTTTCTGGGCCAGTGGTTGTTGCGCGCCGAAAGACTGGCCGCGCCGAGTTGCGCAACAGGAGCGAGTTCGGCGCAACAACAATGCGAAATGGAGACTGAAGTTTGGCGGCGAGTAAAGTGGAATGGAAACGAAAAGAAGAAGAAGAAGATGAAAATGGAAATGGAAATGAACATGGAAATGGAAATGGAAATGCGAGTTCGAATGGAGCAGAATTGCAGTGGAAATGGAGGCACGAGAATTGGTTGGCGCGCACGCAAGCAGCTTGAGTGCTGCAGACTGTGTGCAGTGCAGACAGTGAGCGGGGCCGAAAAGGAGCAGTGGAGCAGTGCTAGATTTATTTGCGCACAAAAAGCACACAAAATGCCCATAGAAAGCGCACAGAAGCCGCATGGAAAGCGCACACGCCACAGCTTAGCTCTCTGGCGCCATTGCGGCCCATTAGCGAGCCGCCAACAAGTGTTTGCACAAAGAAGGGCCCTCAATTGCACCACTCTGCTCGCCTGGCGCCCGTTTGCGCCCATTTGCGCGCCCGTCTTGGCGCGCGCCCGCGTGTGGTCTCCAGTGGGCGCCCTCTGGCTTGAGTTGGCGGCCAGTTGCACTTGGCGAGCAGCGCCCAGAGTTCAGCCGGCTGGTTCCTTTGTGATTGTTGCGATTTCTTTCTTTCGCCGAGATTTGCCTTTGATTTGGCGGCCCGACAAAGTCGGCCAAAGAAGCTGAGGACGAAGGAAGACTAGTGGCTGCTTGCCGGCCGACAATTGGGCGCAAATCGACAGACAGTCTGCGGCAATTGGGCGCCCACTTGGAACGAGCGCAATCCATCCAGCTCGGCCTCTCAGTGCTCAGCTGCGGGCTGACCTTAGTGCTAGTCAGTGGAGCTTAGGCCAAACGAGGCAACTGGGCACTCTGCAACTTTTTTTAAGGCTTTTCTTAGCGAGAAAGGCGACGAAATTGGCTTATCTGTGGGGCGATCTTGCTCGTCTTTAGCGCGCCGCTCGGCCACCCAACTCGAGCAGGAACACTTCGAGCAGCGCCCTTTCATCGCCCGCCGCCCACTGATAACAATGGTCTTAGGTGGAGTCTTTGGTGGACTCTTGGGCGTTCGATTTGAACCTTTGGAGCTTGGAGTTTGGACGAAAAGGGCGAAGAGACGCGCGGACTGAGCGCCAAACACAAGTGGCGCCCTTGAAACGGCAGCTAGTTGTGTTTAGAAATTGCGTGGAGAATGGTCAAAGTGTGAGCGCGAACTGCACGAACTGCTTCTGCACTAATTAGCGAGCCCGCGCAGAAGAAGCTCGGCCAATTGGAACTTCCAGTCGCCGATTGGCAATTGTGGCCTCTCTTCGATGTGCACTAAGCACTAAGCACTAAGAACTGTGCAGTTTGCTCTGTGCTCTGTGGCCAATCGCAGGCTTGCACGCATTCTCTTTGCTCTTTTCTCTCTGCAAACAGAAACAAAATGGCCAACACTTGCAGAAGCAGATTTCCTCTTTGGCAACCAATATTTCCTGTCGATTCAACTCAAGCGAGCCAGCAACTGTTGCTCGCTCAAGAGCCTAAAGTCGAGGGCCAACAATTAATTAGATTTCCCCAAAACTTGCCGCCTCGTTTGGGCATTCCTTTTCATTCGATTCCAACTTTTTCGAGCCCAATTTTCAGCTCAGAAACAGCTCACAAACAGGAAACACTCTTCAGCTGCAACAGTCCTCAGGTGCAACAGTGTCTTGAGACGAGGGAACACACTCTTCTCTTGGTATTTTACAACTTTTACAAATTTTGGAAATTTTAGAATTTTCAAAGCGTTTTCTGAAGCACTGCTCGCAATGAGCGCCCAAAAGTCTCACCAAAGGCTGGCCATTGAGCTTGGAAACTCGTGATTGCAGCACCTCGCAGCTCGTTGTTGGCCGATCTTTGCGCGAGTTCCGTCCCACTTTAGCTAGTCTGCAGCAGTTTGGCGAGCTCAAAAAGTGGCCACACGGAAGCTCCAGACGCTCAGGTTGCTTCGACTGCTAAGGTTGAGCTTGAGTTTGCAATTCGGTGGCGGCCAAATGAAACAGAGGGAATTTGTTGCTCAATTAAAAAGCGCAGTAGCAGCAGCAGTGAGAAGCTTCCTCATCGATTGGCCCAATGATCTGGCCGCCAAATGAGCTCTGGAGATGTTCTTTTCTCGCTCCTTAGCTCTGCTCTGAAGATTTGCCAAGATTTGCTCCTTTTGGCCGCCGATTCTCCACCACGATTGGCGCAAGATCCGGCGGCTTAGCTGGGCCGCCGCTCGCAGGAAGTGGCGCTGGTCTGGGCGGCCCAGCGAGCTTCGTGCTCTCTCCACCTGAAGAGGGCCACACACTCGCCGGCTTGTTGCTCCCAAGGGCGCCCTCTGCTTGGCTGTGGAGCAGCGCGCACAGAGAACTGAGCACACAGAGACGCACACAGAGGCCAGTGCGCAGTGTGCAGTAATTGCGCCTCTCTGAATTGCGCTCATCTCGGCGGACAGTCCTCGAGGCTCATCATCACACGGCCGCCCCTCTGCATCAACCAACTCAAACACTTCCTCTGGGCCCATGCGCCAACTCCGCCGGCCAACAGGTGCTCGCTCGAACCGACTTGATGAATTGGCTCCAACTGAGCTCGCTTGGCGTCGATTTGCGCCCAACGCATTAGGCGCGCCTCATCCATTCATGCGCCAACAAACTTGAAACTTTTCGCCTTTATGCGCGCCGCCAGCCAGAGAGGAACACTCGAAGAAGCTGCAGAAACACAGCCACTGAGCTGCCCTTTTCGTCGCCTCGCCCACTGGAAGAGACTGGCCGCTGCAGCTCGCATCTGAGAGTGGCCAGCTAGCAACAGGCCAGCAAGGGGCCGCCGCCGCCGAGCAAAAGAACACACTTAATCGACTGCTGCCCCTCGCCGGAGACTGTCCCCCGCGCGGCGCCTCCTCCGCCGAGCTCAATGGGCGCCCTCAATCTGGCCTTTTGGGGCGCAAAAGTGATCCAGCCGTTCGACAACAATCGCCGCTTCTTCTAGTCACTTCTAGTCACTTCCAATGCTTCCAATTGGCAGCCAATTGGCAGTCCTTCTCTGCAGCTCACTCGCAGCTCAGCTCTGGAAGCTCAGCTTGCGAGCCAGCTCGCAAGTGAGCGCAGTGCCTAATTGCGCGCGCACTCAAAATGCCAAGTCAAAAGTTTCCACTCAAAACGGCGCACAGTTGCCGCCAGTCCGAATCTCGCGCGCTCACTCACTGCGCTCCTTGACTGCGCTTCACGCTGTGAAACTCTGCAGCTCTGAAACTCAAAAACTTTGCCCACTTCCTGCGCCAATTAAGCACCTTCTTTTATCTGATTCTCCGGCCAGAAAAACGCCAGAGAAACAAATTTCCTCTCGCTGCATACAGTCTCCCCCTGAGCACCAACCTCCAATCGAACATCTCTCACTTCCACTGCCTGTTGCAGCCAAGCCAAGCAGAGCTGAGCAGAGCTAAGCAAACACCAATGCTCTGCCCTCGATACTCTCTCACACACACACAGACACACATTACTGGCTAATTATTTATCCATCCAACTCGAAGCCGATAATTAAATCAACAAAACTAATTGAGCAGAGGGCACTGGCGCCTCTCCGGTGCTGCCTCATGCTGTCTCATGTTGCCAGTGCTTAGGATCCATGTTTGGAGGCGCAAAAGTGCAGCCTGATCGCTTATCTTCTCTGCTTTTTTCCACTCTGCTCCAAAGGCCAACTCTTCGTGTGCCAATTGGAGCCAATTTGGCGCCCACTTCTCTGCAGCTCAGTGCCAAACCAGCTTGACAAACGCGCCACCATTTCTGGCTCAGCAAAACTGGAGGCTAATTAACTGGCTCACAAAGAGAGTGAAGAAGAAGAGAAGCTTGTTTTGCTTGTTTCAGCGGCAACATTTCGCGCTTCCTGCCCCGAAATTGCACAACCCCGACGAGAGGCAGCTACTAGCTTGGAGACGAGCTAGATGCCAGTTAGAGCAACAGGAGGTGGATATTTATAGATTTGATTCGATGCTTTAATGATAATAATGAGGCCACGCCAACTTGGCCCGGAAAGACGAGGAGTGCTCGTTTGAGCTTGTGCTGCGGCTGGGCCTCTCTGCTGCTGCTGCTGCCGCTTGAGCTTAGCCGCCTGGCGTGTAGCGCTTTCCTTTGAGCTCCACCTCCAGCCAGTAGGGCCCGCCAGACACTGCCTTGGGTGCCTCCAGGATGAGCGTCTGGATGCCCGCGTTCAGCAGACTCTCCACTGGATAGCTCGACTGGCCGAGCAGTTGCGGCTGGGTGTCTGGCTTGTCCGAGTCCATGACCACGAAGCGGAGTCGAGCTGTCGACTTGAGGGCCAGCGGCTGGCAGACAAAGTTCCACCTGGGCCTGCTCGAGTCTTGGACCACGTGGGTGTGGCACACCACTTCGCCGTTCTTGTAGTTGGGCCCTCCATCTGAGACAACCTCCACCACCACGAAGGCGTCAGACTCGCCCTGGCCTGGGTAAGGGTCTCGGTCGGCCACCAGGGCACTGTTGATGCTCATCGAGAGACTGTTCAACTCGATGGACCTGAACTCGTCGTTCACTTTGTTGTCTTCAGCGCGACACATTCCCATGACACATCGGTAGCCCGGCTGATCATTGCAGGGCGATCCATCCTCCATGTGGGCAGTCATTAGGGTGCCCTGTCTCGTCTCACAGTCCAGAGCACAGTTTTGGTTTCTCGTAAAGTGCTGCTTGATGTCGCCGTCCTTCAAACCCGTCCTCTGGCGACACAAACGGAGCGCCTCAGGACCCGCTAGGTAGCCCTGAGTGAGGTGGCCGCCCATTGCCAACAGGCCCACGACCAAAAATGCAACACTATTGAAATGCATGTTTCTTATCTTATTCGCTTCGATTTGTTCTATTTTGTGAAACTTGGCTTGTCTAATACTCCTTATTCCAGTAGAAAACAAAATAAATTCTTCGTACTTGAGCTCTATCAAACAATTTCTCAGCAATATTTCTCTAATTAGGCACCTCTAAGTTTGATTCGGCTTCGAAATCTACAATTGGCCGAGCTTCGATTCTTTCAATGAGTCTTCTATGTGAGGGTGGGGGAATATTGTTCGTATATCTCTTTTATCCAGCCAGTCGAAGATACAATTTCTCGTTCGATGGTTGCGTCCTCGATTTTCTGTTAAATTCCAGTGGATTTTGAGCTCTCTTCTGGGAAGTGGTCGCTTGGTTAGACCTTTTTGTGGCTCTAATTTTGCTTTCTGCAACACTAATAATGCATAGAGACCAATGGGGATTACATGCGGAAGAGCGAGAGTGAAAGAGACACTTGTTTATTTAAGGATCTTTGTTATTTTTCTCCCTTCGCCAAGATAGTCGCTTTGTTGTGCCAGATGCGATTGCCTATCGAACGTGCGAGTGGCGCGTGTCTACGCGCCATTGCGCGCCACTCGATAACACCATTGCGCCACAGGCATCAGTCTGCGGCAACACCTCTCATGATTATGGTCGCAACAGGCCCAGAGGAGTCACCACCACTTGATATCTAATCTCGATGTCCATTAGAAGAATGTAGTGACTGAGTGGGTGGCTTGTGAAGAAGTTGATAGATGATGTAATTCTAGGCCGGAATGGGCAAGACATCGCATAGTTTACCCATAAAACTGTTCCAAACTACCTAATAGTAGCCTATCTCTTTGTTCTGTAAATGTTTGCTTTTCACTTGCTAGACAGATTTGTTCTTGGAGAGTCTGCGCTCCTTAGATCCAAAGCATTGATTCGGGAGAGTGAGAAATAGTTTGTCTAAACAGTGGCTCATAAGCGAGTAGAAGAGACTTGTGCTGTGTCACTCTATCATCTAAGAGTAATTTGTATCTAGTTGGTCTACAATCGTCAAAGAAACCCGCACAAATTCGAGTACCACAATATCGGTACTTTGCTCGAGGCAATTATTGTGTGAGAACGATAAGACGATTAGATTTGTCGATATCCATTAAGTGCTGCAAGCTCACACACTGAATTCAGAAAGCGATTGGTGATCGGTGGGAATTCAAGTTGATTTAAGCAGCCACCGGATCTTGTGAGAAGTGTGTGATGAATGGTCGTTGCACGAAGTTGCATTTACCTTCTGGGCTGATATTTGCACTTAGGAGGGTCCCTTTCTTTGCTACCATTGCGTTGCCTTTCCCTCACTTAGCATGAAAACTGAAATCAGAAATGAATATGGCTCAGTCGTTTCTTAGCAACGATCGACGGCTGCAACTGATACTGCAATTCTCAGTAAACTGTTACTTTTGTTTCATGTGGCGGAAATGAAACCTCAAATTCGGAAGAAGTTTAAGACGCCTTTCTATTCGGCCTCTCACGCCATCGAAATCGCTCTCTCTGATAAGTTTTACTCAATTTTTAGTCCGAACGGAGTCAGCTTAAGCCACACCCTCTGGCTTTCTAGCGAACCGGCTCCTCTTGCAACATAACTATATCGAATTGTATCACAATTAGCACAGAGGTTGCAAGATAAACGATAATATCCAGGAATGATCTTAGATCTAATTCTAATAGATTGTCACATTTCAGCCTAAGGGAATCTGCCAGCCTAAACAATTGGCTCAAGGAGAACTGCGAACTTGTCATTTGTTTGTATAGAGTGTTACAGTTGATTTCATTTCGAAAATAAATAAACTCCAAGTTGGTAAGGAGAGTTTCTCGTTCGGTTTTCACCGATTGGCCGAAGAAAAACATGGTCATTATTGGAATCATTCGGGCAGAAATGTAGAGCAATATAAGTTGAGCTGAATAACCTAATGTCTCTTTGGCGACCAAGGTTTGCGCCTCAATGTAGTAAAAGATTGCGAAGAAAGTAGCAACAAAATTGATCGCTGTTTGAGCAAAAATAACGGAAGGCGAGGTTGAATCGATCTCCTGAACATATAAGCTCAATTGAGCCAAGTGGTGCTCCAATTCGTAGATCGTTTTGATGGTTTTAGTGGCCTTAAAATTTGATTGATTCGACTCGGTATCTTGACAAATGGCGAGCTGGCCCTTCATCGGGTTCCTTTCTTGAAACATTGACCCTTTTCTGGGCTCCTTCTTGTGCATCCTGTGGTTTGAAATGTCGCAACGACCGGGCTCACACGCTTCGTCGATGTTGGTCTCGTTGACCACTTGTGGAACTTGTCTACTCGTTTGATCGTTCGAGTTGTACTTTTGATAATAAACCTTCAATTGCTCATTAATCAGATGCAGATGACTCGAAAGACAGGAGGTGGAAAACATTATCAGCGCCATTGGTCTATAGAGGAGTGCAATATTCATGGTTCCCAAATAAGTCAGAGCCATAATCTCACCAATTGTTGGCCAAGTAAAGGTCTCTCTCACGTCTACCCGGTTTAATTTGATTGGAAGAATAACGTAAGTGAGATAGAATAGTTCACACATTTGACAGGCCCAATCAAAGGAGGATACAATTGCACATACTAGAGCCGCCTTCATTTGTCGCCTCTCGTCTACTGAAAAGATATGAAATTTTTTGTGAATTTCCCATGTTTTATATTCCCTATTGTTCAATGCTAAGCCTGTCATTAAACAGATACCAAGTCTATAAACTAATGGACCATAAAAGATTGATTTGTAAGACAGAGTGTATTTGTACGAAGCTTGATCGATGTGTAAAAAATAATCAAGAACATCATCTTGGAGGAAAAAGGCGAGCAGTATAAATCCAATTGAATAGACGGATTGAAGGAGAGTTGCTGCTATTGCGGTCACTATCCTAATTGCTCTGCTTGGATAAATATATTCATTATAGAGATGTAAAAGTTTTCTCCATCCGGGAACATACTCTATTACAAGTCGCTGACCCGAATGGATGTCCCCTAGATTTGGTAGTGTATAAAATGCTACATAAAAGCTTGAAACGAACCAAAAAAAACTTTCACCATATAGTAAGGTGTGACTCTGGTACTTGATGTAGACCATCCTGATGTGATGGCTAACTGTACCTCAACTTTCATTCGATTTCCTCGAATGAGAGACCATGATTTCAACTTTACCATGAAGTCATGGTAAAGTTGCTTGCACTCACCTCTGCCCATGTAGCTCTGGCTTGCCCAATGAGAAAGGAAGCTTATTAATAGCGTGCACGCGAACTTAAAAGAATCAAATATTTGACTTCGAAAGCGCCCTCGCTCATTGTTCTAACTCTTTTGCTTACAGATCACTATAACGACAACAATTATTGAGGGGGAAAGAAACTTGAACTCGGAGACAAAGAAGGAACTCAAAAAATCGTTCGGGCTCATTTTTGCATATTGCTCATCGATCAACGGAAACACGCAAAATCAAAAAGTCGATCTCATAGGAACTAGATTTCTTTCACGATACACCTGATAAGGGAGGGCAAAGTTTCTAATTATTAGACGAAAAACGATTTGACGGCTAGGGACCGGAGGATCGATTCTTTGTTTGATTTGCAGTCGTAGGGGCGGCTGTTGTTGTCGGTGGATTTGTGGTCTCTAGCTCATCCTCAAGTCTCAAGGATCCTTTCAGAACATCCCGAACCTTCTTTAGCTGAGCCAACGCAACAAATATCTCATCCTCTGAATGTAGGCTTTTCTCTTTGGGCAAACACCTTTGCAAAGAATCTATTTGCTCACTCAACAAACGCCAACAGTACCCCACGATTGAGTGTAGATCATCATAGGACTCGTTCGAAACATCCAAGCCGCCGGAGCTAGTGGGAAGTTGAAGCCTTCGGTTGCTCGAACTTGATGCGGCAGAGTTGATAGGAAGCATCTCTCTCATCTCGTAATTTTTACCTGCACTTCCAGATGATTGCATCTTCGCCTGATTACCGGCATTATGGGCCCTTGTTTGGTCTCTTTTTGATTGGGGATCAGCGACAAATTGTTTATGTTGACTTCCAGACAATCTTTGAGACTGATTTGATGAGAGATCTTTCTTTGACATGGTAGATCTGCCTAAGGACCCGGCACTGTGCCATTGCACTATCGATCCAGACTGCCCGTTCATTGGCAAGGCTTTCTCTTGGATATTTTGGCCAATGCTCGATACTATCCTATTGATGTTTGGCAAAAACTTGGAGCTACCGCTCTTGGCGTTTGGTGTCGAAGTTTTTACTGGCATGTTATAATTTGCAGGGTTCGTCGCCTGCTGAGCGAGATAACCGACACTGCCTATCAGAGGACCGCCTCTTGTGGACCTGCTCGTCCGATCATCGTTCCTCTTATCTTGGTTGGAGCTCATTGTGAATATCGCATCTGATGACTTATCTCTGTTGAAAGAACCGGTAGAGCTCACGGCATATCTTCCGCTACCAGATGGTTGGACATAGTTATCCACCCACTCATTAATTGTGCTTGATTGCAACCTTTTGTCATTAATATATTGCTGACTGAATTTACTTGTTAAAGAAGACGATGTTGCACTTGGTTCCATTCTGAGCGAAGAGCGGAAATTATGACTAGATAAGGATGAGCTTACACCGGTAGCTTTAGGGAAATTATTAAATTGATACCTAGTTGTCTGGGGACGGATGTTGTTGACTGGGTCGCGTAAGTGTAAGGCTAAACGAATGACGTAAGGCACATCCTTGAATTGGTGTCGCATCAAATTATTGAGACAATCTGTATAGTCTCCATTGATTAATTCCTCTCTTATAGTTATGAGCATGCTTGCAAATACATAATCTATGAGAGACATAGAATTTTTATCGCAGATGATTGCATCCCAGACTGCTAGTAAGTCTAAAAATTCATACTCCCTACCAAACAAGAGTCTCATCCATCTTATACCATATATTTGAGGAGCGATTTGTAAAGCTTCCAAGTGGTTGAATAATTCTAAATCGTGCTTTCTCACTATGTTTTCAGAGATCTTTTTGAGTTTCAGACCCAAAACCGAGTTAACTTGGTGCCTCTGTCCTGATGTCGTCGTTCTGGATGATCTTATTCGGTTGTAATAATCGTTATCTCTTCTATCGTGATTTGCAGGAGGGTCAGGTACAACAAGCATTTCATCGTTTTGATACCAGCCTTCGATAGATTTCATTAAGGCACTAAAGAGATGGTACACATCGTGCTCGAGATATTTCAAATCCAAAAGAGTGGCAATCGAATCGTTCGCATAACCGCCCTCGTAATTTATAAGACAGTTCTGTGAATCAGTATAGGCTACATATAAGAGAGTAGCTAGCAACTCGTGCATACCCTGTTTGTAAGATATGTGACGATTTTCACTGGCAAAATTGAATAGAATATTCCCCAAGATGTCTTGCATTTCAGTCTGCCTGAAGAAGTCCATGTCCGGAAACGTTCTGACAACATCACGTTCTATCGTCCTGTAGGTATTTTTATAATCACATTCTTTTGAGGCTTTGATGAATGCTTGTTCGTCATTATCATTCGTTCCGAAACTCCCAGCGCCAGCAATGGGAACTTTAGCTGATTGATTGTTGGAGTTCGACTGCTCTTCAATCTCCGTATTGCTCTTTTGACTTTGGACAAGTGCTGGTTTGATCCTACTTAAATGTTTTGATCGCAATTCATCGTATCTGGAGCGACTTTCCTTACAAGCGACCAGCCATTTATCGTAGTTATCTGGCAAACAACGTAAGAAATATCTCCAGCATAAACTTCTAAATTGGCAATCTCTAAGGTGGCCATTTAGAGCCTTTTCACGCAGTCTGTCGACGTCAACTGGCACGAACAATCCTTCGAAATCACGAATGTATCTCGAAGATATAGAAGTGGGAGGTAATAAGCTGGATTTCTCCGTGCCATCTTTGATGGCATCGGATTTTTTATCTTGGTCTTGCTTTTGATCTGGGGCCACAGCCTTCGCCGATAGTGAAGTATTATCCATAACAAAAGCTTCGATAAATATTTGATGATATCAAACTCTTGTTGTCATCTTTGATAATTTTCGATTCTGCAACACGAAGGTTGATCAGCTATCAGGTCTAGGATTATGAGATGGCTAAGGTAACATTGGATGCAGTCAAATAAAAAATATTGACTAACACGCACCAAATGCGTCCAATTCAAGAGAACACCAACAAATAGAGCTGGCGCAACTTCTGCCGGCACGCTCCGCACGGTCTAACAATTCCATAGATATTTACACGTCATTTTTCCCCTCATGGCAAGTTGAAACCGATAGATCAGATAAAGTTGTTCAGAATTTCTACCCAGAATCTCTATATCCAAAGCATGGCAAGAAGTTTGTTCAATGGCGTAAAGCCTTTAGTAACCTTTGTATTAGGGGGCCCTGGTTCGGGCAAGGGCACACAATGCAAACTTATCTGTGAGGAATTTGGATACAAGCACCTATCCGCCGGTGATCTTCTAAGAGCAGAACGCAATTCCCCGGGTTCCCAATATGGTGAAATGATTGAACGATATATACGAGAGGGTAAGATTGTACCTGTCGAGGTGACATGCAGCCTGTTAGAGGCTGCCATTGACGAGCATTGCCGAGAATTGGCGGCCAACGTAAGGAGCGATCAAGGAGGTGATGGTGTCTCAAAGCCCAGGGGAAAATTCTTGATTGATGGTTTCCCAAGAAACGAGGATAACTTGAACGGTTGGAACAGGCAACTAGCGGATAAAGTTGAGGTTTCCTTCGTACTATTCCTTGAATGTCCCCATGACGTTTGTATCAAGCGATGCTTGGATCGAGGCCAAATGGGTTCGAACAGGTCAGACGATAACGAGGAAAGCCTTAGAAAGCGTTTGGTAACATTCACTCAAGACACAATGCCAATTGTTGACCATTATAGAAATTTAAATTTGTTGAGGATAATCGATGCGAACAAGCCTGCGGCTGAGGTATATGCCCAGGTGAGACAACTGTTTCTCTGAAACTGGTCGGGGGCGCAACTATACCGGGCTCTAACGGCTGGCATTTAGGACAAAGAAAAGGTTGAATCTACTTTGATACATTCGAGCCGGAAGAATAAGGTTTCTTCTGTAGCAGGGAGGAGGGATGATTCTGTATTCTAATATACTACCTAAGGTTATAAATACTTTTTGAGTTTTTAATTGCTTGTCCCCTCTGCATGAAGCCTCACCATCAATTAGATTCTTAGATGGCAGACGATTAAAGAGGGTTTGGATTTGGTTGGTTTACCCTTCGAAAGATTAGGATCAATTCGTGGTCGTTTTCGGAGAGATCCTTGCCCAGTATTCGAGGGAATGGTTCTGTCGGGGAATGAGCGCACCTTTTTATACTCCCCTGACGGCGTGTCCAAGAGAATCTCAAAAACGTGCTTCCTGCATTGAGGCGCTATGTTCAATGTATGTCAAGTGCGGGATTGGCTACCTCGCTTAGACCTGATGTGACAGAAGTTGACTTCTCACAACGTAACTGACCATATCATCACTCGAGAATGCTAGTTATATCAATATCAGCCACGCGTCGATCTTCACTTGTTGAATAGAAATCGGACATGAAATACAAGTCGTATGTGTAAGAGTCAACATTTGCTGTTATCTCGAAATCCAATTTGTACTCGTTGTCTCCTTGGTTTGGAGTCTTTACTCTTTTGAAGAGTATAAACTTGTCCAGATCGTCCTTTTTGGAACTTTTTTGGCGCCCGTTGATCAGGAAACACCAGCCCTCGTCACGATACATGTTGGCTGGTAGATGAGGGGAGTCCCGCATGAATTCCTCTACGCAAAATGGTCTATCCTCTCTTTTGATCGTCGCATCTATTCTAACCATGTCCCCGTTCTTCGATACGTTGATGTCCATCTCGATGTTGGGTTTGGTCTGACGCTTGAATGGGGATAGTTTCTTGGCCAGCTGAATTGCAGCCTTCGCTAAGTGGTATGAGTCTCTTAACCAGGCAATATCAACTATGGCCATTAACAGTCGATGTGAGGTGGCTATAACGAACTGTCTATCGGAGATGAGCTCTCCGAATACATCGTCCTCCTTTCCGTTAGTCTTTTGGTATTGAGATAGTATGAGAAGTTTTATCTTGAAATTACTGTTGCTGAGCTGATCTCCCTCATTTGGCCTATGCCGTCGCTGTAGATACTTCAGATCCTGCATCTCGCCGTACTTCATTCTGATTCGATCAAATTCAATCGTGTTGGAAGATATGAGTTCTATGAGTTCTAGAGGCTTGATTTGAGAAGGTTCCGTATTTGCATTGAGCCACTTGTTGTAGTTGAGCAAGGTCTTATGACACAGATGATACTCGAGCGATATCTTAGCAATTAAATTTGATGTAAATGTGGGATTATCGAGGTTTCCTTCCACACTAATAAACTCTTTGTCTCTCAGCTCCTTTGCAATGTTGTTGACTAGATTATTGAAAAAGTTGGCGAAGACTTTTGCCTTGTTTTCGGAGTCATCCGGAACAACTATACCATAATAGTTTGGATTGATCGAGATTCTCTTGTAGAAGAAAGTGTGAGCCAAATAGGGCTTATAAATGTTGTTCAATTCTACGATAGTTCCAGTTGCTATCTCAAAATTGACATGATTGATCAGATTTGCCGGAAGGTAACTTTCTGAGGGCAAAGGTTCTCGTAGGAATCGCTCATAATAATCCGCTTTGGAGTAATGGCACATGATTACGCAGCGACAATCGTGATCTGCCAGAGGTCGTCCAGTAAGACCGATCATCTGGACAATATCAGTCAAATCATAGTCAATTGTCTCTCGGCCGTCATGATACTGAGTGTCCATGACAACAGTCAGATACGAACGCAACCCTATGGACCAGCATGATGCAACAGTTGCCACTAGAATAGAAATTTGGTTGGTACTGTATAACTCCTCTACTACCTGGCGCATTCTAGGATCCATTCCTTGATAGATGAAGCCTACACCGTTATCGAGACATTCTATAAGTCTTGACTCAGCATGGTTGGCGTCATCCACCTCGCGATTGGTGGACTGTGCAAATTTAGCCGCAATGACATGATCCACGGAAGCGCTAGTTCTAGGCCTAGAGAAGGGTCGTTTCTCGTGGAGTGCATAGTATATGAGCGTTGTGCTAAGATCCTCGGCCGTATATGCGTCACCAACAAACAAAATCGCTTGTTTCCCTTTCGACATTTGACTAATGAGCCTATAGATTGGCCGCTTCATAGTTAATAAACGCATATTGTAGTCGTCATGATGATATCTTTGTATGCTAAGATCGAGTTTGACGGGTCTTATACCAGGAGGGTAATTGAGCACTACTGGTTCCTTGTTGCCTCTTGCAAATGCCAGCCAAGTTCTCAAGCTGTCAGCGCATGTCATTGGTGAGCCCAATGTGATCAGTCTGGGTGGAACCTCGGCAAGTTTAGTTAGAATGCGTAACTTGGAGCACAACCATTCGAAGGTGGAACTTTTGTCATTATATAGGCAGTGTATATCATCAATGATGAATAACTTGAACTTGTTAAACAGTTTTTTGGTTTTCTTGCTGCGCAACAAGCTGAGAATGTGCCAATCATTAGGACTTCCAACAACTATTTTGGCTATTGAACTGTCTACGCGGGCCACATCAGCACGATGATTGCCAGTTAGCATAAGAACACCATCACCGAATAGATTGGACCACTTTTTGTTGATGAACTCACAGGCTTGCGAGTTGGCGGCCACATAACCACATTTGAAATCAGATTGATGCTGATTCATTGCTCGGATGATCGCCAACTCGGCGCAGACAGTTTTACCAGATCCCGCTGATGCCAATAAGATGACGTCGTCGTCGGATTCATAGAATAGATTGAAATTTTGGGTTTGTATTTGATTGAAATCGGCGCCCCCAAAAAGTTGCTCATAATATTTCTCATAAGGACGATTTCTCAAGGCACTGACACTGATTGGGTCAGCGTCAGCTAATTGTGTTGTCGCACTTCCATCATCTGGCAAGGTGATTCTCTCTATGTAGATGGGCAAATGATGATCACATCCGAACCAACGGTCGGGAAAAATCCTCAGATAGTAAAATGGGTGGATGGGGACCAAGTAGGGAACGAAGAATGAAACCTTCAATGAGTCTTGGCGTAGGTGCTTTCTGATAGTCAAAATTTCATAATGCAACAGTCGTTCCTGATTCACGTCCTGAACCATGAGCCAGAATCTCTCGGAAGAATGGTGATATCTATCGCTCCAAGAGAACGCTGGCACTATAGAGAGATCTACCCTGAGGCTAGACTTACTGATAGGCTTGATACTGGCCTCAATCTTGATTTTTGGCAAATATTTGAGTATCTTGTAAACTTGATCACCTATCTTGTGATCGCATCGTAACAATTCAGCCAACTTATCCGCCTTGAGTACTCTTAATTCATCGATATGATAGTTTTTTCTCTCCAAACGGCTGATGATATTTTGGTCCAAATCCTCGGCGAACTGTCGCAATGGTGAATGGCAACTTGTCATCCTCAGGTCAATTTTGCGGCATAGGTCAAGCGAAAGTTCTGCAACATAGGCATAACCTTTGAGAAGAACAATCTCATGGATCGCTCTGGCTAAACGAGCTGCATTGTCCTTGATAAAGTGCATATCACATATCAGATCAGAGCCTTCTATGTTCAATCTAAAAATATATACCTGCAACAAGACATTGACTTTGTTAGCGCCTGGAGTTGCCCTTTTATCGTCTATGGGGAAGGGTACCTGATTGAGCATTGTCGCAAGGTCAGCTTCTTCACCACGTCTCACGAATATATCTTTGAATTCATCTGCCAGAGAGAATATCCTAAATAGTTCCACGTCGCTGGTATATTCATGAATCGAATCATAGAAGAGTTTGATGGTTCGACTAGAGCAGTTAAAATTAGAGGCTATGCGACCCAACTCAGTGGAGGATATCGCTCCGCTCGCTCTGTCAAAAACTATCAGTCCTCTTTCATCGAGTATTGAGGCGGCGTTATAAGCCAGGCTATGCCTATGGCCAGATAGTTCAGGATCCCGCTGCCGAGCTTCAGGCTTCAGTCCATAGAGAGCCATATACTGGAGATTATCTTGCAGTAGGACACTCTTCATTCTTGAGTTCAAATAAGTCTCCGAGATCCAATCGACGGCCCCATCTAGACTCTCAATATTACCGACTACACATTCAGCATTTACATACTCCGCCAGTCTACCTATGAGCCGGCTTTCAATGGGAAGCTGCTCAGTCATGAGTGATATGTAGAAGGCAACTTTTGATTGTTGAGTGATGACGATTCCCTCACCCTCGCGATCGAAACCGGGCCGGCCAGCACGTCCAAGCATCTGAGTGACATCCAAGGAGTCTAGATCAGTCCACCGACCATCACGATACACCTGAGTTCCCTTGATTATCACAGTTCTCGCTGGCAAATTTACACCCCATGCTAGAGTCGCAGTACTGACTAGGACTTTTATGTATCTTGACCTGAATAGATCTTCAACACAGGACCTCTCTTGCTTGCTCATTCCAGCATGATGGGTTCCAATCCCGAATTGAAGAAGTTCCCTCAATTTCGGGCTCAGTTCGTTTTCGTACTCGTTTATCTTATCTAAAACTGACTCACTCGATATGAAATGAGCCACCCTGTGTTCCTCAAGCGCTTTTGTCTTTATATATTCTGCTGTCTTAGTAGTGTCGGGGCGTGAATGGACAAAGATTAAGATCTGTGAATTTTCTGGCAACCGTTCGACAACCTTCTCATAGACAATATCATTGATCATTCGGAATACTTTCTTTGATTCTGTCAGTGCAATGTACTGCTGCTTAAGTGGAATTGGTCTATGAGAGCTGTCGAAATAGAAAGTTGCATCATCAACGAACCCATCGTCTGCACCCTTTGGATGGATAAACTTAGCGACGTCTTTATAATTCGGTAGAGTAGCACTTAGTCCAACAATACGGATAGGATCTCCCTCCATGTCTTTGTGACGCTTTATTCTTGCCACTAATGCCTCCAAGGTGGCTCCGCGTTCATTGTGCAATAAATGTATCTCGTCAAATATAACTAGTTTCACGAGCTTTGTATACAAACGATCTAGACTCTTTCTGGTCACAATATCCCATTTCTCTGGAGTGCATACAATCAATTGTGCTCGAGATATTTGTTTCTGATCGAGTTGGTGATCACCCGTGAGTTCGTCAACGACCAGCTCGTACGGTGGCTTACCTAATCTTTTGTTGAAATTTTGAACAACTTCTTGCACTAACGCCTTGATAGGAGCAACATATATTATCTTGAATTTATCTTTTCTATAGCCTGAACCATCCCTGTTTTTGAAATTTCTCATGACTCGCAGGATTGTCAACATCGCTATATTGGTCTTTCCTGCCCCGGTCGGAGCACATATCAATAAACTGTCGTCCGACTCGATAGCCCTCCTATAGATCTTGCTCTGGATGTAGTTCAATTCTTTGAAACCTCCTCCGAAAGCTTTACTGATATCATCGGGAAGATCGGACAGCCTCATGAGATCCTTGGTTTGATAGGAGGGTCTCTTCTTGGGGGCTATGTGATATTCTTGATATCCGTCTTTTCTGATGGGTTCTCCAAGATCGATTCGGGGAACTATACTGGATTGTTTCTTTGCTAATTCTTCTAAGTCTAGCCTATCTCCATCCTTCTTGCTTTCCTCGAACATTTCGTCCAAGTCAAAATCATCATCACTATCACGTATTTCGTTCACATACTCGTCGTCTTCATCTTCGTCGTCGCTGACAATCGCACCAATAACTCCGGTTTCTTCCTCGGCAGTGTCTTCGTTAACTTTACCTCTGGCAGAGTCCCAGTCGTCAATCTTCTTGCATAAATTACACAACCTGTTATATTCTTCATCATCTAAGTCTTCATCTGGCGATAATAATTTGGTTACCTCAGAGCGTCTGGTCTCCTCATCGAAGTTGGGGTCCTTCATGGTGCCGATAACCTCGTCCGCAGCTCCATTGATGATACTATTATGCTGAAATCCCAACTTATCACGTACAAACTTGATAATGTGACCATAGACTGCCGCTGTGAGTTCTGATTTGGGCTGGTAGAGTAAATCTTTGATATCGATGTCTGCAATGGATATGTTCTCACCCAGCTCATCGAGACGAATCTTTGAAGATTCCTCGTTTTGCTTCTTCCTTTTCTTAATATTGGCCGCCATGATTACCGACAATTGCCTGTACAGAGGTTAAAAAGGAAATAAGTCTGGAATCCGAGCAAGGAACGTGAAACTAAATTCAGCCACGAGCTAAACATCAAACTTTTTACATCGGGTGGCGCACGTGCTTGTTTTGATTTTCGAGGGCGCAATTCTCACGAGGGATGCGCGGCTGTTGATCAAGTGGACCACAGTCCACGGGATTGATCTCGAAGCTTTCCGGAAGCCCAAGATAAAACGCGACTAGCATTAAGGATACTCAGCATATTCGACTGATTTGAGGAAAAGCAAATCGTTCACCCAGTCACACATTAGTTTGAGAGTGTTGGTAAAGTTTATTCATAGATCTATTCAGAGGAGGTCTGGGCTAACTGGTCAGAAACAGGGGAGGTTTTCTTCTCTTTCGCGGTCAGACTCAATATGATTGGCATGAAGATCAAACCATGTGAGGCCCCAACTAAAACAATGCCCATGTACATCCTGAAATAATAAACTTTAAATATTCGCGATTTGGCCAGTGCCAAAATACTTATTCCGGCTATCTTGGTGATCGTTATGCCAGACAATACTGAGCTTCCCATTTTGACTAGTGCATCC
>Ga0058701_10000035_pt1 | contig 100157 bp, 64 predicted proteins | sample AgamicOrMae_FD_97039 | JGI IMG/M metagenome (GOLD analysis project Ga0058701, IMG submission 97039) | Agave microbial communities from Guanajuato, Mexico - Or.Ma.e | ecosystem: Host-associated > Plants > Phyllosphere > Phylloplane/Leaf | place: Guanajuato, Mexico | collected 2012-06-04
GTTGGAACTGAATATATTTGATGTGTTGGCTTGGCCGAATATACTGCTGCCCTGGTTCTGAGCGGGTTGCCCAAATAGACTCGTGGAGGGTTGATTATTGTTGGCTCCAAACAAAGATCCGCTAGGCTGGGTCGAGCTAAATGGACTGCTGCCAAATGCTGATGTGCTCTGCATCTGACCGAACGGAGTGGACCCAAAACCCGACTGAGGCTGTCCCACTTTGCGGTTGGCAGTGTAATCCTCCAATCTGAGCTCGTCCACTGACTTCGACTCATATTCTTTCATAGCACAAATATTCTGATGCCTAGTGCTAATTTGTGTTGATCCGCCAGCCCCAGCACCAGTTTTTTGCATTGTGTCAGTACCTTGTATTGGCACGAACCTGATGGTTGTTCCTACGGGACTAGTTTGTTGTGTTGGTTGTTGAGGGGTCGAAGCAAATGGCCCGATAGACGGGGTGCCACCGAAGCCACTTGCTCCGAATGGACTGCTGCCAAACGATGCATTTCCAAAGGAGCTATTACCGAACATATTGCGGCTTAGATGTCAATAACAATCTATTCGTAATACTTGATTGGTAAGAGACAGTAAATAAATAATCCTAACCAGTATAATATCAAACGTGGTCCAGAGTGCGTGCTATCGGGTTCATAGACAAACAAATGGGCCCAAGTTGCACGCGGTTAACTCCACTGCCACTTCTCTAACCCTCGCAGCATCGGTCAAATGCAGGCCATCATTTCGGATGGCGCGCGAAACTTGAATGAGCTCACCTCCGCGAGCAGGTTGGGTGGCTATTTATGAAACCACTGCGTTCGGGTTAACAAGTGTTTTTCAAGACTTACGTCGCCTCCATCGAAATATCCTAGTCGTAATGGCAGAGCCAATAGTTTGTCGAGCCGCTGTCGCCTGGGGCCCAAACAAGCCCCTATCTATTGAGACAATAACTGTTTCGCCACCGAAGACAGGTGAAGTCCGTATAAGGGTTTTGTACACTAGTGTTTGTCATACGGATCAATATACATTGAGTGGTCAAGATCCAGAGGCAGTTTGGCCATGTATCTTGGGTCATGAAGGATCTGGTGTGGTTGAAAGCGTCGGTGCAGGAGTAACGACAGTCGCCGTTGGTGATCATGTGGTACCTCTTTACGTTCCCCAATGTAAGGAGTGTAAATTTTGCAGGCACCCAAAAACAAACTTGTGTAGCAAAATTCGCGACACTCAAGGAAAGGGTCTGATGCCTGACGGGACAACCAGATTCCACTCTAATGGGAAGCCCATATATCATTACATGGGTACCTCTACCTTCAGCCAGTTCACTGTCTTGCCAGAGATATCTGTAGCTAAGGTTGAGAGTGATTTTCCATTGGATCGTGCCTGCCTGCTTGGTTGCGGTTTATCAACTGGTTTCGGAGCAGTTGTCAATACAGCTGATGTACAAAAAGGAGACACGGTTGCAATCTTCGGCCTTGGTGCCGTAGGATTAGCCGTTGCCTTAGGATGCAAGGATCGCGGTGCCTCGCGCATAATTGGTGTAGACATCAATGAGAAAAAGTTTGAGCTAGCCAAGCTCTTCGGTGTCACCGAGTTCCAGAATCCATCTGCGAGCAACAAGCGAATTCAGGATACGTTGGTCGAGTTGACAGATGGCGGTCTTGATCATACATTCGAGTGCATAGGTAACGTAAAAACAATGCGAGCAGCTCTGGAGGCCTGTCATAAGGGCTGGGGCCAGTCCATTATCATTGGTGTGGCGGGTGCCGGTGAAGAAATCTCCACCCGTCCCTTCCAGTTAGTAACAGGCCGCGTTTGGAAAGGGAGCGCATTTGGAGGTTGGAAAAGTCGCGACAGCATGCAGCAATTAGTCAGTCTTCATAAGGAGGGCCGACTTGATATAGATAAGTTCATAACTCATCGCCGGTCGGGGATCGAATCAATCAATGAAGTTTTTGATTTACTCTCATCAGGGTCGTCTCTGCGTTGTGTAGTCACAATCCACGATGCGTGATCATGCCAACCAGTTAATCGCAAGGACACTTCGGAAATTGTAGAAAAGTCGCCGTACGGCATTCTTATCACACGGAAACACAATTGCTAACGAGCTAAATAAAAGTTTGATTAAGATAACCAGGCAGCCAGATCAGCTCTGGCCGAGCACTGCGCCATGGGGCGGCCCCGCACAGTTCATCTGAGGTGCCGAGTCGTGCTGACCCATTCGATCCTCCTTCGACCGGTCCTCATTGAGAAATTGAATTGAGACATTGAGTGATCATTCGTAGACTCTCAGAAAATGTTTGAATTTCATGCTTTTATCGGCCGACCTGCGGCCTTGTATAATTTCCTATCTTGAGAGATTATGATTAGGGATGGATATTGAGGATGAAAATTAGAATCTACCCTGTTGATGTTGCATCAGAGGGTTGTGCAAATTTGCGGGATCCATCATGCTTGCCTGGCTGATAGGGATCATGGGATTGTGGCAAATAAGTTGTGCTGGGTTGACAAATATATTCGGATCTAACATTGGTTGGGCACCTGGGATCTGTGCGGATTGCAATGGCATGTCATACATGAGGGGAGGCTGATGATTGAATATTGGAGGATGTGGCAAGTGTGGGATTGCATTAGCTTGCGAGACTGCCTGGGGTCCAACAACGGTTTGTGCTTGCTTGATCATGTTAAGTTGTTGCTCTATCATGCTTATTTGTTTCTCAGTCATGCTCAGCTGATGGTCGATATTTGACGGAGACCTTTCTACCCTTTCAGAATCGTGGTTATCATCAAGTCTGATATTGCTTGATGCTGTTATCATCATAGATGGATTTGGTGTTGTTGTCACGATGGGTACCGTAGGAGGAGGAAAATGTATCATCCCTTGACTTAGCGCGCTCGGCGGAGGTATAGCCATATTAGTGGACATACTTATACTGGGTGCGGGGATAGCGAAGGGTGCTATACTGGCGGTTGGTGGTGGTTGGTTCATGAGGGGCAGGCAGGGCATTGGCAGAGATTGATTGTCGTCTAATTGCGCTGCCTGTTCTTTCTCTTTTTGTTTTCTCTCTCGCATCTCACGCATTTCCAAACTCATGCTATCTTCGTCAATCACACCGCCCTCCTCGAGGGTGTCGAAATCGATGTTTTCGTCTATCTTGGAATACGGTATGAAGCTGGATCCAGTCTCTACCTCCCAGAAATCCTTCAATTTTTTATATTCTTTGAAACCTTTACCCGGAGCCCAAGCCATCTTTATATGACTGCCATTCAACTTGAGATCTTTAGATTCGTTCAGTGCTCGCTTCGCGTCTTGCCTGCGATCCATGCAAACGTAGGCGCATCCCCTAGGTGGTATTAGATCTATGCTCGTGATGGTTCCATATTCGCCAAACGCATTCGAGATGTCGGCCTCCGATACAGTTTTCGGTACGTGCCCTAGCCAGAGAGTCGAGCTGCATACGGTAAGGTGCTTATCCCTAACTTTTGGCAAACACTTCTTTTCTCTTTCAGCCGCTTTCTCGGCTTCTTTAGCGGGATCTACTGGTGGTGCTTGAGGGATTTCGTTCTTCAATTGAACAGGTGGTTTATAATTAAAATCTCTAGAGTTAGACGAAACTTGAGAATTGATCTTAGACGATATGATCGATGATTGTGGTGGAGAACGGGACCTTGACCTCCTTGTTCTACTGTCATTTAGATCAGCTGAGCTTTCGCCGCGTATTAATCGATTCCAGCGTTCCAAGACAGGGTCTGTTTGATGATTTATGGCATTGTGGTGATGTTGTGTTTGACTAGTTTGAATAGAAGGAGTGCCAACACTTATCCGCTGTTGACTCCTTTGTTCCATTTCTATCTTGCTCAAAGTTGAGCTCAGAGGTGGCTCAGCCTCGGTTGGAGTTTCGTCGCCATTATCTTCATCGTCCTCGTCATAATCGAAATCCAGCATATTTTTAGTGAACTTAAGGCTAACACTGTCCATCTTTGATTGACGCAATTGCGTATGATCATAATGATAACCAGAGTTTTGGCCTGATTTGGAGTTCCCCTCTGAAGCTGGGGAGGAGGCTGATATGTTTGATTGATCAATTGACGAACCCGGTGTGAGCTTGGCCATGTCAAACAGTGGTTCCAATGTTTGTGGATTGAACACCCCGTTCTTTTGCCATAGATTCAGAACACGTACAATCTTCGATTTATCTTCGAGAGAACAACCCGCGAAAAGGTACTCGAAAGTCGTGGGTAAATTGCGCGAAAATCTCACTGCGTATACGTCTCTCTCTATACCAAATTGATGTCTGGACTGACGAACAATTGAATCTATCACGTACAGTCCTGGAACCTTGTACTCTGGCTTGCATTTAGCAATGAATTTTTCGACACTTAAAACGATATGCTTATAAAACTTGACCCCCTTCATTGCGGCGCGAGTGATCATGCCCATCTTAGCTTTCGAAACGGGTGGTTTGACATCGAGCAATGATTGTAGCTCGTCATTGAATATCTGGACAGGGTCCATCGTCGTTGTGCTAAGTTTGCCTCCGAACTGTCTATTGTCTGATAGATATTAACCAAGTTCTTGCCGGAGAATAATTGATGTCAAAAATCAATTACCATCAAAGTGGCGACCAGATGAATTGTAATTATCATTGATAATCCGTTCCTGGAACATAAAATGGATAAGTCATCTCTCGTGGATGAAATAAAACGGTTTTCATGCAGTTAATAAGTAAAGTCTTAAAGTAACGGGATGCACTAGATGAACTAGTGGTATTCACATTCTTTTCTATTTACTTATCTACAAGTTCGGCGGCGGAATGTGTGGAACGGTCTAGAGAAGAGCACAGAGGCACGCAGGATGGCTGCTGCGTAAGGAAAGCAACCTAGATTTCGCACACTAGCCTTCTCTGTTCACCCTCAGAGCGATTTTTATTCCTTCAAAATATTCAGTGAGATCACAGATAGTAGTTCTATGGATTCCACATCTTTCATCGCATTACTTCTCTAGTAAAAGTTTATTAAACTCATTGTATGACGTATCAATATCGTAGGTCATCTGTCGTACTTCATTATCGCTTAGAGTATCATCTGCTTTCATGGTGGACATTTTGTCAATCCAAAATTTCACTTTATTCGACCCCTCAAAACTTGGTGGCAAGATGGTGAGCCTGCCCATCGTCTCATGCAGCTCCTTGAGATCCGGTAACAATTCATCCATGGACTTCTGGCCCAACTTGAGCCGATCTGATGTTGTAATGAATGTGGCGACTATCTCTGCTATACAAGCGTGTGTGTTGCCCTTATCGTCTTTGATAGTAATTGGTCGATCCTCTCTGATACGGTCAAGGGCATTGCGGCACTCTAATCGGTATTTCTTGAGGAATTCCTCTGCTGTTTTGAACTCTTTATCTATTTGCTTAAACGCTGCCTTGAATTGTGTCAGCAGCTTGGAGCAGGCGGCTGTATATTCTTTTGAGGTTACAGCATCCTTGATGTAGGCTTTCTCCAAACATTGGATCGTGTTGATGAGTGAATAACAATCGGCCATATTATCGTATCGCTCCCTTTCATTCGGGAGTCGATACAGTTTGACTTCATCTAGATTATTGTCCATTATTTCGAGAGGATATAAATTGGAATCCTGTGGAGTGGATAAAATTGAACCCAAAGCTGGGATTTATTGTTTACGTTCCAGTGCGGCCAGAAAAACGTTGTCCTGCGCCAGTCGTCTATTCGATTCACTTGCTATGGATGACGCAGCCGTAATCATTGTGTTCGCGCTCTGTGATTCATGGGGGATTTTATCAAAATCTCCGATTTTTAACTCAGGGCGCTTGATCAGCAATTCAGGCAATTTATGCGCTGTGACGACAGCGTAAACTACAACCATATGAGACAATTTATGGAACCAATTTAGGGTTGCCCACCATGTTACACAGAGTTAGTTCGAGACAGTGTCGAAGAGATACGAAATTCAAAAGATTTGTTCTTTTATTTGGTTTCTTCTAGTTATCTTGCTTGCTCGCTTCTTGCCATCAACCGTAGATGTTTACTATCGGTTAGGCCCTTGTGTTTCTTATTTTTTTTTTTCTACAAATTAAAGGAGACACTTATTATTACCTTGGTCGTTTGTATATCAATCACATAGAAGGAGGTTGTCGAGATGAGACTCTAGACCTCAAGTGGCGATTTACGGTCCCCTCCAACTGACGGTTTGTTTGCAAACAAGGATCTATTTAGCTCTTTGGCCTGAGTATGAGGAGAAAGATCAATTTTGATTATTAGATGTAGCGGAGGACTGTTGGTGGCCCCTGGAGTTGGTGTTTGATGGTTGCTCTCGTCGGCTGGGAGCTGCTCCTGAGGATTGTTGGACATTTTCGCGAGCCAACTTTTTAGCCAACTTTGGATCCATGTCGCCATAATACTTTTCGCATCCAGACACATTCTCCGGTTCATCACACTGCAACGAGTCAACATTGAACACAGTGCCTATGGAGCACCCATATGGCCTTGCAACGCCCTCGATACAGACGTAGAATTTACGACAATCTGTTGGGTGGGCATGGCGTGTATAGTGTCCCGGTTGATCGGCCTCGGTGGGATCTGGACAGACAAAACCGTCGCTCACTTCGGACTGGTCGCAACGGTCTACATGGTCTGCCCAAACGCAAACTCTGTGCTCAGAGTCGTAGGCCAGTCCAGCTGGACACTCGTACTTAGAGGCCTCGCCATTCCAGCAGGAATAGAAGACACGACAGTTGGAGGTGTCAGCGAACAGGCCGTAGAGGCGCGGACAGTGAGGGGTTGAGATTGGGGCCTCGATTTCCGTTCGGTCTGGACCACAGTCGACCGAAAAGGGATAGGCACAGTTCTCGCGTCTCGGATCAGAGTCGTCAAACATGAGACCGTTGCCGCAAAGCTTCAGGGTGGCCGTTCCATTGTCGCAGGCCCAATACTTGTCGCAGCTCTTGTGGTGCCTGAAGTATCCAAATGAATCGGGACACCTGTATGCCTGGCCCGAGCTTGCGGCTGCCAGACTGGCCTGGGTGGCCTCTGCCTTGCGGGCTGCCTCAATGGCGGACTGTTGTTGGGCCAATTGTTGCTGGTGGAGATGATGTTGCTGGTTAACCTGTTGCTGTTGCAGATGGTGGTGTGATCTTGGTGGAGCGGGAACGGTTTGTCCCGGGGTGGCGGCCGACTGGCTTGAGTTTGGGGGTCGCTGTGGGCGTGAGGCGAGCACTTGGGAGGCCGCGGGCGCGGACGATTGAGGTTGGCGGGCTGCCACGCCCGACTGAGATTGCGCTGCTTGGGGTGGACGCGGGACTGCCTGGCTCGGCCCGCTGGTCCCGCCGTTCGCTGACGAACCCGCCGAATTCTGCGAGGAGGCGCTGGCTGTGGAGACTAGCTGGCTGGCCGTTTGGTCGGCGGCTTGTTGCGAGGGAACGTTGAGATTCGCCGAAGACAATCCCCCGTTGGCCGATGGACCGGAGAGATCGTGGCCACTTGGGACACCGATGAAATCGTTGCCTTGCGACGGTGGTGGAAAACTGAACTGGGGCGACGATCGCTGTCCAACTATTAGGTATGAGATGTTTTTTTTCCAGCGGCGAGAGAAGAGGGCAACCATGGGATCAATGTTAGAGACTCAAGGAATTCAAGTAGGTTGTATCACGGAGACATCATAAACTGTCTTGAGGAACCCTTGTGTGGGGACCTTTGGCGCCTTTGGAAGCGGGCCAGGAATATCTGTTAGGGACAAACCAACCAGCTACTCACCTGCTAATGTCGCAACTAAAGCCAGTGCAGCCAAAGTGGTCAGGGTCGTGCCCGTCTGTCTGCTTGATCTATGCATTTTTCTGTGGATATGTTTTGCCTTGTGACCAATTCACGATCCTCAAATGTACTGCGCTGGTGAAATTCTCCGGCTGGCCGACTAGTGGCAGAGTATGATGCTGTTCAATTGTTTTGCTTCTTTGTTTGTCTCTATAAGAATGCCTGTATATGTATCTGTGTGCGTATATTTGAACTCGTTTGTCCACTATATGAAAGACTGTTAGCACTAGGGAAAAAGTCAAAAAAGAACACTCTCCACTCTTGTCTTGACCACAGCCGAGCGATAACTGATGATTTTTTGGGCTGCTTACTTTCTTTTAGACTCCTCAACTAAAGGCAACTCGGCCAGGCTGTCTGTAATTGTCCTCGTTGAAACATACAAACTTGGGCTAGCTGGCTGGCCGGCTGGCTGGCTGGCGAGCAAACGTGGCAAGGACGATCAAGTGGCCACTGCTGTTGCCTGCTGATGCTGGTCAGTTGCCGTTTTTTCCCTTTGCAAGGACGCTGACCAAAGGCGCCAAGAGGCAAAGCGGTGGGCGCGTCTCCGAGCTGATGTTGGTGCTTTCGTTGGTTAGAGCTGCAGTCTGGTAGGGGAAAAGGTTGTGGCTTTAGGTGAAAGTGAGCGGGAAGGAGAAGAAGAGAAGAGGAGAGTTCTTTTTTATCGCCAGTTCCAAGCTGTAACAAGTGAGAGTTGTTCTCTTCCTTCCCTTTTGGCCAGCCTGAACGCTTCAAGCGACGCTCCTCTGCAACTTGTGCTCCACAAGCATGGCGCCAAATGTTCAACAACTGGCCAAAGAAACTGAATCAGCAGATCCAAGTAGTCTAGTGTCTTCACGATCTCTCGTCATTGGCGCATCAACAGGTTCTAGGCAGAGGGATAAGAATGAGAGAGAGAGAGAGAGAGAAAGACGAGGAGGAGGACGAGGAGGCGTCACCATTTTGCTTGTGACTGGCCATACGGGCAGTCACAAGCTATCTAGACGCCGGGAGGCAGTGGCAAGGAGAAGAGATGAAGAAGAAGAAGAAGGGGGAGGAGGAGGAACGAACGACAACAAATGGTTCACTTTGCCTGCTGGACGGCCAGTTGGCTGCTGGCGAGCTGAGACAACGAGCCAAGTTATGAGGAGCGAGCGGTCAGCGAGCAGGTGCCACGACAGAACAACAGAAATTGCTCAACTTTTGAGATCATAAGAGAGAAGACAAGACAAGTGGCAGCCGCAATTATTCTCGCCTCTTTTTATCCACCCTCGGCCAGCTCTCCAAACTGCCCAGTCTCTCTCTCTCTCTCTCTCTCCTTTTTATGCATTCACCTCTGTATTGGTGCGCCCGTTTGCGGCGTGAGGACTGCAGTGGGACTTCAGACAGAGAGTTGAATGGTCTTCTCCGGGCGGCCATTCGCTTATCTTGACGCAATGGTTGTTTAGTTTTGCCAGCATGGAGAAGGGAATATGAAAAGGGAGGATGGAAGGGGAAATTTAACTCGTTCGTGGCGCTTCTACGAGAAAGCGAAAAGTGATTTCGTTTTACTTCTTTAACCCACACACGACCATCACACTGGCGGCAACCAATTCGCGAAAGCCACCGGTCACTCTCTCCTTTCCTGACCAATTGAATGCAGACGACCTGTGTGTGAACTCGAGTGACTCTGGCCTATGGTGCTTGCGGCTTGCAGTTTCATTCCTAGTCTCTAGTAGGCTGCATACCCGCCAAACGTATCCCGGCCGATGCATATTTCAGTCGATCGTGCCACCCCACTGGCTACATCGGCTACATTAGGCCGTCTCAAACTTCAGCCTCCGTATCATGTTTCGAACTAGTTTGACTCTACTTGGAGGACCCGAAGTTTGAACCCGTCGCCATCGCAAACCTTGTTCCAGCCAATCTATCTATTTAGCATATTTCTTCAGATGTTTCCAATCGTTTTATCCCTATGAGACACAGTCTGCAGCAGTCCATTGCATACCTATGGTGCCGTTTGTTCGCTATGACCGCAGACGCGGCCAATTTCTGGTTTCGTGGTGTTATTGGCGCGGGTTAAGGTAAACATCATGCCAACAGATGGTTGCCAAAGTTCGCTCAGCCAGAACCCATCTTCTCTGATGTCAACTATGCTCCCTTTAAATGTTATACGCGTCTTTCATGTTAAAACCATTTTATATCGTGTGATCTAGACAAAAGGTGATCACGATTTTATTTCAGCAATTTTAACTCTTACCCACGACCATAATCAGGCAATAGCATGGCCACTCTGCAATACATCCATGAGGGCGAAATGTTCGCCGATCCTGGGTCACCAGATTCGGGTTTTAAATCTATGAACTATTTTACCACGATCGATCCTTTCACTGAGGCTCTCAGAGGACCTCGGATGCCCAGTGAATGTTGGCTCTACTATGATAACATCTCATCAATAAAAATAGACAGGAATACCATGTCAAAAACCTGCCGATACTTTGAGGTCCTCTTGAACGGGACGTATATAGAGGGAAGGCAGCCGATAATACACCTGAAACTATCAGATATGTTCTCATACGAAGCATTCGCTTGCATCATCCACTACGGAAACAACAATCAGTTCCTTCCTGATCCAGATAAACTCGATGTCTATATCGAGGCAATTCAGTTGTGTGTCTTGTGGGATTACGAGGATTGCAAAGATCTTTTAATGCATCATCTAGCGACTCAATTATCGGTATACACCATTACGGATATCATGGGTGTGGCCATGCGTCACAAATACAGTCTAGGTAATCTCATAAGAGCCTGTGAGGAATTCGAGAGGAGTGTACCATTCCAAACATGTATCCCAGAGAGCTGGGTAGTCAGATGTGCGATTGATCATGATGAAGACAAACCGCATCATTATATGAATTGTGCCAGATTGAATCTTAGGAAGAAAATAGAGGCTGAACTCGAGGCAGAATGGATCAAGTCCTTCTGGGATGAAGAGTCGACTAAATATTACAAGAGAAATGAAGAAGAGATCGAACAGGAAAGGATGGCCGACACCGAGCTACGTGAGAGACGAAGGTTTGGTCTCCGTGGCTCAGAGCCCCCGGAGTACAGTAACTATTATTTGAATTATCTTTAGAAACTTTAAATATTTTAATCACGACAATCAGCTATCATGAGAGACTAGCTGTTTGATTTCGCGCATCAAATTGAGAACCATGTAATTGTTCTGGTCGTACTCCAAATAATTCTGGCAGTACTTCACACTCGACAGAAGCTGACCTCGCTGATATTTTACCACCGCCATGTTCAGCAGCATCTCTGTTTGTTTGAAGTATGATCCGTTGGCCTCTGGTTCCAGGCCATCATCGCTTATATCGACCAATGAGCCAGGAGTTGAAAAGTACGATTCTGCCTCATTGAACATTATCTGGTTCCTTCTGTACTCTTGACTATCACAGTTTTTCAAATTCAAAGCGTAATCCTTCAAGTTATCCTGAATATCCCAAGACTCTTGTTTGTTTTTATAATGCAATGGGTCGTTGACTTTGGGACCATATTTAAGCACACCAAGATTGTTGATGGCCTCCTCATTCTGAGAGTCACTTTTGATCGCCATATTCAAGCAAGCGATGGACAAATTAACAAAACCAAGCCCCAGAGGGACGAAGCTCAAATTATACCAAATATTACTGGTGGTTTCTTTGTTAGGCGAACCAAGGAATGCTTGTTGAAAATATGGCAAAACCTTGGTTATATTACCGGCATAATAATTGCACAAGGCCAAATTGTTTAGCAACTCAGACGAGGCGTTTGCGGGGTATCTCTGATCAGAAGAGAGCCCATCGCTTAGTCCCAGAGAGTTCATGGACAGTTGATGAATCCTTTGAAAGCAGTCGAGCGCTTGTTCCATTTTATCGGCGTAGAAATGAAAGTGTCCAACGTTGGCCAAAGCTTCAATGTTTGTCGGATAAAAGTGGAGCGAATCCTTTAGTGTCGCATGGGCAGCATAGGTATCAAATAGGAGCGATTGAACTCTGGCCTTCCAATTGAACATGATGGCATTCTTACAGTTGGCTATTCCCTCATCGCAAGTCTTAAGCACCCTAATGGGCTCATTGAGGCGTAGATAGATTTTCACGAGCCAAAGGTAGGCGTCCAAATGTCTAGGATTTGACTCTTTGGCCGCAACGAAATAATCCATGGCCAGCTTGTGCATGGCGAGATTGAAATAGCAAGTCCCGAAGGCAATCAACCAAAAGCAATCGAGAAGCTCCCTTCCATTGGTCGTGTCACTATCATCCAGGACGTCCACCAATCGTTGGCCATGGTTAGCTTTTTGCTCGAGATCCTTGCGCTTCCTTTGAGCTGGCAAAACTGTAGCCGACTGATCAGCTAGACGAGCCCATCGATCTCTGTAATTCTGCTGGACCGAGTTTAGATACTCCAGACATTGCCTATAATCGGGACATTTGTTTGTAACCTTTTGAACGTTATACAAATACTCAAAGACAATCTTGTCGAGCATGTGATTATTGGCGTACCTTAGCAGGGGTTGTGTCGAGCGGCTGAAAGCCGTTTGGGTGGCCGTCAAACTCGTGGTGAGCGGCCTGTACGAGCTGGTCGCTCTGCCGGCGCCACTGGTACGCCTGGACGAGGCGCTAGGCATTCTTCCAGTTATGATGCCAGTTCTCCTCTGGTTAGCTAGGCCGCCTGTGCCCGACCAACGGCCAGCAGACAGTGGCCGGCCGCTCTTGGGCCGAGGGGCGCCACTGGTGGCGGTGGCGTCTTGGCGTATGAGTCCTGAGCGCCGCTTGGCCGTGGCGCTGGTGGTGGCCGTAAAGGTGCACACCTGGTCCTCGGTGTCTAGGTCGTCCTCATTGAGCAGCAGGGCCTCGTTCACGTAACAGTCCTCGGCCAGACACTTGATCTTCAGCATCCAGACGAGTTGTTTGAGGCTTGCGAGCGAGTGAGCCGTCCGCTGAGGCTCGGCCACATTGTTGAGACCAAGTGTGATCTGGTTGCATAGTTGGAGGCAGGAGGCCAAATTGTTCGATTGCCAACACCTGATTGCCCTACAATAGGAGGTCTTGATGTCCACGAGTGTCTCTGGGTCTTGCTCCATCTCCAATCGGCCACGCTGTTTGCAAATAAACCGCCAAGGTGGCCCCAAAGCGGCCGGACACAGTCCCAGCCCAAGAGATGGAGCTGGACATTTCGCAGGTGTGTGGCGGCAGACTGTGGCCGCCAGCAGACGGGGTTGCCATTGACAACCTCGCGCAATTGTTATGGTCGGCCAAGAAGGGCCGCCAAGTGCGAGCCACGCACCAGCACGACTGGGGGTGGTCTTTGGATGCAGTTGTTGTTGTTGTTTATTGTAGTTGTTGTTGTTGTTGTTGTTGTTGTTGTTGTTGTCAAACAACGGCGGCGCCAATGACGACACGACACTCTGTCCCGACGCCTCTTGACCCCTTCTGTGTTCATTCTTGTCGGGCGACAAGTGCAATTGACAAGAGGGAAACAGTCTGTCAAAGTTGTAAACACACATTCTCGGCCTCCATAGAGAGAGCCTCTTGTGGCTTTGTTGGAGCTGGAAGAGTCCGAAGAATGTGCCAAGGCATTAGCTTGGTGTGAGCATCGTAAACGTCTCTAATTCGAGCCGCGAGTCTGTCTGGAGTGATCGTGGCCGTGACGGTATCTGGCGGATGGATGGTGGCCGCGCTCGTCCAACGGCAGCCCCGTGCAGCCATCATGACGCAAGTGTTCACAGTTCGTCCCTCTCTTGCTCGCCTCTGAGCATCTACTACCATCTAGCCGCACAGCTCGCCGGCCGACCGACCAAGACATCCTGCCGCTCGCTCGCCTGGGGGAACCCTTTCCGCCTGTTTGCCCGCTCGGGCACTGCGCACTGGCCGGCGCGTTTGCTGCTTGCGAGCGTCTCGCGAACGAGGAGTCGCGGATCATGTGACGATGGAGCCAAAACTGCGCCCCTCTCAAGCCAGCCAGGCCCTCCGATGGGCGCGAACTCCCGCTCTCAGTCTCTGTCTCCGAGGCGCCCCCTGCGTCCCAGTCATCCGCCGGAGACTCCAGCCTCGCCTCAGAGCGTCGGGCGGCCTTTCCGGGGTCTCTTGTGAGGAGCTTGGGAGAGCGAGGAGCCCGGCGGGAAGGCGCCTCGCACGGAGCTAGAGGCCGGCCTATGGATGGCTGGGGTTACGTCGGTGCGTACGCGAGCGCTGCTGATGGAGACTGTCTGCAGGCGACTGTGTACAGTGCAGTGCGCGGCTTGAAGGCGGTTATTTTCCCTCCTTCTGCACAGCGAGAAATACACACACTCTCAGGCAGAGGAGAGAACTCGCCTCTTTTCCTCTCAATTGCTCGCCACTGGTTTCCCACAGTTTGTCAGTGGTCTTCCAGGCTTGGCTGGGCTAGAAAGAGTCAAACGAGGGATTGGAAGCTAAGCATGAGCCATAACAAGAGAGGAGATAACAAGATGACAGCCAGCTTGAGAGCGGCCAATCTTTGTGCATTTGTTCAGTGGTGGAGATATATTTCCATAATGGCCAGCCAGATGGATGCATTTTGGCCACTGGTGGTGCACCATGCTGGCAGAGGGCAGCTTCCACTCATGACTGCTCGTGGTGCACTGCAAGAGGCTGCCAGTTGTGTGCAGCCTCTTTGGTGCCGGCCAATCAGTGTGGGGCTGCATCGAGTCTCAAATTAGCTGATTGGCCGGGCGATAGTTGGAGTGAGTAAGCGTCTCTTTGGTGGAGCGATAGCGCCAGAGAGCCAAAGGGTGAGAGCCAAAGGAGCGATAGAGACTTTCCCCTTTTTGCCCTTGTTTGCAGCCGCTCACACACGTAAGCTGGCCCGGCTGCTCGCCTGCTTTCCTCTCTGTCTCTCTGTCTCTCTGTCTCTCTCTGCCTCTCTGCTCGCCCGCGCCACACAACAAGCAAACAAACTCAACCTCGACGGAAGGAGCCTGCTCGATAAGTTAGAGTTCAATGGTCTCGGCGGAACAGGCGCTCCACGGCGAGCCGACAGCATATGGGAGCCTACGAGTGGGGTGCCACTCGATGGGGGCCGCGCAAGTGGGAGGGGGCGCGCTCGGCTAGTTGCCAGGCAAATGGCAGGAGGCGCCAAAGGATTGATTGTGTGGCATGCTCTGCTCGCGAGCCGTGTGCACTATTTATAGTGCAAGCTTACACAATATAAATAAATGTATATAAGTGTGCGGGCCAGAGAGAGAGAGAGTTGGATGGATAGATAGAGGCAGAGAGTGTCCTTCAGCTCAGAAGCAAGGTGCTCAACTCGAGCGGGCGCAGCCACGCCGCAGCACTCAAATAATGTCACACCCGTCGAGCAGGCAAGTTTCCAGCGCACAGTTTGGAGTCCTGTCGAATCTGAGGTTCTGTGCGTGGTCTGCGCGAACCGCAGTTTGGGGGCCTAATTTTGTGACGCAGTGCACAATGTTCTGGATGGACGCATAGCGAACTGCGACGAGTCGTGTGACATTGGCAATGATGGTTGAAGGCCTTGCGTGCAGTGCCAGCCCCCCCCGTGCACAGAGCGCAGAGTTGGGCCTGTGTTTATCTGCGGCGCCACGCAACGCACGCTACTTGTGCGCCATGGGCTCTCTCTAGCCCATCGCCATAGAGAGTCGCATAGATCCAGATAGCCAAGGCGTCTAAGCATGTGCATAAGTGTGCCAGCTCCCTCGGCCACAGACGTCGAGCCACAGACGCCCGCAAAGCGAGCGCCAGTTCGGCCCTTCATTTGGCGCTCACTTTGCACCCCGAACGAGACACATTATTAATCATGGGCGCATCTGGCCGCCCGATCACGGCGCATCAGGATCGGGCCACACGGAGCATCAGGATCCACATTTGCCGAGTTCAAACTCCGGCGAGCCGAGTGACATGATTGGATCATTTTCGCCCAATCCAACCCTTCCGAGAGGGGCCGCAGCATTGGCGTCGGGGGGGAGACAGTCGCTCCCAGCCAGACGGCCCCCTCGGCGCATGGCAGCGCCAGTGGCGGGGGCGCCACAGTGTTTGCGCCAAGCCAGTCCGCTTTGTTGACTCCCCCGGCCAGGGAGCAGAGTTCACCAGGCTCCGAATCTAGTGTAAGATGACGAGACACATGCTGGCATATATTTGGGCTGCCACTAGCGAGCATTCTCTGAACTGGCGGGCGGCATTGTGCAGCTCGTCGGCTCAATAGTTCCAGGAGTCCATAGGAGTGGAAAACTCGCCTCCAAGCCATTCGCGGACCGCCCGAGGCAGGCAATTTGTCTGCCCTGCAATTGGCTTGCACCGCAATCGCTTAGGAGGGGACAGTGTGTGGCGAGTGGCCAGAGTTGGACACTCCATTGGGGCACCTTGAGCTGGTTCTGGGCGGCCGCGCGCATTGTGTTCCCAATGGGAAATCTCATGCACTCTGCTGGGCCAGTTCGTGTGCAGTGTTTGTGTGCGCGCGATCTGCTGCTCGTGCTGCGCCCACTAGGCCGCAAGCCTGCGAGTGAACTATACACTGGCCCATTTGGTCTCTGCTGCACAGTAGGTCCTTTCTACTAGTGAGTGATCGTCTCTCGTTGCTTTGCTTTGGACTCTTGTGCTCTTGTCTCCCAAGTTTGGCGGAACGTTCCTTCTTGTGACAAAATTTATCGCTCCCATGGAACGGTGGGCCGCCAGATTGGGACGCGAACTCAAAGAAACTAGGCCATAAGTGGCGGATGGAAAGGAGAGGAGAGCCGCCTGGCATCTCTGGCCGCCTGGCAGAGATGCTTCTTCATGGGATGGAGAGCCGAGAAAGAGGGAGAGATGAATTTTGAATTCCTATCCAGCTGGCAATTGCGAGTGGGCCGCCACTTGTAGGTGACAGGAGTTTGAATTGGTGGCAAGGAGCCGAGGCAGAGGAGCAGGCTGGCGAGTGTGTGTGTGTGTGTCTCGCTTGGTGCTGTGCTTGTTGCGAGTAGGGAAAAAAGTTGCCAGTTAATGTTGCAACAAGTATGGCGCGACTCGCATTCGGCCAGTGTCCAGTTTCTCCACCATGAGGAATCTTGTTTTGCAATTAGATCGAACGGTATTGTCGCGTCTTGGCTCCCTGCTCGACAATGGACAGTGGCCGGCGAGACAAGAGTGGAACACTTAGAGAGTGTGTGCGGCAGATTTGTGGCAGTGGTAATTCTGCTTGGTTCAGGAAGGCACACACACACACAGAGAGCGGCAGTCTGAAGAAAACAAGTGGCACTGGCCGCCTGCAAGCTGAAGCGCGCCGAACTAGCGCACTGGAGTAGCGCGTCAATGTCGTCCGGCTTCAGTGTCATGATAATAGAGAATGGGGAGCAGACGGATGATGGAGAAAAGTGGACAGGCGGCAACTTTGTGCCGAGGATCCAGTTTCAAGGATGCACTGCTGCTAACGGTCATTGTGTGTGGCAGCTGTGGCCTGGAGCTCCACTGGCTCGACTAGCTGAGAGCAACACCGGCCCAGTGGGGCTGGAGGAAAGTCACTCGGTGGGGCTCATGTTGTGGCATTGAAACACGGAGGAGACGGACCGAAGTGGTGGAGATAGACCAAGATGCCAGTTGGACAACTGGCTGGCCGGGCGAGCTGCTGCCTAACTGGAGTGGCGGCCGCCAAACTGGAGACCATTTTCGAGATGGAACTTTGAGAGAGAGAGAGAGCGCCTGAGACATTAGCTGGCCAGTGTTTGGCCAGCTAACTGGCGTGCCCGTGTGGCAGGGGACGCCAGAGAAGGAATGGGGCTGCAAAGAGTGGGGAGAAGTGCTGTGAGAGATTGGACGCCGAATGGAGGATGATGGAATTGATTCAACATGTTCCAATGGCGACAACTTTTTGCCAAACAGACACACACTCGCTGGCTCGCACAGGCACGCTCGCCCTTCCAGCGCCTTTCCAGCTGGGCTCTATGGCGACACCGCCGGCAGACGCTCTCTCTCTCTGGCAAGGACGTGGCCGCCGACTGTGCCCAATTAGATTTTTCGCCGGCCACACATTTGAGCCCCAGCGGCGGTGAGCGCCGCGCTCGAGGGAGCCCAACAGAGAGTGGCCCGGAGTATTCCGGCCTACTGGAATTGTGCACCGTGGACAGCCCAGTGGGCCGGCGAGGGTGGCGGCGCGAGTGGGCAACATTGGGGCGGCCATGGCGGCGAGCTTGGCGGTGGCGTAGCACATTTTGTTGCCGCCCGGCGAGCTCGGGCAGAGGCAGAAGCAGAGGCAGAGGCAGAGGCAGAGGAGCGGCGGCGGCTCGTGGACGAGGCGGCGGCGCGCCGTGGACAAGGTGAACTGCTGGCGGCGTTCATCCTCCGCACACAATCGGGCGCGAGTGGCTGCGCGCAACAACGCCGCACACGAACCACTCGACGCAGCCCTAAGGGCCGAGCGGGCGAGCAAGCCGCAAGCGAGCGCGCCGTCGAGCAACCGCCCGACGCCGCCGCAACGCCTGGCCCGAGCTCCGTCGGGCGCGCTCGCCAAAACGCGGCCGGCCTCGCCAGAGTTACGTTTCCACGGGCGGCGCGTCAGACACAGAGAGAGAGAGAGACGGGCACAGACCAGGCAGACTGTCGGGCAGAAGCAGAAGCGGGAGCAGAGGCAGGAGTAGCAGAGAAGCACATGCAGAAGCGGAGGGCCAGATGCAGTTGCAATTGCACATTTTCTCTCCTTTCATGAAGCCACGGGCTCACCTGTTGGCGAATAAAGAGAGCCAACAATAAAGAAAAGTGTACGGAGTGTGCTGCTCGGCGGCAGCCAGACACAGACCAAGAGAGAGAGAGAGAGAGAGAGAGAGAGAGAGAGAGAGAGAGAGAGAGAGAGAGAGAGAGAGAGACACTCGCCGAGAGAGCCGCCAGCCAGCGAGCAAGCCAAGAGAGGCAGTAAAGAACTTCAAAGAAGCTATCAAATGATCGCAGAAGCGAGAATTGCAACACACGCACACGAGAGCCAAAGGCAGCATCACATGGGGCAAAAGTTATACTAGAAGAGGGGGGCGCTTTGGATTCAAGATTGACGACTAGGACGAGCCAGAGGAGAAGGACGAGCACGATTAGGAAGAGCAGCATTTGATAGGCGAGAGAAGCGCCTTGGCCACAAACAGAAAAGGCATACAAAAGAGTGAGAGAGAGAGACTTAGAGAGACATACACGCATTTCTTGACAATCAATTTTGCCGCCTCGCATTGTTGTGCTAGCCCGAAGGCGAGTGGAAATAGCTAGAAAGAAAAGCGGAGAAGGAAAGCAATCAACAAGCAGCCCAAGTGGTACGGGCTTGACTAGTGGCCACCAATTACGAGCTAATTGTGTGAACAGACCAACAGAGTTGACAGGCGGGCCGAAAAGTGGCGCATGTTGGTTATAAATAATGCGCCATTGAAGAAGGGCCACAGGCTAAGGCTAGAGAGTGGCGCCTGAATTGGTGCTTTCGAGCAGGAGTGAGATTGTAAATGTCTGTCTCGAGGACATCGGCGACAGTCCCGAGTGGGCAGGTGGAGTTGGCAATTGTTATTGATAGAAGGAGGAGGAAGGAGAAAAAAGGAGATTCATAGTGAGAGGGCAACAAGAAGACGCCAAGACACACATACACAGAGAGAGAGAGAGACAGAGAGAGGCAGTGGGCCAGAGCAGTGACACACACGCACACAGACAGGCGGGCAGCAAGATCAAGGGCGAATTGTTTTCGGAATAGAGAGAATTGGCTAGCTTGGCGGCAGCTTGGCCAGAGCGCCAAGACAGAGGGCAAGAGAAGAAGAGGGCGAGCAGATTGGGCTGCCGCCACGGCAGAATGGCCACCAGCGCAATGTGCCCGCAGCCACAGCAGCATCAAGTTCAGCAGCAGAGCTTGATGACAGTTGTGGTCAATAATAATAATGCACAAAGAAGCCTCGATGCGGTGGATCACCAGCAGCATCAGCAACAACAACAACAGCAACAAGAGCAACCAGCCGCCCTAGCTAGTCAGCAACAAGTAGAAAATTCCCCCTCCTTCAGGCTAACCTCAGGCCAACAAAGATTCCAACAGCAACAACAGATTGATCCTGAAAACTACATCAATAATAACAATGGCATTGCCAACAGAGCGCAACTACAGCAACAACAACAACAACAACAACAGCAGCAACACGAACAACAGCAACAACAACAACAGCAGCAGGAACAACAACAATTGCAACAGAATCAAAACCACCAACAACAGCAACAGGTTGTCTTCCAGCAACAACCGCTTCAAAGACAATATCCGCCCAATCATCCGTTGGGCAATAGTAAGCACTTGTGTTCCATTTGCGGCGATCGGGCAACTGGAAAACACTATGGAGTGTTCTCCTGCGAGGGATGCAAGGGTTTCTTCAAGCGAACCATACGCAAGGACATTGTTTATGTTTGCCGGGTTCAGGGAAACTGTCTCATTGATATGAGACAGAGGAACCGATGCCAGTACTGTAGGTATCAGAAATGTTTAAGTCGTGGCATGAAACGTGAGGCAGTCCAGGAGGAGAAACAAAGATTAAAGCTACGCGCTGCCGCCCAACAACAACACCAACAGCAACAACCTCAACCACAACCACAACCTCAACGACATACAACAAGCCTGGCCAACACCAATCCGGCATCCTCGTCCTCGTCAGCCTCTGTACTCAATGCGAACGGACATCATTTCAACTATAATCTACAGCAACAGCAGTGTGATATGACGGAAAGTGAGCAAACTCTAGTTCGACAACAAGCCAACATCATGACCCATCAAGAAGACAACAATCGTCGCGTGTTGGCTTTGTCATCATCTTCATCTTCATCAGGAGCCACAACAACAACAACCACAACAACATCATCATCATCATCAGCGGCTGGTCAAACAGCAACCATGTTTCAGTACCATCAAGAGTATCCTAATAACAATTCTAATAACAACATCAGCTCAAATCGTGATCACCAGTTGAGTATCTCGCCCATATCATCAGTCTGTCCCAGTGTTACGCCCACGAACCAGAACCCATTTCATCCAAGTCAACAAGAGAACCACTCAACCACTGCCGATTCTGATAACGTCACCACAAGTGGCTACCATCAAAACGAGCACACCTTCAAGGGATTTAATCACCAAATTAATAGCAACAACAATAATCACACTCACAACCTTCAGCATCAGAATCACCACCACCAGCACCAGCACCAACTTCATAACAATGCTCCGAATTCCCCCATCAGCCATCACCACACAAGCCACCACCTTGCCTATTCACCAATTCGAGCTAATAGCATCTCGTTCAATCGTTATAGTCCAACTACAACAACAGCAACACCTGTGATTGGCCAACGCATCGATGAATTGACCCTCAAGTGGGCCGCTCAAGTCCAGATTGAACAATTGCTCGATTGGGCCAAAAGTGTACCGAAATTCAACGAGTTATTAGTGGACGATCGGATAACATTATTGAAAGCCTCTTGGAACGAGCTAATTATTGCTGATATTGCCTACAGATCTGTTGAAGCCATAAGGGACGGTTCGCTTCCTTTGATTAACAACCACAACAAGTGTTCCTCGCCATTGCCCAATGGTTTGTGCATCGGACGTGGCTTGTTTCTCAAGGAACAACAGGCCCACGAAATTGGCCTAGGCACAATGTTTGATAGAATCCTAAACGAGTTAGTGATGAAGATGCACGATATGCGTCTAGATACAAATGAAATCACATGTCTCCGTGCAATCATACTGTTCAACCCCGAAACTCATGGTTTAAAAACTTCCCAACCCATCGAAGAGTATCGTAGTGATATTTATACTACACTAGAGGCCTACTGTAGAAAATATTACGATGAACAACCTAACCGTTTCGGTAAATTACTCCTCAGACTGCCAGCCTTGCGTAGTATAGGCCTAAAATGTGATCCATTGCGACAGTTTGATTATATTAGCATCAATAATAACATTAACAACTCGGGATATCGAGGAATAACAGCCTATAATAGTCACTACCATCAAATTGATCATCATAATCGCAGTCTTAAGCAGAGAAACCAAGTTTCAGCCTCGCCTCCAGTCAGTTGCACGGGCACCTCTAGTCCCTCATCCTCTTCCTCCTCTTTATCTTGTCCATCTAGTTTCAATAGCAATAGTAATAATAATAACAATTATATTAGCACATCACCTTCAACACAAGTTACCTCTGCCACATCCACGTCCGCAACTGCGGGCCTCGGTTCCGGCCACCAAATGAAATTGTTATTCTTTAACATTTGTTACGAGTCATCGACCATTGATTCATTCCTCAGGTCGAGTCTGTCATCATGATTGTCAAAAGGTGAACTAATAAACCGGATAAAAACAGTTCAGAAATCAAGGTGGAGAAAGTTCCAAGCTTGATAAAATGGGCTAGATTGAAGTCGTTAGACTCGTCTCCTAAATTCGATTCGCATCTTTTGAATAGTTCAAGTTTCCGGTGAAATCTTTCGTCGTTTAGTTTCACTGATCGGGCGCGCTAGTTGCTTCCTCAACTAGCGCAATGTGCGTGAGATCCTCTTTAGGCACCAATCATATTGATCCGAAGTGGAAACTTCTCATTCCAGTCGGTTCAAGTTTTGATTGGGTGCAAAACGAAGTGTCTCGACGAAATTAGAGCCAAATCTATCCCTCATAGGAGGTGCCTATACTCTTCGCTTCTCCGGGGGCGCCCAATCCCAGAGACATGAGATTCATTGAAAAGGAGCGGAATTAAAGGAAATTCAATGATCTGAAAATGGACCCTTTCGAAGGGACAAAACTTATTGAGTGCCTTTTATATAGTTATCCACCTATATGTATTCGATCTAGTTCTCTTGATGAACACTGAGAGTTATTCTTTGAGTCCTGTTATTCAACTTATCAGTTGTCTTCTGGCAGGTAGGCGCCTTTAAGTCCTATTGGCCGTTTGATGGCAGGCAGTTATCATAATGAGGAGTGTTCCAGTAGATATGAGCGCTTTGATTGGAGGCTTGACGACCTAACATCATTCTAAGTAGGACGGATATTAGGAGGCACGTCACTCGATGAATGTAGAGCCCTTGGGACGCGCTACATCATCACACTTGGAGCGGAGAACTAGATCATTCGAAACACCTACCGAAGCTTACTTTGAAGAATGTTCGATAATTGATCAAAGATGGCTTTCGAGTGGAGGCCAGCTGCAAGCATGACACACATCCCACTATAATCAGACCAGGAAAGGTGTTGAATGCTTGATTGGAGTCAAATTGAGCAGTGAAAAAAGTGGGCCCCGCCCGCCTCCAACAGAGAATGTTGAGGCGCTCTCTGTTGGACATCTTATAATTTGCCTCCTAGCTCTCCAGTTAACCAGCTGATCAAACCTTTACCGTCAATTTCAAACGCCGGCAAATTGCTGTGTTTAGGCGATGACGAGGTTAAACACTCGGGCAATAAGACATCCAGAGAGCGATCATCTGGAGCCAAGATCTAACCTGACCCATTGAGCCAGAGTCGAGAAGCTCAGACTGTTCGCATGAGCTGAAAAATCAATACGGTTATCAGTTGAACCGGAGTGATGGCCAGAGTAGGTTTCTAGACGGGTTGTTTGCAAAAGCAACTTAGAAGTTGAGTTGTCAGCTAGTTGTTTATTTGATTTGTACGCGCATGCACGCGCAAATAATTACGCTAGGGTGCCTCAGAAATAAGAATACCAATTAAGGTTCCGCTTGTGGTTCGTCTTCGTCAAATTCACCATCGTCCTCAGCTGCCGCATCCTGGTACTGCTGATATTCGCTGACAAGGTCGTTCATGTTAGATTCAGCCTCTGTGAATTCCATCTCGTCCATACCTTCGCCGGTATACCAATGCAAGAAAGCCTTACGACGGAACATAGCAGTGAATTGTTCAGAGATTCTCTTGAAAAGCTCTTGAATAGCAGTTGAGTTACCAACAAATGTGGCCGACATCTTCAAACCACGAGGAGGAATGTCACAAACAGCGGTCTTGACATTGTTTGGAATCCATTCAACAAAGTAAGCGCTGTTCTTGTTTTGAACTGTTAACATCTGTTCATCAACTTCACGCATCGACATACGTCCTCTGAACACTGCTGCCACTGTCAAATATCTTCCGTTCCTTGGGTCGCAAGCAGCCATCATATTTTTGGCGTCGAACATTTGCTGTGTCAGCTCTGGCACCGTCAGGGCGCGATACTGTTGTGATCCTCTAGACGTCAATGGTGCAAAGCCAGGCATGAAAAAGTGAAGCCTTGGGAATGGTACCATGTTAACTGCCAACTTTCTCAGATCAGCATTCAACTGTCCTGGAAATCGTAAACATGTGGTGACACCAGACATTGTTGCCGAAACCAAATGATTTAAGTCGCCATAGGTTGGGTTTGTCAGCTTCAGTGTACGGAAGCAAATATCGTATAAAGCTTCGTTATCTATGCAGAATGTCTCATCTGTATTCTCGACTAATTGGTGAACCGATAGTGTAGCATTGTATGGTTCTACAACGGTGTCAGAGACCTTGGGCGACGGTACGACAGAGAATGTCATCATAATACGGTCTGGGTATTCCTCACGAATCTTACTAATAAGCAATGTTCCCATACCTGATCCAGTACCACCTCCGAGTGAGTGGGTGAGCTGAAATCCTTGTAAACAATCGCAACCCTCTGCCTCCTTTCGCACTACATCGATAACTGAATCAACTAGCTCGGCACCCTCAGTATAATGTCCTTTGGCCCAGTTGTTACCAGCACCTGATTGACCAAAAACAAAGTTGTCAGGCCTGAATAACTGTCCAAAGGGTCCACTTCGGACACTGTCCATAGTGCCTGGCTCGAGATCAACCAAGACAGCGCGCGGAACATATTTATTACCTGAGGCCTCATTGTAATAGACGTTAATTCTCTCTAATTGTAAGTCGTTGTCGCCGTGATAAGTACCAGTGGGGTCAATTCCATGCTCGTCAGAGATGACCTCCCAAAATTTGGCACCAATTTGGTTACCGCATTGGCCAGCTTGAATATGAACAATTTCTCTCATTTTGTAAAGTTCGTTTCTTTAGATAATAATAGATTTAAATATATGATTGGATGAGTTTGACGTAATACTTAAAAGATGATTTTATTAATCACTGTAGAGAAATTAAATAAATCCCAAATACAATGAGTATGTGTCTGCGTATGTCTGGCTGTGTATGTGTTGTGCACCCGTGTTATCGTGTAAAGGTGGCAGCGGCGGCGCGATGTTACAAGATAAACGACCATTGAAGGAGGTGGACGCGAATTTCCAACGGTCGCTTGTACGTTCTGGAGTCTATTGTAAGATTGCCGCCGCGGCTAACGTGTGCGAGGCAGTGCGCGCGCGATTCAAAATTTTCACCCTGCCATTCTCTTTTCGTGCATATTTCGGCCCCGCCCCGCCCCACCCGCGCCACTGCAGCAGGAGCGCGCCAGTGTCCGGCACTGGCACGTTGGCAGAGTGGCGCAGTGGGATCGCTTCGCTTTGGTCGAGGTGTGGCCTTGAGTGCGGCACAAACAGGGCAGTTTGGGGCATTTGTCCGGAGCAAAAAGGGCGGCGCCCGGCGTCTGCCGAAAGAAGAAGAAAAAAAATAAAACACTGCACGTTGGTAACCAGGAGTAACAAGCACTGCCACCACCACCATCCTCTGAAGGGGTAGCTTACCACCACCGCCACCACCGCCGCCACCACTGGTCGTCAGAGACTGTGTCGTCATGGTTGCGCATGCCCCCTTTGCTGAGACTCACGGCTCTAGAGAAACAAGTCGGGCAATACTAATACAATGGCAGATTGGCAGAGCGGAAGGTAATCAGCAATAGCAGAGGGACGGTAACTATATTTCAGAAAGCCCAATGCTGGCTAGATGTTGATTTCTTTAGCAAATGGCGCTTCCAACTCAGGCCGCGAGCATATATCTGCATTGCCTTAGACTTTGGTGGACTAGAGTCAGTGCACAACAGTGTTGTTGTTGTTTCTGCCTGTGCCCAATGGAAGAGTTAAAAGGACAAGAGTGCGCGAGAGTGTGACGCTCGGCCACATTCCCGCCAGGTACTTGTCCGAGTGGGGGAACCATTGCGCCACGAAAAGCAAAGCCGCCCTCGCCATTCGGAAGCTCTTGAACGGATGCAACTGATTCTCTCCTCAGCAAATTTGCACTGCCAAGCGACGGTCAGTCGGAGTCGGCTGGCTGAACGGGGCCATTGACTGAGCGAGCAAGTGGGCCATGGTTGACTCGGCTGGAAGGGAGGCAAGCGACTGGCTAGCTTGGAGAGGATTCCTCCTGTCACGCCAATGGAAGTTCTCAACATCAGATCGTCAACCAAATCGGCCTGTTTACATACTCGAGAACGAATCTTAGCATAATAACTAGTCTACCCGCCTCACCAGATACCTGCTTGTGCTTCTCCCCTCTGTGGCATCAGTCGAGGAAGATGCAATCACTCCTCATCCTGATACTCAGCATTCGCGTGATAGTCAACAGCTGATGGCTTCTCATCATCCTTGCTGCCCATATGGCAGTGCAAGAGGATGAGAGATTAGGATCTACGAAAATGTGGGGCGCAAATTACGTGGCTTCGATGGATCGACTCTCGACAGTAAACTATGAGAGCCAGCTCGAGACTTCACTACTGCTCCGATCTGAGTGAGAGTCACCGCGCATCCGACTCAAAGAAACTAGCTCGGTCTTAGCACGCGAGTTATCGGCTATATCTCGCGAGATTGTATACACCTCCTATGAAGAACAGGTTGTATTCCTGACAACTTCTCTTTGTTGGTCTAGTAAATCTTGAATATCGAGAGTAGATCTTTTGCATCGAAACTGATCTTGGCTGCACAGACAGGGCTAAGGGTGACAGATAGCTACCTGAAAGTGGGATTGGAAACATTGATGAACAGCCCGATGTGCCTGTGCAACAAGAAAACGCACGTGGTCGTTTTCCTTGCCTATTTCTCTTTCAACTTGTTGTTGCCATTTACATCGAAACTCGGAGAGAGGAGGCTTGTCTCAATCCAACTATTGCTATATCTTCTTCGACTATCTTGATAGCAATCCCAACATGGGAGACTCTGCAGTTGGCCGTATCTCAGACGTCAATTTCGAACAAGAGTGCTCCGGTTCCACTTTGGGAAGATTTGGTGAGGATCCCAAAAAGGAAGTTCCATTCGAACTATCAATCTACCCGGATTTTTTGGATCACCAAGTGTTTGAACAAATCCGTTCAGATGTCATAAATACCAGAGTCAGGCTCAAGCCTAAACATACTGATCTATATAAATTCAAGCAAAGCAAAGATCTCAGAACAGAGATCATAACAAAGAAACTCACACCATTACTAAGCTCCTTCATAGACGTTATGCTCGATAAAGTGAGACGGAAACTTGAGAAGAAGTTTGACCTCAAATTAAGCACCAAACATTTTGATATCACCATCTCGCGTTATGACAAAAGTAATTACTTGTTGTGCCATAACGATGATATGAAATATCCCAAGAAAAATCGCAGAGCTATCGCATTCATCTATTACCTCAACTCTAGACCTTGGACTCGGGACGATGGTGGGGCTTTGGTACTTTATGATTGTGATGAAGCTGGTGAGCCCGTATCAATCAACAACTACGTTGGACCAAAACCCAACACCTTACTAGTTTTCAGAACAAGTTCGAGATCTTGGCATTCGGTGGAGGAAGTGCTATGCGAAGATGATGTGAGACTTTCCCTCAATGGTTGGTTTCACATAGACGATACTCCAGAGAACCCCGATGATTATAAAATGGCAACTGAACCAAGTTTATACAAGTTTGTGAGACCCGTAGCCTTGGAAGATCGGACTGAACGCTTCTTCAAAGAATGCGTCAGCAGCGAGTACTTGATGGAAAAGACTTGTTTCTTGATTAGAAGAAAATTCAAGAGGAAAAGTGAAATCAACCTAACAAATTTCCTGATAAGAGAGAAGTTTGACGAAATTGGTCGCGCTCTCAAGGAGGCTGTGAGAGATCCGAAGAATCTAGAGCAGGTTGGACCTTACAATAAGCGTAATTATAAGGTATTGAAAGTTGACAAACTACCTCAAATTTGCCAAGACTTATATGTTGCCTTCAGGAGCGAGTTGTTCTTCCTCTTCCTATCACGACTCACCGGACTTGACCTCCAACCGCCTAGTTTCCACTTAGCTGGTGGGCCCAACGATGGTGCCAAAAACTCGAGTACCGATGAGGACGATGACGAGGATGACGAGGACGACGAAGATGATGATGATAGTGATGAGGATGAGGACGATGTTGACAATCTAGAGGACGGGGAAAGCTCGGGAGATGACACGAAGGTCGACGCTGCCGAAATAGCAAAGCAGAAAGAAGTGTCTGAGACTGGGAATGATCAGAATATTCTTGATAAAGTGCCTCCAAAAAATGCCAAGACTGAGGAGAAACATCAGTCTCCTTCAGCGGATGTTGCCGTCCCGAGTAGCAGTAATCAGACTCCCCCAAGGAAACGGAAAAAAGTATCAGATCCAATAGCTAGGATGGAATTCAGACATCTAGAAGCGGGCAGTTACACATTGATTCACGATTATAGCTACGAGCTATCCGAGAAATCAGCCTTGGACGTGATACTACACTTTAACCACGATTTCGTTGTGAATTACGACGATGGCGGCTTTATAACTTATCTGGATGGAGCAGACGATGGTAATTTGCACGACATGGACTGTGAACTACTGACCATAGAGCCTAAATCGAATTGTCTAAGTCTCGCATACCGATGTGATGAGGAAACCTTTCGTTTCCTCAAATATATGACTAGGTCTCATAAGTCTAGTTACCAGGATCTCTATTGTGTCTATTACGAAAGACCCGATGATCTACCAAGAGCAAGTGATGCAAACGAACAATCAACAGGGGGCACAAGCGATGGTAAAAATGATAGCAGAGAGGCAATTGATCAAAGCAATTAACGATGAGTCAAGTGATCCACTCTCGGCAGGAAGACAATATCGTTAACAAAGTTGCAAATGAAGTAAATTAAGGAAAATGACGGTAGTAGGCAAAGTAATCTGATCTCAATGTCTGCCTGAGTCTAGCTGTCATTGCTCGAGTTCACCAACGGTTACTTAGATGACTCTTGTTCTAATATAACGGCATTGGATGCCAATTCACTGAAATAAAATCAAGCCTCTTCCGTAGGCACACAATGTGTTATAATGCCAACGGGAGGTTTACACACAGTTGTGACAGCAGTCAAAAAAGCTTTGTTAGCAACTTTATTTCCTTTTTATGGACATTTACTCTGAATCAGCTTAGTGAATTAGGGCCTACTACGACAAAGTGGTGTATCTCAAAGATTTTTTTTGTATTCCTTTGGCTTGACAATGTTGCAGCAAAACCTTTGAATAGTTGGCCTGTCCTATGTCTCATTCGGCGGAGCATCAGATTATGCTGCTCATTCATGTCAACAGTCGAGTATCGTGCAACAACATACTATCGATAAATCTTGAGAGCGATAGCAATCATTGTAGCAAATTCACACCAATAAGTCACCATAGCTCTCTGGCATTCTTTCTTCAAGAGAGCCGACTCAATCGATGAGAGTTCTCACATTTTCGAGGAACTGATTCTCAGCTTTTTCTAAGTCATCCACGACACAGGTAGGGATATTTATTTATTACCATAAATCTCGATTTTTGGAGAAGAATCCGCTCTCAGTGTGTTGTGGTTAGGGTTTTACCGAGATAGATTTTTGATAGAACCATGTCGGGCACAATTCGCTCACTAGACCGTATAAGTTGCCTGGACGATTTCGATGAAGTAGCAAGAGAGAAAATCGACAAAAGTGTCTACGACTATTACGACGGCGGTTCAGACAGAGAGTTAACTCTAAGTTGGAACAAACAAATGATCTCAGAGCGCTACCTGTTGCGTCCGCGAGTTATGTGCAACGTTTCGAAGGTCGATATGACGAAGTATATCTTTGGAGATAAATTATCAATGCCAATTGGAGTGTCCCCAACTGGAATGCACAAGATGGCCCACCCAGAGGGCGAGCTAGCGACAGTAAGCGCCTGCGATCGCATGAACTGTCTCATGATTTTGAGCTTCTTCTCAACGACCTCGCTCGAGGATGTAGCCAAACGGGCCCAATATTGCACGAAATGGCAAAATGTCTACATATTAAACAACAGAGACATAACCCACAACGTGGTTCAGCGAGCCATAAGGAACGCCTATCGAGCAATTGTGGTCACTTGTGATGCGCCAGTTTTAGGTAATCGCAGAAAGGATGTAAGAAACGAGTTTACGTTAGGAAAATTCAGCTTAGAGAACATAAACGACTCGTCTGTGAAACAGATCCGCGATCATTCATCCGAGATATTTGACCCCTCAGTCAGTTGGCAAGATCTGTCCGCCCTAAAGAAGCATGTGGGCGACACAGTGCGCATAATCGCCAAGGGCATCATGACGCCAGACGACGCTGAACTGGCAATAAATGCCGGAGTTGACGCCATCTTTGTCTCGAACCACGGGGGCCGCCAACTAGACGGAGGCCCGTCCACCATTGAGGTGTTGCCGGAGATTGTGCAAAGGGTTGGCAAGCGATGTCCAGTGTTTGTGGACGGCGGTTTCAGGACTGGATCGGATGTGCTGAAGGCGCTGGCGTTGGGCGCCGACATGGTTTTCATTGGACGGCCCGTGCTCATGGGCCTGGCCAGTTTTGGCGAGGCTGGAGTGTACAAGGCGCTCAGTTTGATCAAAGAGGAGCTTAGGCGAGCAATGATGCTAACTGGCTGCACCAGTTTGAGAGACATTGATCGTAGCATACTCTTGGAACGATCTCCCGTTCGTTTGAACGAAATCTAAGCCAGAAAACAACTCGTAGCAAGCTTAAGAATGTTACTTTTCTCCCTCTTTTCCTTCAACAATTTCGAAGAGAGAGAGTAATGCAAAAAGTGACGAGAGAAAAAAGGTCTCTTTGTTTTCGTAATAAACGATCATCAGCTATAGGAAAGAACAACTGTGGCTCCACTCAATTTGCGTCCTGATCCCAAACGAGGATCCCAGATATCTGTTTCTATCCGAATTTCAGTGTTCAAATATTATTCTGATAATTAAGTTCCCCTTCGGAAGGTTCGACTTCAGCCGGCGGAATACTTGACCGCCTCCAGCTCGTCCAAGGCTGCCTGAGACTCGCTGAGGCTCAGCTCGAACGCCTTCTGTTGCCTCTTCAGGGGCGCCTGTCTGGAATTGGGACTGGCCGCGTTGCTGGGCGTGGTGTTTGTGGTGCCGCTTCCGGTGGAGGTGGCCAGCGAGAGCGAGGGCGCCACGGAGGCCGACGAGGAGGAGGACTTCCTGCTCTGTTGGCTGTCTGCTGGATGGTGGTGGCGCATGCTTCTCAGCTTGCTGCCAGGTCCACTGGCCGGCGAGGAACGCGAGCCACTGGCCACCTGGTGGTTCGACTGAGACTGACTGAACTTCAGTGGGGGAGCCCTATTTTGTTCCAGCGACCGGAAGGAGGAGTGCCCATTTTGGGCGCCACTCAGCTCCCGGTGGTATCGGTCTCGAGTGGCAGTGGTGGCGTTGGCGGTGGCGTTGGCTGGACTGCGGCTGACCATGGAGGTGGCTCGGCGGCTGCGCTCGAGGGGGGACAAAGTGGAGGAGCTTGTCAAATGGTTGCTATCACCTGGGGGCCCAAAATTGGCCATGGGCGAGAGCGAGCGACTGGGCCGCTCGCTGGCGCTTTTATCGGCTGGAATGCCAAGCAGTGGACCAAATCGTTCTGGAGGCGAACGACTCAATTGAACAATGAGATCATCTAATTGATTAAGCTCGTCACTGACGGAGCCCCGGCGGCCACTCGAGCCCAGCGACCTGTTGCGCCCAATGGAGGCGTACTGGTTCTGCGGTCTGGCCCTGCGCCTTGCCCCAGTGTCTGCCAGCATCAGTGCCTGGGCGGGGCCGCCACCATTCTGGGTCCTGCTCGAGGCGGCATTGGTGCGTTGTCCTGGCGGCTCGCTGGGCGCCGTGCGTCGAAGGGTGGCGTTGCGGCTGAAGAAGCTTGAGGCGGACGAGTCGAGCGACTTGCTGCTGCTCAGTGGGCTTGGATTGAGCGAGCGCGTCTCCGAGGGACTGCGCAAAAGGTGACCGCCCTGAGGGGGCCCCAAACTTCCGTTGGGCTGGGCGCCGCTCGAGATCTGCTGCGTGGACCTGTGGATGGGCTCGCAGTAGGCTCGCACGCACTCTATCACGGGCTGGTTGATGGAGGGTTGTCCCCCGGCCGCCCAGGGCCAGCCGGGCGGCTCCACCTTGGGCGCGCCCAAGTACTGCACCGTCTCCAGCTGGGCTCTGATTGGCTGCCCTGAGACGCCCCCCGACTGCTGAGAACTGGTCCCGGCGGGCGACTTCGAGCTTCCCGCTGGACTGGAACTGCTGGCTGGCTGGGCGTGGCCTTTGGACGAGCGCGAGTGTTTGGCTCCAGTGGAGGCTTTGCGGCTCAGGCCGAAGGGGCGCCCCTTGGAGCTGGGCTGGCTGGAGGGACTCTTGAGGGACTCCTTGCTCTTGCTCTTGGCCATGGACCCATGGGAGAGGCTCTGGACTTGCGTCTGGCAGTCGGCCTGTTGCTGGGGCGGCGTGAGGTCGCCCGTGGAGTAGGCGGGCAGGGCAGTTGCGCCCACCGTCTGGCCGGCCGCCGAGCCGGAACTGGGCCCAAGGGAGTCCGTTTCAGGCTGGGCGCCGTCGGGCGGCTCCTCCTCGAATGTGGTGGAGCCGGCCTCTGCGTAGTAGTCGTCGGCCATGATTTGCTCCAGATCGAAGCCCATCTTCTCGCCGATCTGCATCTTGGCCCTCAGGAAGGTGGCGTGGATCTTCTCTTGGACGACGTTGATGCACATTGAGGTGAGCGCCAGCCCGAAGAGCAGGTAGGCGAAGGTGCCCACCATTCGTTTGGGGTGCTGGGGCACCAGGTCGCCGAAACCAATGGTGGACATGGAGATGAAGACGAAGTAGAGGGCGTCGAAAAAGTTCCACCCCTCCCAGATGCTGAACACGAAGGCGCCGGCCATCATGTAGGTGATCAGCAGGAACAGCGCGAAGCTCACCGGAATATCAAAGTCGTCCTCGTCCTCCAGCAACTCGTCGGCCCCAGTCTCCTCCTCTGTGGCGTAGTCCGAATTCTGGCTCCCAGCATTCAGCTCCTGCTGCTGGCCCCCCTGCTCAGCCCCGGCGCCACTGGCCGCCTCCTTGCCGGGCTCCTGCTGAGCCTCGGCCACCTTAGGGTCGCCCTCTTTAGGCCCCGAGCTCGAGCTTGCCGACTGGCTAGATTTCTCCACTTGCTGGCCCGATTTCTCCACCGGATGGTCCGCTTTTTCCCTCGGCTCGGCCACATTTGACGCAGAGGTGGTCCTGGACACTGGGCCGCTGAGGGCGCCGCTCTGGCTCGCAGCAGCCGCTCTGGACCTCTTGGACGAGTCGCCGGTGGCGTGCCGCACGCTGGCCGATATTTTGCGCCGCGACGACTGGCTGTGGTGGAGGCCGCTGGGCGACTGGGCGCGCTTGTGCTTCTGCTCGAGCGGGTGTCTCTTGTCGGCGTGCACCTGTGGCGAGACGGGCTTCGTCTGTTTGGGCGGCGTGACGATCATGTCGCTGGCCTCCAGGCGAGGGTCGCGCTCGTGGGCCGCCAGCTGGGCCGCTCGGGCAGCCTTGGGGGGCGCCTTGGCCCATGCCTTGCGCAGGATCCTCATGCGGCCAGAGCTTGGCTGCTCCGGCTGGGCGAAGGCGAACTGGGAGGCCAGTCTGTCGGGCTGCTGCTGCTGCTGGTAGGCCTGCAGGTAGTGGCCGAAGCGCCGCTCGAAGGCCTCGCGGGCCACCCCAAAGTACTGGTGAGTGTTGTCTGAGATCAGTTGTTTTGTTCTCACTCTGACTGGCGCCTTGCGGCTCAGCAGTTTGGCGTAGATGTAGTTGAACTTTTTGAAGGCAAATTTGATTATCCGCGTCAACAGTTTGCCCAGATCGGCCAAGACCATGAGGAGAATTGGAATGCCAAAGATTGCGTAGACCATGGTGGCCACCCGGCCGGCGAAAGTGATTGGCGTCAAGTGGCCATAGCCAATGGTGGTGAATACAGTCATTGAGTAGAAGAGGGCGCCCCAAAAGGTCCACTGGTTTTCCAGCGAGCTTGAGGTCATTCCGGAGGCGCAAACTCTGTTCAAAAGCCGCTCGTACTCCTCAAATTTTCCCCTAAAGTAGTCGACAAATTGCTCCCTCTGCTCGGCCTCGCGGGCGAAATCGTACGACTCGTTGACTATCCTGAGCCGCACGTCGATGATCTGCTGCTTCTCCCACTGCTCCGAGGGGGCCTCGAAGCTTATGAAGACGTAGGCACCTAGACAGGCGTACACGGCGAGGAAGAGGAGCAGCAGCACGTGGCTGAACCATTTCTCGCTCAGCTTCTTGAGAGCTTCGATGAATTTGATCAATCGCGATTTGGTGTGCTCGAAGTTGCTCATGTTAACGATTGGGTTCACATACAGCACTCGGGAGGCGGCCGAGCTGAAGGGCGAGTAAAAGTTGTAGTGGAAACCCTGGTGCTGGCCCGCCGAGTCGAGACTGGGCGCGGGCTGGCCCGCAGCTGCAGCAGAGGCCGCGGCCGCCGCCTCGGCTGCTGCGGCCGCAGCCTGTTGCTGGTGGCGCGCGTGCCACTGTTGCATCTGCACCCAGTTGTACCGGTTCGGGCGATCGGGCCCGCCCACTCCGCCCGCGCCGCCCGGGCTCACGTTCGCCCCCAGGCTCGTCTGCGTGAGCCCGCCCGACCGGTGCAGCCTGCCCGGCAGGTGCGCGGGCCGCTTCGGCGGCGACACGCTGCCCCGCCCCGCAGCCGCCTGCAACCCGCCCACCTGCGACCCGCGCCCCAGCTCCATCTGCGCCAACAGCGGCACGCCCACCTGCGGCCCGCCGCCCGCGCCGTGCGGGCCTGCGGGCACTCTCAGGGGTCGGGGTCGTCTCGGTTTGTCGGGCCGCTTGGAGGCGGCGGGGGAGCCATCGTTTGTTGTTTCCAGCTTCTTTTGGTCGCCCCCCTCTTCTTGGTGCCTCTCATCTTGGTGCTTGGGCGCCACCCTTGGGGTGGCCTCTTCCTGTTGCCGCTTGTTCTCACTTGCTTTCTTATTCTTCTTTTCGCCTCCAATTGTTGTTGTTTCCTCCTCGCTTGGCATCTCTCACTTGGCTTCAATTACACATTAGGCTGGGCCAATTATTCTCGTGCTCGGCTCTCTCCTCGCGTGGCCAGTCACTACATTTCCGGGCCGCATTGCTGGCCGGCACCTGTTGGCTGCTCCTCAGTTGGATGCTCTCTCATCAATCTGCTACAATGATCCGCTTCCCATTTGGACGCTGGCCCAAAATTGGGCACTCGGGCCACTCGCTCGCTCGACGAGCTGCCTGGGCTGCTGAGGCGAGGCTGAGATTTGCGCTCTCCAAGACACTGGAAGGAGCAGCAGAGGAGGAAGGAGAAGGAGAAGCTCACACTCGCGGCCTAATCTTTGGGCCGGGCGCCTCTGGATTGGCCGAAATCTGGCCGCTCAAGCTCGACTGTGTGCCGCCCGCCCGCTCAGTGCAGCTCGTCGTCTCCTCCGCTTACAGTCTCTCGCTGGATGGCTCGCTGGATGGCTCACTGGATGGCTCACTGGTTGGCTCGCTCTCTCAGTGTTCAGTTATATTTGCCGCCCTATTATTATCGCCACTCACAATCATGGGGAGGCTAATTTTTTCGAAAGGGGACAGGAGAAATGAGAGCCAACACAAGGAGGAGGCTCCTGCTCTGGCCGCGAGCCACACGAAGAAGCGACCACGCCAGCGCACAATCAACAGCTTGTGTGTGTGTGTGTCTCTCTCTCTCTGTGTGTACCTAGCGACTGGGGCCGGCTGCTTGGCTTCTGTCGCCCAGCTAGCTAAGCTGGGCAAAAAAGAAGGGCTCAAAAGGGAGGAGAAATTGGCCACAAGCGTCACCCGTTCGCTCTCGACTGCTCTCTGTCTCTGTCTCTCTGTGTAAGTCTCACACTCGTTAGCACATTTGCATTGGAAAAGCGGCCCGCTCTCTTGGTGCCTCTGTGTAAATGTGTGTCTTTCGCTCTCACTCTCTCTTTTCTCCTGTCTACTACTACTCCTTCTCTGCAATGCTTACCTTTCGTCTGCAAATTGACGATTTTGTTGCACCATGTTTCTGGCAGGATGTTAAATCTATTGAATCAAGACGCCAGGGTCACAGCATGGCGCGCTCTTGTCTTCCATCTCGCCCGGCTCAACGTTGCCTATTCGCGCTCGGCCAAGGAGCTTCCGAAACGAAGACGAAGACGGAGAGGAAGACGGAGACTAAGACGAAGAGGAACAGGAGCCGCCTCATGGGGCGCAGACACACAAATTGTTGTTGCTTTGAAACAACAACGAGCCCGCTCGCCATCGCCGGCCGGGCAAGATAAATAAAGGCTTTGGCGTATTTATTAGCACGCACGGCTAGAGAGACGAAGCCGAATAGGAAGGAGCATCATCAGCTTGAGGAGAAGAAGAAGAGCAAGAGAAGAGGTTTGAGATGAAGAAGAAGAATGAGGAGAAGCTGAGGAGGGGCCAGAGAAGCTGAGCTCGCCTCTTCAGACTAGGCCTCTTGATTTTTGATTTTCCCACTGGAGCTGGATTGCAGTGCAGTTGCAGTGAGTTGCAGTGGCCCGGAGGCTTAGGTCTGGGGAGCCGAAACTCGTGCAAGCGAGCGCACTGGCAAGAGCTAAGCCTCTGGAGCGAGGCTTCTGCCTCTAAAAAGTCAGCCAGCTTTTCTTGGCCCACGACAACGACGACGAGGAGCGCAATAGAGAAAGAGATAGAGAACTCTTCTTGTTTTTGTTTCTCGCTCCCATCGAGTTGTCTTGATGCCAGCAAGCCAGCCCGAAAGTGAGCAAGAAAGCTAGCCAGCCAGCCAGCATCAAGCCATCGAAAAAGCCGGCAAGTCATCCAGATTTGCAGCCGGGGCAATCCAGCGGGATAACTGAACGAGCATTGGGCATCCAATTTGGAGTACCAACATGAGGGTGTTGGATGAGAACGATTAGCGATGGGCGAGAAGTGAGCCAGCGAGAAGGAGCAGCCATTGGGTACCATTGAGCGCGAGTGATGAGCGCAGGGAGACAAAAAGGGGGCAGCCCCTGTCTGCCCCGTTGGCCAAGACGACGACGACGATTACGTGCAGTTAATTCTGGCCCAAGCTTGCCAAGCGGCCCCGAGACTCTCTCTTCATGGCAGCTCGTCGTGGGCCATTTTTGTCGAGATACAGTGTGCGTTGTGGGCCAATTGCTCATCAGCTTTTGGGGCGGCATTATTCTGCCTGCTTTGTTTTATTTCGGCCCCTCCTTAGGGCGAACGGGCGGCCCAAGATGGTGGCCAGAGGGCGAGACTGGCGAGGACTGGCGAAGACTGTTGCGCTGACCCGAGCCCAAAGAATTGTGTGCCCAAATTCCAATGCTGCTCCAGGTTAGTCGCCACTCATTGCAGACAGACAGACACTCATGGGGCGCTACTTTGTTGGCGTGCAGATTGATTGCGAGCTACGCTTCAGTCATTGACATTCAATTAGTTTAGTGATGGGCATACAAATGGCACTGGCGGCCCACGATTAGATACGATCCGGGGGAAGCTCTAGCTGGGCCGCTCGCCAACGACTGCCAGCGGCCCCCTCCCATTTGGGGGAAAATTTATCGGCGCGTTAGAGCGAGAAGGCGCCCTCGATGAGGCCTCGCCGCCCGCCAGCCATTGGGGGTCCCAAACTCGCAGCGTGAGAGGTGGAATTTTTTTCCCTTTTTTCCAGAGGAACAAGCTCAAAGAGAAGCGTTTCTGGCAGCATGGAACGGGGAAAATCAGTAGCAGAGAGAGGGAGGAGTTTTCTTTTCTCAAATTTCTCTTTATTTAGTTATCTTAATGATCATCTAAGTGCCTCTCGGGCGGCCGCTGGGTGGCTGTGTGGTGGTGGAGACTATTGGCTGATGAGTGCTAAGTGAGTGCGTCAAATTAGTCGTCCCAATGGTTTCTCGTCCGTCTTCGGGCTCGGCTGAGTCTTGGCGGGCCCCCACACGACTAGTGCCTCGAGTGGTCTCGGCGCCTGTTTGTCCTCTTAGTGATGCGCGGGCCCCCCGTCGACTGGGGACGGCCGGGCGGCGCGGTGAGTCTGTGTGGCTGACCGGGGCCGTCGACAGCGAGCCTGCTGGGGCCCCCCTCAACAGGTTGGACGGAGGAGGATGAAGAGGGGCCGGCGCACCTTAGCATTGCGGAGATGTCTTCGATGCGGCTGCCGCGGGCCCGCTGCTGTTGCTGCGGGAGACTGTTGCTCTCGGCCCGACGCATGTGTTCAGCCTGCTGCTGGAGCGAACTGCGCTCCGCACGCCTCCCAATGGGGCTGGTGGGCGTGCCGCTCTGGTCGATGGCCGCAGGGCTTTCGGCCAGGCCAGCCACTGGGGTGGAGGAGCGTCCCAATGGAGTCCTGTGCGTTCGCACTGGTGTGCAGGCTGGTGCTGCCGCTCGCTGCGGGGCGGGCTCCGTTTGTTGTTGTTGTTGTTGCTGTTGCTCCAGTCTGACCACCTTCACGTCCACATAATTGGTCAGAACCTTCCTCTTCTTGGACAGGGGCGAGCTGTCTCTGGGCTGGGAGCGCTGCTGAGACTTTTGTCTGGACTGGCTCATGCGGCCCGACTCCCTCAGGTTGTCCAGCAGGCTTCGCATCTCGTCCAGTGGATCCTCGTCGTCGCTGTCGTCCACCGGCTCGTCAGCCCTCGGGCGTGCCGCCTGGCCCGCCGTCTGAGGCGCTCGGCTGGTGGAGGCAACCACGAGACCCGATGGGCCGCCGTTGTCCTGCCGGATGAGCTGGGGCGCCAAGACGGGCGGATTGGCGAGACCATTGTTGTTGGACAACACGGCGACGCCCAAAGTTGTGGGTCGCACTGGAGGCGAGGCATTTGTGGCTCCGGTTTCTGGCTGAGCCGGACTGTTGTTGGCGGTTGCTGCTGGCTGCTCGACTAGTGTTGGAGGAGCTCCTCGAGGAGGCTGCACGACGGTCGGAGTGGGAGCTGAGGGCTGGTAGAGGAGGTCGCCCATGTCCGGCGTTGGGGCGGCCGAGGGTGGCGGAGTGAAGGTGCCGGTGGGCGCCCTCGGCTCGGCCATGGAGTCTGTCTGGCGGATGAACTCGATCCGGGGAAGCACCAGAGTCTCGTCCTGGTCCACTGGGGGCTCTGCCTGGTCGTCTGGACCCTCGGTGGGGTCTGCAGGGTGGCGATGCGGCCCCGAGCAGGACGAGTGAATGTCGCTGGCGCAGAATAGGCAAAATGGTTCCGTCTGGCCTCGAGCCTCCATGAAGGCGACGGACTGTCGTCTGGACTCCTGTAGGATGTCCCTGATGACTTGCTGAAACTTGTTGTGTTGCTCTTCTCGTTGGCACATGAGGATTGCATTCCGCAAGAAGTTCGTCAAACACTTGAGTGAGTCGTCGTCCAGGCATTGAAGTTGTATTGTGTTGGCCGCCAACTGTCTCCCATCGGGACCTGGCTCGATGTCTTCGTTCAGTTTGTCTTGCAACAATTTCTGGTACTGCGACAACATTCGGGCCTCGATGCAGCGGCGTTTCTCGCGGTCCAAATTGAGCCTGAACTCGACGAGCCGGCGCTCCATGTCGTCCACATCCAATGGGAAGCCTCCCCTCCTTCTTCGACCCTGAGTTCCAGAAGCCATTGTTGGAATGATTTCTTCTGCTTGTACTAGCTTAGTGAGCTGAGAGTTAGTTGGAAACTATAAAATTGTCGTGAAATTATACTTCGTTACTGTTGCCGGTTTGCTTGGTCGTTGGTTAGCAGCAAGGACTGGTATAATTGATATTGGTGCGTGGTTGTAGCCTCGTCATGAGCTGATAAAATGATATCAGTTGGCTGATGGTGATGTTGTATTAGTGTCAGGGCTTGATTGTGTGGGTCAAAAGACAATGACCATAAATTAAAATAAAAGGTGTTGACGGTCACGCAGAGCCGAGCATAATGAATCAACCTTGGCTGATTCGGGGGACCTGCTTAAGATTGTGAGAAAGTCAAATTAGGCAAAGCTTGTCCAGTGTTTGACCAACTTGTTGCCACCAACTTGCTCGGGCAGCACAAACCAAACACTTGGCCAGGATTAAGCCGACGGTCTTTGGACTCGCCGGTCGTCTGGGGGCGTTTGGTGGCGCCGGCGGGCAGAAAGGCAACAAGAGTCGAGCCAAAGCCGAGCGGGCAGCAAAGCATCAGGGAGGCTGGGCCGTCGCGCGGGATCGAACCGTTTTGGTGCAATCGCGAGCGCCGCACGTGCCGCCAGTGCTCTGCAATAGCGACCACTGACTGCGGTTTCGCTGGTGCAGTGGCGCGTTGGTGCACAATGTAAACAAACAACTCCTGGCTAATTGACGTTGGCGCCATCGCCGCCGTCGACTTCAATCCAGGCCCGACAATCAGCAGAGGCTGGACCAGGCCTCGTCGACTTTGTGGACGGCTCATCGAGTCAAGAAGCAGTAGGGCAAGAGGAACATGATTCAAGGCGTCGCATGGGACCTAAACTCCACCCCGTCGGGCCCGATTGCTCGTCTGAGGCCAGCCGTGGGACTCGAGACGTGCCACACTCTGGGCGCCAGCAACCGGGATCAAACTCTCCATCCTGTGCCACACTCTGTCCAAAAGTCAAACAACACGATGGCGCCATCCGAGTGGCCCGCTCGACCTCAGCTCCAACTGGGTCAATAGCTATCGCGCTGGCGTGGAGCAGCTTACCTTGACAATCCGTAGCTCTGCTTGGCAAGCTGCCCAAGCGAGCCGGCCAAATAGACCGCATCTCGCCGAGAGACTGGCCAACACGCCAAGGCAAGCCTTGAGGTAGCAATGAGGCAAAGGGTAGCCGAGCTGGCTGGACGCCTTCTGCTTAATGAGAGCCTCTGCGGAACGGCCGCTCTTCCGGCTCCAGCGTGATGCCCCATGATGCTCCAGCTCGCCCCTGGCCCACTGGACTAATTGGGGCTCTGGAGGGGCGGCACATCCCCTCGGTTGGGGCCAAGTCTGCGCCAGGTGGCTCGCAGTGGAGCCAAAGGGCTCCTCTTCATTCGATTAGTGGGCGTCCCAAGTGAGACTGCGCGCAGGGAGCCAGTTTGGCGAGCGGATTTGTTGAAAAATTACCCAGCCCGAAAGGCTCTTTTTCGTTGGGATGGCACATCTCTGCATGATGCGAGCCAAGCAGATGGAGGCTCCCAGATTCCTTTGCGTGCCCACTATTCCGTTCAAGAGTTGCCAGTTTTCTTATCGAAAATCCAGATCGACATCGCTCGTTCAGATCATCTTCGGCAAGATACAAATGCTTAGCTAACGCGCTCCAAGAGTCAAGCAGTTGCCAACAATTCGAGATACAAGCAGTATCAAGAAGCATCAGCTGCATTGTTCGGTTGTCGAAGCAGAGCTGAGAGAACCGGAACGAATTACTCGGCGCCAAACTGAGTCCGAAGTGAGAGGCGAGTGAAGCAGCACTAAGGGCGAACAGCTCGGAAGCAATGGACTCAAATCAAAGAAGAGCCTCGCATGAGGAGGCGATGGCAATCAAGGCGGAGGTGGACTACCAGCGATTGGTGAGTATACGACGACAGGCGAGGAGATCCGGCGGGGCTGTTTTGTCCCCATGAGGCGGTCTCGATGAGCTTCGGAATGGATGCCTCTATGCCTCTCCAGTGGGGAGACGTTGGCAGAAGATACTGCTGCAGCCGCGTGGCCCATCTGGGTGGAGAGGCCTCGCGGGACGGACTGAGGCATCCCGACAGAGGGCAGGCCTAGAGTTGGGCGCTGGTCTGGTTGTTATGGCAGCCGAACGGGTTTGAGGGGCCGGACGGTCGTTATCGAGTCAGTATGCAGCCGGAGGAGCGGTTTAATTTTTGTCGCTGCAAGACAGTGTGGTCCAGAAAAGAGACTAGCCGAAGCGCGTAGCCAAAGGCAGACGCCCACAGGCCCAGCTGCCCACAGGCTTGGAGGAGGTAAGCGTGGAAAACGCGGCGAGCTCGCCACTGGCCGCTGGCCGCAATTATTGGGGCGCCCAATTAGATCGCGTTTAATGCTCGCCCGCGCGGTGGCGCCGGAAAGAGGGCGCGCGGCCCGGATGGCACGGGGAGCTTTAATTAGCACGAGTTGGCCGGGGCGGCCAGATGCGTGCTCCACTGGGCCTTGCTCGAGTGGGACACAGTCCACGGGGTGACCATGTGCCTGTGGGGCCATGCAGGAGTAGCCAACATTGCGCACTGGCCGCTCGGCGCAGGTGTCACAGTGGCCGGGCCGCGTCCAGGCGGATTGTTTTGGGGTCTCGGTGCTCGGCGAGTCGGCGTCACTGGCCGAGCAGGTTACCAAGCGCGAGAGCCACTGGAGCGCGTCGAGGCCATCGGATAGAGAAAGGAGAGCAGCTTAAGTAGGCTGCATGGCTTCCCGTCGGGCCACATCTCTTCTCCTGGCCTCGTCGTGGTTCTGGGCCCGCTTCTGGCTAGCCACAAAATAGATACAAGCTCTGCCAGAGGCTGGCTGGCTTTCTGACTCTGTGTTTACTCGACCCTTTTCCCCTCCGCGCCGGATGGACGAATTTTAGGCCGACCCAGTTGACAAAGCGGCGCTTATCTAGCCCCACTTGGCCACAGCGGAATTCTTATACTTTACGAGAATTGGCCCGGCCACTTGTCAGTGGGATGCACGGGAGGCTGCAGGCAAACGGGCGGCCCCTTTTGCAAGGAGCGGATTGCGCAGTAGTTGGGCAAATGTGGGCCAAAAGTGAAAAGGTGATGAGGGTTCGAGTGGGTTCTTAATCTGCCAACAACGTGCCATCGAACTAGACGCAACTCGGTCTCCAACTGGAACCGACAAGTCTCCGTTTGAGAGTGCCAAGTGAGAGCCATTCAGGCGGCCTGTGGAAGCGAGTGAGTTGGCCCAATTCAACTGGTCCCCATCCAATGGAAACCGCCCACCGAGCGAGTGGCGGCGGGAAACTCGAACGAGGTGGAACCAGTTTCGACCAGCAAAGCCAAGGAGCGGCCTCCATGAAGCGGGACCAGCAGAGGGACCAGCCTCTGGCCAGGCCCCAAAGTCCCTTCAACATATACAACACCGACATAGTGAAGATGGACGCGCGCGCCGCCACCATGACGCCCAATGGAGATCTAGTGAGACAGAGTGCCGAGGCAGAGGAGGAGGATCTAGCCCAATTTGCACTCATCGATCCCGACTACCAGGTTTCGGACCGAGGGCCAACGCCGCCCACCGATAGTGTCATTGTAGCATCCGTTCTAGAGAGTAGCCTCATCTCGTGATAGTGCGCCCGATCGGCTGCGCTCCGCAAATGATCTCCAAAGTTGCCCCGCTAACCAGCCATTCCATCCGCCCATTGCAACCATCGTAAAACTGGCACCCAACGCAGAATAAATCCTTCACCGACGTCACCTTCATTGTGGGCCCTCCTCAGCATTCGAAGAAGTACGTGGGCCACCGGGTTCTTCTGGCAATGACCTCTCCAGGTGAGTTATATTCATACCAACCGTGGGCTGGCCATATACAGGGAGACCTAATTTCATCCTCTCCCTTGTTTTTGAGGAACCATCAATCAAGCATCTCACTAATAAAGCGATACTCACCCGCCACATAACCACTCGTGTGGGTGGAATGTTCACTAAACAATGTGCCTTATAATGGACTCCTTGCGCAGTATTCGAGACCATGTTCTATGGAGATATGGCGGACAAGAGCAAGTATATCAGAATCTCCGACGTGGCCCCAATCGGCTTCGAGAATCTCCTCCGATACGCCTACACAGACTCGTTGAATTTGAACTCCGTTGAGGACGCCATGCTCACAGCTTATGCGGCCAAGAAGTACCTGTTGCCCCAGTTATTGCGCGAATGCTTGACCTATATCGAGCACAACATTGGCCCCTCGACGGCCTGTGTGGTTTTTGAGTTCGCCCATGTGCTCAATTCGCAACAGTTGGTCTTGCAGGCGATGAATCTGATCGATAGGCAAACAATGAGCGTTTTGACGAGCAAATCCTTTGGCCATGTTCAGGCTTCCACAGTTGAATTCTTGGCCAATAGAAAGTACCTCACCTTGAATGGGGAGTTCAGTCTGTTCAACGCAGTTGTCGATTGGGCCCTGGCTGAGGCTCGCCGGCGCCAGTTGGACCAAAACGACTGGCAAATCGTCAGGTCAATTCTCAGCGACGACAATTCAATCCTGAACGCGATCCGATTCCTCTCGATGACCCAAGAGGAGTTTGCCCGCGCCGTCACTCGCACCTCAAGCACCGTTCAGGCCCTGCCTTTGTCGTCGGTCTTGGCAAATCAAATGGGCGGCAGCAAAGGCTCGGCTAGTTCATTCGGACAAGATCAGGGCCTGGACTCGCTCGAGGCAGATACAAGTGCAAGTGGGGCCCAGCAGGGCCCCGACAATTCCGGGGACCAATCTTTGCCCGGTTCGAAGTTTGTGGAAAAAGTCAATCCAAATGATCCGAACAGTTTGCTCACCGACACTGAGCAAAGGGCAATATTTCTGAATTTGGCCCTGGGTAAAGATTGTGCCAAATTGCCTATTTCAATAAGTCACCAATTCAGAGAGCGCCAAGCGCCGCCCGAGTACTTTACACTCAAACGCTTCGCAAGCTCGTCACCAAATCTCATCATCAATACAACAACCACTCGCAGCATCAAAATGATCAGCAGCAAATTCCAATGCCTAAGCGAGAACGTTTTCATAGTTGGCCTAACCATTCCGATACGCTTGGACGCCTCTTCGTATGCAAATCGGACGCCCAAGTTCGAGTGTCACCTTAAATTCACCACCAAAACCACCCCCAGTTCAACAACAATGCCTCTATCGACGACCGACTCGAGTGCAGGAGCCATGGGCCAATCTTCGGGCGGCAACCAGGGCAATAGGAACCCAGTTAACGATTTGGCAGCCTCTGTGCAGCAACAGGACTCCAATGGGCTCCCAAATGGAGCCACCCTTTTGATGGACACCATTGACGAATCGTTGCATATTAGCATAGCTCGTGACAAAGATTGTTTGGTACGCTTGAAGAGGCCCATTCTCATACGAATGGGAAACCTCAACGAGTTAACATTGACGTTCCAAACCTATGCCTTAGACGAGGACATTGTTGCACTAAGGACCCCAAAATTGAGATCTGCAAACTTTAGTGAACAAACAGATGGGGAGAATATAAGCTGGCTATTTTTCAGAACTTCAAACATAGAGTTCAGTGAATTACATTATTATTTCTAAGCCTCTCAATGAAACATCACAATCACCACCAAGATTCATCTCTCAGTTGTTGGCGGTTAGAATCAGTCACATGACCATATGCGAGTTACGGACAAGAAGGAGGATTTCATCCAATCCACATTCATTCCACAAAGGTCATCATGATCGCGTTGTTCAGCCCCCACCCGACGAACACCGCAAAACTAGACGAGAGTCAATCTGAGAGATAGAAGTTGTACGATAGTCGGAATGACTAACCCAACCATTTTCAATGATTATATTGTGTTGATCATCAATTAGATTTAATAATAATAATTATAATAATAGTAATAATGATAGATCTTACAAGCTCTTTCTAGCTTGCCTCACTTAATTTCTTTGTCGCTTTCGCCACCATTGATTTGTCATCAAATCTCAAATGATCAAAAGCTATCTTAGAGCGACTCATAAGCCATAACCCAAATAGCTACCATTAGCCCCGAGGGCTGGTTGCCCGAGGGGATTAGGTGAAGCGCCCACTCCCATACCTGGTCCAGTTAACATCAGAGGTTGGTCTGCGGTTACGCTTTTCTCTTTGTGCTCCTCCAGGCGAGTTTCAACGGCCTCCTTCAAGGTCTCCATTTGGATCCTCATCTCGCACATTGTCTGGATCATGTAAGGCATTGCAAAGTCCATTATCTTATGTCTCCAAGCTAACTCTAAAACGACATCCGGTCTCAAAAGATCATAGCATTGGAATAAACAAGCTGCAAAACAACCGTACTTCTTATTGTCTAGGAACCAGCTGAGCAATTCTTCCGCCAGTTCATGAGAGCGCGACTCGGCAGCATATTCCATTGAATCTTTGTAGAGACCATCGCGCTTACATAACTCAACTGATTGCTTCCATCGGTTGTTGCTCTTATACAGATATGCTGCTATCCTTCTGAACTCTATCAACTCGTGCTTCTCTAATCTCTGGGCCAGTGATATGGTATCGAAGTTATCGTGTGCATCGATTGACGCCTTCAGACCCTCGAAGTCTTCTTCTTCGATCAGCAAATCATTGAGAGCCTCATTAACAGCTTTGTTGTTCAGTGGTTGAACCGACCTCAAGTAGGGCTTCACCAGTGGCAAGTGATTTGTTTTGGTGAAAAACGAAACTGCTCTTGTGTGATCCATACGCGGAACCAGAACGATAAGTAAATCATTGAGTAACATTGGATGATAATCTAGATAAAATTGGATTGCCTTGAAATATAACTCGATATTTGCCACTTTTGTTATCATTTCCTTAAAATGTGCCTCTCGCCATGCCTCCGATGGATGATTTATCATTGTGATAACCGCATTGTCGTACTCCTCATATTTGTCATACAGGAACACTAGCTCGGCCCATAGGTGGGCTTGTTCGGCAGCCCTCAGAACCTTGGGAATGTTTACTCGCGACCAGAATAGTTCGAGATGCTCCTTCATCTTGTTGGGCTTGTATTTTGAGTACAAGATGGCCAACTCTGTGAACATACCCATGTGAGCTCGCTCCAATCCAAGAGCTGACTCCAGTAGGCTAATCAACTCCTCGTGATGGCCACGCTCCAAGTAATAGTTGATTAGTTCTTCGAGTTCGTCGGCATGAACGACGATATGAACACCACACATAGGGGCCAATCTAAACTCTTGGTTGTCAACACAAGCAAAACATACCTGCTTCCAAGTTTTAGTCGAGTTTGCTTTCCTTGCAGCGTCGACCGCCCCCTGGAACTCTTTCAGATGGACCAAGGTTACGGCCAATCTGCCGAAATTGGATATGTTATTGTAAAGAAGTTTAGCTGCTTCGTATAGCCCATCGTCAAAGCATCGGTCGCCAATCTTAGAAACATCAGCGTTGTTTGGTCCCGAAATGAACTCTTCTAGATCCGCCATGCGACCAGTCTTGGCATAGGCATAGATCAGCTCAGATTCTATGGATGCCTCACGTGACTTCTTGCGGGCCATTTGTAAGTATTTAACTAAATCTTCCCAGCTACCGTGTTTGTGTGCGGCTGTTACGACATCCATGTAATCATTCGGATCACCGGCTTTGATATAGGAGTCTATCGCTTCACGAACGAGACCCTCAGCGAGTTGGGACTTGGCGAGAAGACTCCAAACAGCGGGTTCATTACACTTTTCAGCAAACTCATAAGCTCTATCTAAGTTCTTGATATTCTCTATTAGTACTTGAATAGCTGATGTGTTCACGTCGAACTTCTTGTATATGGCAAAAGCTTCCTCATAGAGCTCTGAATTGATTGCGATGCTTGCTATATCCGGCGCATCGTAGTTATCTAGTCGGTTGATGTAGTCCATCACTCGGGTTCTGTCCGCTTTGATCGCCGTGAGAATTAATAGATTTTGTAGGTAACGGTGATCGGCAAAGATTGAATTGTCTAACACTATCTTCTCCAGCAACTCGATAAGCTCGTTCGGTAAATCCGCGTCCATGAACGCCCTGACAGCCACTGAAACATCCTCGGGATCTTGAGTCTCAGATAAGGCAGTCTGTACAACTTGATCGATCAGTTGACGCCGGAATGGATTGGTATCCTGCAAGACCTGGGCCCAGAGTTCGGGGTCCCTTCTTCGAACCAAGTAGCGGGCCTCACTTTTGAACAGCGAATTGTCATTGCAAACTTTTATCAACTCAAGATCACATTTGCCACGCTCATAGGCGACACAAGCTAGATGAGGATCACGTTTCTCACAATATTTACCGACAACTTCACTGCTATAGTATTGATTTTCGCGCAAGAACTTCTCTGGGTTGTGATTCGCATCAATATAGATCTTCGCTAGGGCGTTGTGGGTAGCTTGCTCAGTGTTGCCTTCTGCAGCTCGCGACTCTAGCCAAGGTTGAAGTAGTTTGAGACGATTTCTTTTTTCAACTTCTTCTACCAACTCTTCTGTTTTGAATTGTCCTCTAACCACATTTATAAGCTGCTTAATGGCATCCTCTGAACAATCGACATCCAACAAACCTCCCACGACAACTGGCAATCGTGAAGGGTTGACTTTCTGAACGTAAATTTCTATATATTTTGCCAGATTGTTTCTGGATAGATAGAGAACCAAGTCGTGAACTAGATTGAAGCGGTCACAAACTATGATAAGGGGCAATTGGTCTGTCAACTTTGCCTCCTTCAGGAAATTCTTGACGCGCTCTGGATCATAGTGGTTGCTCTCGCGGCATATGCGCTCAACCTCCTTAAGTTGGCCGGTCTTACAAGCAGCCTGGATGTATTTGAAATGAACCTCCTTGTCTTCACTAAGATTAACGATCGAACCAAGGAAATAGAACAAACCCTCGTAAGATTTGAAAGATTCGAACAGGTCGATCAGGTTGTCCGTGCCCAATTGTTCGTGATATTTGGTAGCTATCTGAACGCATATTTGAAGGTTCTGACGTATGTTGGATGTGAGCATGGCTCTCAGACACTCCAATGAATCGTCGACCGAGAGCTTACCGAAGAAGGATACCAACCATTCCGGGTTCAGCAAGCTGGTATGGACAACAGCCCGTTTGATATCATACAGATCGGTGTAATGTTCCAACGCGCGCTGGAGCAAGCCAGCCTTCTCACATAGCTGAGCGATATGGGGTCTGTCATAGTGTGTGAACATTTGATTACCTAAAATCGCATCAGCCACTTGAGGGGCGGCAGCCAAGTTCATCTCAAGACACCTAGTTTGTAGTGGTCCATCCTCTGGGAGATTCCTCTTCAACGCGTCAAGAAGGAACGAGGTGCATGGTTGGACCAAGTTTGATTCCATAAAGACATCAACAATCTGATTGATATCTGCCAAGTGTTCCTCTTCGGCGACAAGCATCTGAGCAAACTGAGTGCCTTTCTCTGGGTTTGACCTCATGACCTGGCGCAGTAGGTTAATGTAGTCTGGCGTGTAACCAGCCTTCTTGGCATAGAGGACTATCTTCTGGAATTGACCGGTCTCGGCGAAACATTGAATAACCTTGCTCGGGACATTTGCACGAAGATACACCGATAGAGCGAGGGTAGGATCCAATTGCTTCACTAGATCACCGAGCTCTTCACTACATTCAAGCTTATCGTCTTTGAGCCATTTCTCGAGGAGTTGTTTACGGTTTTGCTGCATTACCGGACGACACAATTCGAGCGATTCTACTTTGTTCAACTGTCCTTGATCAAGAAGGATACCAAAATATTGAAGGAGCGGAGATGTTTGGCCAGGAACTGTAGGAACGGCCTGGAATTTTGCTATTGTTGCTGGAGTTCTCAATATCCCTTTTGGGGCGTTCGCAGCGATTTTCGCCGCTTCAAAATACTTGGCATCATCGAAGAACATGTTGAATTTTCGGACGAACAATTCATCAGCACCAGCTAGATTGCACCTTGCAGCGAGTCTTAAGGCCAAGTCATGATTATTGAGAGTAGCGGTTATATACTCGATGATGCTGTCCTCATCTATCGATACCGATAAGACTTGACCACGCTTGTTGACGCCCACAATACCGCTTGTTGCCTCATGTGGGGCGGTTACAAAGATGGTATCAGCGGAAATACGATTCATGTAGATACATGTGCCTGATTCAACATCGTAAAGGTGAACATATCCGTACTTGGTGATCAGATAGATAATATTATATCTCTGCGAGATCTGCATTGAAATAGGAAAATCCGCAAGTCCGGTTGGAGCGAATCTAGACATATTCGGATCGCTTGAGGCAGCGCGACCCGCAGCTAGCTGATCTTCTGGAGGAAAGAACATCTTGAGAGCTTTCTTTTGATATGGCTGATTTCCCTGAGGTGGCTGGCCTACTTCGATGATATGAAGCTTACCCTCGGTTGGAGAGCGGTTAGCGAAACAGAACAAAGTAGATGGCTCGCTGTTATCTTCACACTTGAACTGTGTGAAAGCGGCCACATGTCCCTCTATAGGCTGAGAAACTTTGCGATCAACCGAGTAAAGTTGCATCGCACCGGCGACGCGGTTTTCTTTAGCAGATATTCCAACCAGTACGAGCCACTTGAGAGATGGATCTGTGCGGTAATTAATGATTTGACACCCGGCGAGCGAGGTATGACGATCGAATACTTTCAAGGGCTGTGATTCACCCTCCATACTCCAATGATATACAGCAGCTTCAGTAACCAAAGCAATAGTGTTCACGTTTATCCATTTCCAGAAAACAACCTCTTCCGGCATAGTATGCGCTTTCATCTTACTTTTCATTTCTATATTAAATATTTGTAAAGTTTTCGCCGCTTTCAAAGCTATCACTTTAGAGGCTGGATTCATGATGGCTGAGTCTGCTGATATAGGACGTCTGATGGGTTGATTCGGCTGGGCCATATCAATGATAACTACCTGAGCTAGGTCTCCAACGCGCTCTCTAACGCATATATATTTATCTGACTCCATGGTGACCGTGTTGAAACTTATATTAGCCGAATTTATCCCGACGCTCGTCAGGTTCAGGAGTTCCTGAAACCTGATTGGCAAACTTGGAGCCGCCATGCTGAAGGTGTTATTTACTTTATATGATAAGTTATAATTCTTCTATAGAAATCTTGTGTATGGTTGATTCGAATGACTAATGGTAAACTGTGGTAATTATAATACAATATGTTTGACTGGAAACAGTTTGATAGACTAAGAGAATGTACTTTGGCTCTTACATAGGTTTATAACTGTGTATCGATAACATATGAATACAATCTGAATGTGTTAATGATAATAATAAGCTAAAATGAATCAGTGAACCACCCAGTTTTTTTAGTGGCGGTAGACACAAATTCGTTGGGTTTTGCCGCCACCTCCCTCTCGTTCAATACGGCTGGTGTGGCCGTGGCAGGAGCATAGGCAGCGTCGCACTCACTGCTTCCACGCAGACTTTGACATTCGCTGCTGGGGCGTTCTGCGAGAGGCAGTTAGGATTCCTAACGCAACGACCAAAGGACGAGACCGAGCCGAGTCCGAGCGCAGATACACAAGTCATGCAGGAGTGTGCGCGAGCTCCACCGCACTGGCAGGACGAGACAGGAGCAACAGCAGGATTTTCAGGGCTTTTGCTCGCTTGTCTGCCGAAACATCCCAGACGAAGACTCCTGCTTGGAGAGATCGGCAAGCTCATTCTGCCGATGACAAACCTTCAATCGGTGCCAAAATCGGAAAGGACAATCTATTCACATCAACATGGACACCGTCACGCGTGTTCGAATCGAAGCACATCTCCATGAATGTCGATTGGGCGTAATGAGCTTACAACGTAGCGTCAGGAGTGATTTCTCTCCAAATTAATCTCACCGCGTCTCGACCCATTAGGCGGGAAAATTAACCATCTTCTCAAGATTACGTATTCTTCCAATAACACTTTGGCCTAGGTTCGGTCTTGTGAATTGTTGAGTGAGATTCTGGCGAGAGTAGCACGTAATCCAAGCCATATGAACTCTTGCATGTTCAACCCCGTGGTGCCTGGCGTCGTCCAAGCGCGCCAAATTACCCTGTTGGCAGGGCTGACAAGCAGACTCGGAGGAGAAATGAATCAGAATGGTCCCATTGTCTGCCCAGCACTAGTGAACCATTCCAATCGACACTGCTTCCGCTGTCCGGGCACTGCAACTCCTGCCCGCTCGCAGTATCCATCCCCCGATCCAATTGTCGGCTGCACCCCCAAATAGAGGTGCGCAACGAGATTCGGTCAGCTAGCAAATGGTCGAACAAATAAACCGGCAACAAGCTGACGCGTCGCTCCTTCTTGCCTGCAGATCAAAATCTGCAGAAAAAAAAACACGCGGTTCCCTGTTGCAGCAACTTTTGCTTCGCACTTCAATCCTCTAACCACATGTTAGCCGGCATCCCATAATAGCAACAATCGTATCATTGTTTTGATCGAAGTTGCCTATTCCGACTATCAAAGATGTTGAAATTCTCACAACTCTATGGTCTACTCTTAACATTGTTAGTAGTATTAGTGCAATACGATCTTTCCATAGCTAGCCAAGATGTGACTAAAGAAGCAGAGGCCACTGCCATTGCGAAGAAAACTCTTATTATTGTTGACAAGAATAATCTCATACAGGATTTCAAGCAGTCTTACTCTGGTCTTATAAAATTGATTGAAAATCTAGGCCATACAGTAGATGTCAGAGCAGCCGACGATACAACTTTGAAGCTGTCAAAATATAGTGAGTTCTTGTACAGTAACATTCTCATGTTCTGTCCCCAACTCGACCTCTTCCGAGGAAGTGTCAGCTTGAAGGACATCCTCGAGTTCATTGATTCGGGTCGCAATCTGTTGCTCACTGGCAGCCATGCACCAGGTTCCATTATTGGTGAACTCGCTAATGAGGTGGGCTTCGAATTCAAGGAGTCATCAGTGAAGAGAGAGTACACAAAGACTAAACTCAACGACATCCGTCATATAGTTGGCGATAAGTCTAGATATTCCTCTTTCTCCTACTCTGGTACGCCGATGAAAATGGTTCAAAGTGACCTCAGTTTAGAGATCCTGACAAACAACGCACCAGTAGATGATATCAGGATAAGTTCATCCAGCAAGTTTATTTCAAATGTTCTTATCGGAGCAGTGCAGGCGAGAAATAATGCACGCATCATTGCATCTGGTTCAAGTGAATTCTTTTCTAACAAGGCTTTCGAGTCGTCCAAGCAATCAAACATGCACCTAACTGGCGAGTTACTTTCGTGGCTTCTGAAAGAAAAATCAATACTTAGATTTAGAAATGTACAGCATAAGAAGCTTAATGATGACATCGTTCCAGTCTCATCCGATATAGCAACACAAACTCACTTCGAGGGCTACACAATAATGGATGATGTCGAGTATAGGATCACAATAGAAATATATGAGAATGGGAAGTGGTCACCTTATCTAGCCGATGACGTTCAATTTGAGTTCGTACGCATCGATCCATTCGTTAGACAGACGATGCCCCACAAAGATGATGGAACCTATGTAGCAAGGTTCAAAGTTCCAGATGTGTATGGTGTTTACAAGATGGAAGTAGACTATAAGAGGGACGGCCTATCATATCTATTTAGCTCCACTCAAGTATCTGTCCGACCTTTACGGCATAACGAGTATGAGAGATTTATTTATTCAGCTTACCCCTATTATCTGAGCGCGTTCCTCATGATTGCCTACTTATATATATTTACCTTTGTTTATTTGTATCAAAAAAAGAATAAAAAAGACAAATAGACAAGCGCCACACCTAGAACTATCTAGGTATTTCAACTTCTGGTTTTCAGTTCTATGATTTCCTCCCTGAGACAAGATAATCATCTGACGGCAGAACTGTAATAATTTAATACCTCTTCTCTGAAAAGCTCCGAGGTAACCTCTTCGCCCGGTTTTATCACAGGATTCTTGACTACAAACTCTACGTATATATCTTTGTAGAAACGTTTAAGGACATCTTTGTAGAATTCTTTAGGACGATTTAGATTGGATGTTATGAGAACAATTTTATATCCTGTAAGTAATGTTTGCACTGAAAATTGGTAAGTATCCGTTGAATAGGTGATAAATTCAGTATCATCATTGAAATGGCTGATGAACGAAATAATTGTCTGCAAGAACCCGTAGACTAGCTTGTGCTTTTCTTCATCCTCCTCTTGGTTTAGCGAGAACAAACATTTCCCTTCACGGCTAAAAATATACTTGCCAAGTAATTTTGAGGCCATCCTCTAAGCTGAGAGTTAGCTGGACTACAATCAAGGAGGTTTCATGATTCGATTCAGCCACGATAGGAATGGATGCCCCAGTCAGCATAATGGGATTTTAGGGCACGCACTCAATTTGAGTGCGCCTCGTGCAGTATTCCAGTCTGACTGGCTCATGCAAAGTTGCCCGCTGATTCAGACGGCTGGCTTGGATCTCAAACGTCACCCAATGGATCATGGTCGTCAATTAAAAGCTGGGTACCGTCTGAGAAGTGGGAACCGTTTTTCAAAAATGACGCATGTGATTCTAAATTTACACATGCTTTCTTTGCTCTACGGCATGTTTTTGGCACCCTTGTTCATTCTATCTTCTCGAATTTGCACCTCTGCAAGCAAACACCTCATTTCGAAAGAGCAGTACGACGACGTTTTCCACTCGCGACAACTGTTATGGGGAGATAGACAGAATATCCATCCTTATCGTCATTTACCAGAAAGAATCAGAACGAACTAGGGGGAGAGACCAGAGAAAGTTGAGCTAGCATCTCTATACACTTCACCGGCGGAAAGATAGGTCATAAGAGCAATCTTCCCCCACCAAGACGTCGGAAATATCTTCCAAACATCTTGGGCGAAAGTAAGATGAGACTAGGACCCAATCTGCGGCCCCCATTTGGGGGGCGAAGGAGCAGATCGTGGAGCATAGTCTTGCCGATTTTGATTGTCCTGGCACTATCTATGAGTGAAGTTGGTGTTCATTGCGACCCCAGTTCGACAAACAGTGGTCCTAGTCCAGGAAATCGGGATCAGATCGCGATGGAAGGCGAGAATAGCATTGACTCGAAGGGTTCAAATCAAAACAATCCCGGTGGTTCGGGACACGGTGGGAATAGTCAGGGAATCGCTAGCGGAAATAGTGGAAGGCCCTCTAACAATGGTGGTTCCTCAACAGGAGATGCGAACACGCAGAACTCGATGAGCTCGGGAGCTGTAAATGCCCAAGGCACATCCAGTGGGAACTCTATGGGCAATGTCAATCAACAGGAGAATTCTTCAACGGGTGGTGGTTCCTCGAAAGGAAAGGGCCGCGATAATTCCAGTGATCAAAGTAACTCTTCCACAGGCGGCGGTGGAACCAGTGGCTCTAGTGGTGCATCTCTCAGTGGGAACAAGAGTTTGAAAAACAAAGATCAAAACACCGGTGCGAATGAACGTCAAGAGAATAAGTCACCTAGTTCAAACAAAGGAGGTGGCAGTAGTAACAATGGTTCGAACAGCAATCTTGGTAACCAGGGCAGTCTTGGCCATAAAGAATCTTCGTCGGGAACTTATTCTTCTAAGGACAGCACGAGTAGGGATCAAGGTGGGAGCAACAAACGAGAGGAGTCGTCTCATAACAGCGGTGGGACCAGCTCAAAGGGAGCCTCTGTACACGGTGGGGAAAGCTCATCATCGAGACAATCATCTGGAGCGGGTGACAGTCTGACACGGAGTCAAACTAATCAATCTGATCAGGGTCGATTTGAAAGTAAGCAAAACGGAAAAGAATCTCGTCAAGGTGACAGTCAAGTTAGAGGAAGTGCAGACACCCAGGGAGGTCAAGGTTCTTCAGGTAAGGACAGTTCGTTACGAAACGGGAGTGCCGGATCAGGAAACAGCAATCAATCGTCAACAGGCTCATCCAGTCAACAAAGTGGTCAACAAAGTGACAGAGATTCCTCTCAAGCTAAGCAGATGGGTAGCAGCTCGAGGAATGGACGAGATAGCAGCGAAGACAATTCCTCCTTGAACAACAGTCGTCGAGATGGGTCCTCAGGAACTGCGTCTGGTGGACGCAACTCGGATGGCAGCTCATTAAATGGTGGAAATGGCGGCTCCTCAGGTAGTTCGTCTGGAGGGATGAATGAAAATGACTTTAACAGACAACACTCCCCAGATAGAGACCAAAACGGCGCGGGCTCGAGAAACAAACGAGACAGCAACCAAAACAATTCCTCGAGCGATAATCGAAACTCTTCGAAGGATGGAGGTCGAGGTGGGTCTTATGGAAGCTCCTCTAATGGTCGAGGAAACCGTGACATCGACAATGGAGGAGGCTCCTCCGGAAGCAATGGCAGCTCTGGTGGACGCTCGTCGAATAATAACGGTAGCTCAGGTAGCTCCTCCAACAGTAACGGTAGCTCGGGTAGCTCCTCCAACAGCAATAACAGTTTCTCAGGAGGCTCCTCGCGAGGTAATAATGGTAACGGGTCTGATCGAAACTCCTCCGACAGAGACAATCAAAATGGAGGGTCGAGTGATAGAGGAGGTAGTCGGAACTCTGGGGGAGGCTCCTCGAATAGTGATGGTAGCTCCTCGAACGGTAATAGCAGTTCCTCAGGTGGCTCCTCAGGAGGCAATAACCGTAATGGGTCCGACAGAGACTCCTCCGACAAAGATCGTCGAGATAGAGACAATCAGAATAGAAACTCGAGTGATAGGGGAAGTAGCGGAAATTCTGGTGGAGGCTCCTCAAATAGTGATGGTAGCTCCTCCAACAGCGATAACAGCTCCTCAGGAGGCAATAATGGTAACGGGTCTGATAGGAACTCTTTCGAGAAAGATCGCCGAGACAGAGACAATCAAAATGGAGGTTCGAGTGATAGAGGAAGTGGCGGGAACTCTGGTAGAGGTGCCTCGGATAGTAATGGTAGCTCCTCGAACGGCAATAACAGCTCTTCAGGTGGTTCGTCTGGAGGAAGAAGTGGAAATAGCTCTGACCGTGGAAACTCTTCCGATAGAAACCAAAGCAATGACGATTCAAGGAATAGAAGAGACAACGGCAAGAATGATTCCTCGAACGGGAGCAGAGACTCCTCTAGGGATGGCCGTCGGGATGGGTCCTCGGGAAGCTCCTCCAATGGTCGGGACAACGGCAGCAGAGACTCTAGTGGGGGATCTTCTAGCGGAAGCAATGGTTCCTCGGGTGGTTCATCTGGAGGGCGAAATGAAAATGATTCCGATAGGGGGAACTCTTCAGATAGAAACGATACTAGCTCGAGAAACAAACGAGACAGCAGCGACAATAGATCCTCCAGAGACAATCGAGGCTCTTCAGGGAATGGTCGATCCTCGGGGGATGATGGTCGAGGCAGCTCGAATAACTCATCCAATGGCCGAGGAAGTAGTGACAGAGACTCGAATCGGAATTCCTCGAACAACAACAACAATTCACCAAGCAGAAGATCGGGCGGAAGTAGCGGAAGCGGTTCGGGTAGTAACTCTTCGAGAGATGATCGGAACGGAAGATCTTCGAGTGGTGGCAGCTCGTCCAGAGATAAAGGTCGTAGTGGGTCAGGTGGAGGAGGAAGCAGTGGCGGTAGGAGTTCTAGCGGAGGCTCTTCTAACAGCAACAGTAGCTCACCTAGTAGATCTCGGGGAAATGATAGGAACGATAACTCTGGTCGAGGTCGAGGCAGCAGCAGCAATAATGGGAGGAAAAGTTCGAGTAGAGATGATGACGATGATGATGATGATTACGACAGAAGGAGAGGGAGCGATAGCGGTGGGCGAAGAGATGATCGAGATATGCGAAGATCTTCATCAAGTGACCGAGACAGAAATTCGAGCTCTCGCAAGAAATCGAATAGTAATGATAAGTCGAGCAGCAAGAGAAATAGTCGTAACAATGACGATGATGATGACGACGACGATGACGATCGAAGCAGCAACAATCGCAGCAGCAAGAAGAAAAAGAAGAGCAGCAAAGGCGATAGCAACAGGTCATCTTCGAGAGGATCTAGTGGTGATAAAAAGTCGTCGAAAAAAAAGAATAAGAGCTCTGGTAGCAATAAGAAAGGGCGAGATAAGGATAAGAAAAAATCCAGCAGCAAAAGTGGAGGTGACAAGAAGAAGAAAGGAAGCAAAGATAAATCATCATCGAGTGGATCCGGCAGTAGCAGTAAAGGCGGAAGCTCCAAAGGAAGCAGCATCGGATCTCCAACCATTCTTCAAATCGGAATCATATCGGACTGATATTTCATCGAAAGACGCATTCGCGACAGATAGGCTAGATGCAGTATCAAGCGTCCTAGCTGATGACCTAGAAGCAGCATATTCTTATAATAAAGAGCTTGATACAGTAAATTTCTGTTCAATGCCTCCTCTCCTGGTGAAGTGCCCCTGCCAGGGCTCGAGAGTATAGATAACTTGAAGTATGTTCCGATTGAAACTAACAGAGATAACCTTAGGCTATTTGGAGAGGCCCTCCTACTTAGCTTGCGATCGGAATGAACAGGTGGGTGTATTCCATGCAACGACCGAGAGATCTAGTTGACCCATAAGCACATCGTTGCTCATCGCACGACCGCACATGAGCCGCATGACGCGCTGAACTCTCTAGTGGTTGTAAGATCGATTAAGCTTTCTGTGCTTCGTGGTAAATGCACTGCACGCGAAGGGGGCTCGGCCAGGCCAGTGAGTGCAGATTCGAGAGTGGTAGAAATAATGTGTTTGGTATGACAGGCAAGCTATTGCTTTCTACTTCTAATCTGAATCCCAGAGAGATGCAGAATTAACGTAGACGATCATGTGGCCACAGGGGGACATAGATAACCTAGTCGATAATATCATCAAATCATTATATGATGATCCTAGGCTAAGCGATTTGACTATTAGACTCAAGGATGGAAGCACCATAAATGCCCATAAATTTGTTCTTGTGGCCCGTAGCAAAACTTGGTACGGTCAATTTTTTGCCAACAATGCAACGTCTCAACTTAGTCCCATCGTCGGAGATAGTAATGTTAATAGTAATAACCTTAATAACCTTAGTGGTGTGTCCACTGTCGTGAACGCCGATACCAACAATCATGTATCTTCCTCGCTTTCAAATACAGCCTCAATATCCGAGCTTGACTGGTCAGATGTCGATACCGAGGTAGCAACTGCTTTATTGACCTGGGTTTACACGGGAAAATTTGAGCATGACGATATATTTCACGATGAGCAGTTCATTTTCGGTGTCATGAAGGCTGCAAAGAGGTTTAAGCTGACACTTCTGATAAACCAATGCGAAAAAAGTTTGTTGGCGATGGCTCCAGAGGTTGGCCTCGACAAGATTGCACGCCTCTTACTAGAGGGTCAGGCGAACATGAATACAACCAATGAAGCCGGTTACACGCTATTACATCTAGCCATCATGAATGATGATGAGAAAGGGGCGATGTATTTATTGAAGAATTCCGCCGATGTCAATATTCGCACCCCGAGTAACCAGACGCCGTTGGAGCTGGCAATAAGGCATAAGTTGCCTCAAGTTGTTAGAGCGATTTGTCAGAAGGACTACGATCTAAAAAATTCCAAATGTTCCAATGGTGATCCGCCAATTTGGTTGGCGTTAACAAATCGTGATGAGAACATAGCCTCAGTATTGGTCGAGTTCAATTGTGATACTAATTGCTGGGAGGAGGTTCCTGGCAAGTACTTGCAAAACCTCTTACATAAAGCTTTGGATCTAAGTGATCAACAAACTGCTTGCTTTCTGATAAGGAGTGGCTGTGATTGCAACAGTCCAAGAAGGCCTCTCGAGAACGGTCAAGGCGAGGAGGAGGCTTTCGATAATCAAACACCCCTACACATCGCCTGTGGGTGGAATATGCTCGATGTTGTGAAAACATTACTAGAGCACCATGCTGATATTAATGCTCAAGATGCTGAGGGGAAGACACCACTTCATGTAGCTATCACCAATCAGAATGAATCGATAACGAATTTACTTGTTGCGCAGCAACATTTAGATTTGAAACTTCGAGATAAATATGGGCAAAATGCGTTTGCTACCGCTATGGCGACCAAGAATAACAAGGCCGCTACGATAATTTTAGGACGTGAGCCTCATGCTGCTGAAAAGTATGATCCAAAGGGCAGAACATTCTTACACTTGGCCATATTGAAGAACGATTTTGAGAGTGTCCTATTCTTACTAAGTGTACATGTGAACATCCATTCAAGGGTTCAAGATTCTTCCAAGTACACCCCCCTTCATTTAGCTGTCCAAGTAGGATCTGAAATTATCTTGAGGAATCTGCTCCTAGCCGGAGCAAATATCAACGATACCACAGTACAGAATCAAACAGCTCTACATATAGCCGCTATTCATGATCATCATCAATTATGTCAAATACTCTTGGAGAACAATATTAACTATGAATGTACAGATGTGGATCTGAACAATGCTTTACATCTAGCCTGTATGAACGGTAACTTGAGCACTTGCAAAGTCCTATTGACTGAGTCCCATATTAATGCAACTGTGGCTAATCTTCGCGGGCAGAATCCAATCCACTTATTGGCCCAACATGGCAAAGAAAATGCTTCCGCAATATTAGAAATATTTGTGCAATGCATTCCAGAGTACCCCCTGAACGCTCAAGATGGAGAGGGCAACACACCACTACTCCTCGCCTATAAAAATGGGAATGCGAACCTTTGTAGGAGTCTCATCCGCTATCGGGCCTGCCTTGGTTCCACCAACAAGGCAGGGGTCAACATATTCAACGCCCAAGTAGCCTCTAAGAATCTTCTATACCGCTTGCTAGACTATCTACCGCAAGAGCCACCTTGGGCTGATGCAGAGTCATGTCTTGAATGCCAATCGAAATTTGGTATAACCAACAGAAAGCACCACTGTAGACATTGCGGACGGATTCTTTGCGCAAAATGCTCGCCCCGTCAAATGGCGATATCAAAGTTCAAATCTCCCAGTCCAGTTAGGGTTTGCAGTATTTGCGCCGAGGTCTTAACCTATGGAGAGACTCATCCTGGTTGAGCTGGACTTTCACCGGAAACCTCTACAAGTTATGATGGAGTGCACTCGAACTATTCCGACAACTTAGTAACTGCAAAAACACAATTAAGATGTTTGTTTTTTAATCGATAGATCAAGAGAATAGTCCCTTATATATCTGTTTCTGTTTCTGATAATAATTATTTAGTTCGTTGAGGCAGATTGCCCGTTGGGCCTTCGCCTGGCTATTGTTTGGATCTAATTCGAGCACTTTCTCAAAAAGTTTCTTGGCCTCCTCGTAATCTTTAGTTGGCATGTAGGCCAATCCTTTTCGGAAGTGAGCTTTCACGTTATTTGGGTCTATCTTGAGTGCCTGATCACAATTGATCTTAGCCTCTTCTAATTTTTTGACTTTAAGGTAACACATTGCAAGATTAAGATAACTGACCAATAGCATCTGCTTCAGCTCCTCGCGTTGGGCTTTCTCTTTCTCCGATTCCTCAGGCATACTGGAATTTTGTACTGAGTCCAACTCGACTACTTTGCCATCGTCGCGAAACTCACTGACTTCAGCCAGTTTCATGACGTCCCGGTACTTACGGATAGCCAAATCGTATTTTCCGTCTTTAAAGTGATTGCCGCCAGAGCTTTTAGTCTCTTGGCACTTGGACAAGCGCTCTTCAAGAGTCATTTGATATATGGGCTTTTGCCCATCGGAGCCGTCGGACACCCAGTCCATCAGCTCGATGATGAAATTCAGTCTCGAATTAGGTGGAATGGTGGGTGGGGAGCCCCTCTCTCCGTAGGCGAGCTCTGGTGGCAAACTAAATTCAGATATCTCATTTCGTTTCATTGTCTTCAGAGCAATGTCCCAGCCTGGTATCACGGATCCGGTTCCGACGGTAAAGTTGAATGGGGACCCCCTCGAATGAGATGAGTCAAATTCTTTGCCATCTTCAAGAGTGCCGGTATAATGCACCGTTACCTCACACCCGTCAACTGGTTTGTCCTCTCCATCGCCCTCCTGTATGATACGTTTGGTCATACCAGGAGGTAATTGTGGAGAGGATTCTACCTCAGGTCCGCCGACCTCGGGGACTCCAGGTTCGCTCTTCGAATCTATCTTGGCTTCTGACATGTTGCTCGATGGAATACTGGACGTGTGGATAGATCTTTGTTTGAATGATTTTTGCTAGAATAAATGAATCCAACAATGAAACGATTCGCTATCACTTCTCGGCTGTCGGATCGGAGATGGCGTGCTGCATAAGGTTGAGGTTTGGGCATCGGCACGCGGTTCTCCGTCTGCACGAGCTACTTTCGCGCAATGTTTGAAAAAGATTACGGTCGTACAGTCCAACTACGTACGTGATTTATAGCGGAAGGATTAATTCTCATGAGCCAAGCTTACTATGGTCTACAGATTGAAACTATGAAATGTGACATTATCAGGACTAATCTGCACTTGGTGTGGTAAATTATGTAACGCTGAGGCACTCTTGAGTTTCCGTATTTTCCAACATAGATTTTCGAGCTCAAAATTTGTGATCCAATCTGCTGGTCTAGTTAGAGTGTGCTCGTCATGGATTCGACCCAAAAACAATTCTCCGATGGTGTCGAATGTCCTCGTAAACAGACAATCTATCCCTAATCTTTCGTGGTTCTAGCACATCTTCCGTTACCGATGGGCAGCAAATGTGCTTCACCAGAAACCACCTTCTCTGGTGAATGGGAACATAGCTTGCCTGGATTGATGTCTCAATTTTTAATTGAACAAGTCAAAAAGCAGGACATTTCAGAAATTTCAAGAGGCAGAAAATGGCTAAACTAACCATGCTCAGCTATTGGCCCAGCGCAGTCTTATCATCAATGCTGCTCATAGGCTTTTGCACATGCTTCAAGAGGCTGGACTCAATGAAAATGGATGAAGTTAAAGCTTTGATATCGATACTCTTTGGCTTTGCAACTTCCTGTCTGCTGTAAGTATGGCACCAAGAGACAATTAAAGTATGCCTTTGACGTTTTCCTACCGGATCTACTTGATATTAACGCTCCGATGCAATTCAGTCTCAGTTTCTTCTGGTTGATCCAAAAGAAACCCTTCAACAGGCCTTGGCCGAATCAAGCCCACCTGTCCATAGGCGAGATGCCAAGCATGCACCCATGCGGAAGACTAGAATCGATCGAGGAGAGGCGCTCGCACCAGTCTCGTGCCGGACCGACACGCGATATTGCGATATCCACAATCCAGTTGCGTGACGACCCGCCGGAATATCACGAGGCATTAACTCATTCGAAACCTATCAATCAGATGCCAAAAAGTGGGGATCACTTCGACAAGTATAGAGCCCTTCAAACCGACCCATTGAACAACCATCTCGACGCATCGAATGATGGATCTTCTGAGCGTAAGTTATCTTACACAATGTTAGATGTCACCCAACTCATGATACTATCAAGCTCGCCGCCCAAGTATAGTCAGATATTTTCAAGCTACGTAAACCCTGAATCTAATTTACACAAAGATAAATGACTATATTGCGATGGAAATTTCACTGACGTGGTCTTATGAATCCCCGAAGTCCCGAGCTTGGTCGAAAGTGGACGGCATTTTGTGATACTCATCTTACAGATGCCAAGCGATTGTACAGGATTCACGACGAAAGTGGATGAAAATCCCACTCAATCAACCAATTGGCTTGAGCACTAGTCTCCCTCAGCCTCCTAGAAAAGAGGCGAGTATTGATGCGGGATAATCACTTGCCCAAGTGACCAGTGGCGTCAAGCTCACAACCTGCACTGAACCGGTAATGTGTTGGCTATAAGCAGGTTCGACCAGCGTTGGTTGCCGCTGAGGGACCGCAGGTTGGATTTCCATGAAAAAACCAACTCTTGCGCGTGCTATTTCACGTCGCTCCCACGAGGTCAAGCATCTCACCGTATCCGTGTTTCATTATCCATAGACAACCTTCAAATCTATCGAGTATGTCTCACTCAAGGATATATCCTTTCGATTGAGACCCTAATGTAACCATGAGCCAGCTCGGCTAACAAACCTGGCTCATACCACCTAGACAGTTATATTATCGGCCACAAAATCCCAATCCAATTGGATTACTTGTTGCCTCTAAGGGCCCAATGGCATCATTCGAATTGAAGAGCAACAGTTGCGATGGTCACATACGGGCACTATCGAGGGCGATACTCGTCGCCTCCAAAATCAGCAAGGAGGCATTGCTGGAATTCACCTCCGATAAGATGAGATTGTGTGCCAGGACGGACATATTGCTGATTAAATTTGTATTCAATCGAGACTTCTTCACCGAGTACAGATGTGACTCACGGCATAGATGTTTCATAAATTTGCGGGCCCTATCCATGCCATTCAAGTCGTCCGTATTGATGGCCGACCGTGAAGGAGCCCTCAGGTCAACCATAAAGATTCGGTGTCAGGTGGAGGATGTATTAGCAAACCAGATCGTTTTCAAAATTGGTGCAGACCCGCCAACGACGACTCTAACGTATCGTCTCAGTATCAATGATTTAGATCCCGATAGGATGAAGGCTCTCAATGCAATAAATAGAACGATAGACTATTTCAGAGTTGAAATAACCCCCAAGCAATGCAAGAGAGAACGTTTTCTTCTATCAGCATTCAACAATTTCGCACCTGACATCGATCAGGTGACCATCAAATCTAGCCAAAGTGAGGTGAAATTCATCGGTTCGACTAGTCCACTGTATCCAAATCGTTCCGGATCCCTGGCCACGTCAGAATTTACTCATAAACGCGATGATTTTTCAAACTACACAGTGAAAGAGGATACGAGTATAACAGTTCCATTAAGATACCTGAAATTGTTTTTGAATTTCGTGGAAGCGAACAAAGTCCAGACGTTCCCCAAGTACGTTTTTGAGGGTATGGGTTTGCCAGCTCACTTCATTTATGATGCCCAACTATTCAAGGCACACTACGTTTCTTCGACACCGATGGAGTATATCCCGGAAGAGTTAGATGTTGATCGTCCGCTGCCAATAGCTTTCGGTGGAGCAAACGAAAGTTTCATTGCGGATGAGAATGTGATTCAAGCTGACGATGTTGGAGAGAATTTCCAGCAGTATGACGAGTACATGGCAGACGACGATGAGGACGAATACGATGGTTATAACGACAATGAATCGGAGACATCGGATCTGTTGGATGGAAACTTGGATGGGCTAAAATCTTCGGCAGACCACGAGTCATCGTGCGTTACAGATAGGAACATTGGATGTCCCAGCAGTAACTATGGTAACGAAAGCATCCGAGGCGAGATGCTGGGTCATAGTTACGATCCGGAAAAGGTGAAGGAGATCCTGGAACTAGATCGAGATCCAGACGATTACGAGAACATAGTTCCTCATTACTCCTCCGACGAGGATGATGACTAATCATGATGTCTTTTTCATGTATAATACCGTCCAATTAGCTTTCTATTCTCAGTGAGTTAGCAGATTAAAATTTGCAAATAGACAAATCTAATATCGAATCAAGGTTTGAGAGATCTGGTGAGACTTAGGGCTCACCTACTAAAATGAAGGTTGAGGTCGAACTCTCAGGGAGTACTTTCTATTGAGCAACCAGAAGAGTGAGTATATCATTCTAAAGCATCTGGTCGTATCGGGCGATGAGCGGTGGCCCTAATTGTCGAACAGGCCGTTCATGAGATAAGGATAAGAGGGACTCGTCTCGAACAATGTATCAAACTATCTCGATTGTAATGATTTTAATGCATGCAATGTATGCGAATGTGGACACTCGAATTTGCTTAGTGCAAGGGGTGGCTCCATAAGGGGAAGTTGTTCAGCTTAACAGGTGGGCTCTGACCAAATTAAAACCAGCGTAACTTGTGATAGCAAAAGAGCAGGATAGGATAGCAACCCCGAGATAATGGACGAGCGTAACCATTCTCATACGGCCTCTTGAAAGGGTATAGGATTGTTCCGTGGGTTCTTCCTTCAATAAGAAATTTCTTGCGCCTTTCCATGTGACAGTAGCCTGGTGGTCCCAATCGAAATTACTCATGTCGAACTTGAACAAGTCGCCATCTTTTTTCCTCAAATCCTCTACCATGTTGGTGCAATTTTTCGAATTAAAATTCCACTCGTTTGTTGTGAAAGGCTTCAGTATCTCATAGCCGTGATGCATTTTTTTAGTTATCTTCAGCATAATTCTCTTGTAACCTATTAGAGTTAGGATAAAATCTACAAAGTAAGCGAAAAACAATTCGCTCATGTATTTGACCACCATGAATTCAATCGGATTTGCCCTATGGTATTTGGGCGATTTGATCATGGGCCTGACAATTTTGCTCGGTGGCGTATCGACGGCTTCATTTCTCAATTTCTCGAAAAACTCGCCCCAAGTTATAGGCGCAATGTTGCCTGAGGTCATGTTGAATATCATCAATTTATCAGGCGATTCGGTTGCACTAGTGTAAGCGGCACAAATGCAACAATTGGCAACCAAATCAACTGGTACCATATCGCTCTTGGCAAAATAATTCCAATCTATCGTGCGGAGCACTCCAATGGCAGCCAAACAACCCAGACCACCAATACCGTTCACATTGTCCACCCAACCAGGACATGGCTCCTCACTAGAGGAGATCACAATGGACGGCCTAACGATACTTATCGGGTACTTGCCCTCAGATTTGGCCACATAATGCTCGGCCAGCGCCTTCGTGTATGTGTAAGTATTTGGTCTACCCTCCAGCAGTTTATGTTCCATCTTGTGACAAATTTCATCTGGCATCTGTTCGATCATTTGGACCGCCTTCTCTGAGTCCATCTCCAGTGGGCACAACTCTTCATTTATATCTTTCTGATGACAGTTTGAGTAGGCAGTGCTCACGTGTACGCAAGCATTCAGATTCTTGCTCTCGTTACATAGCGCCATCAACTCAATGGTACCCAAAACATTGTCCCTGAGATTATCTTTAAGAGGCGCGTCAAATCTTACACTAGCCGCACAATGGAACACCACATTGACCTCCTCTCGCAACAATTGCCTATCTCTCTCACTAAGGCCAAGTCCCTTGCTTGTTATGTCACTTTCAATGGCCACAATCTTGTCAAATAGACTCGTCTGTTGTAGTTGCTTGTTGTTGAAGTTAAAAGGTTTGTTTTTCAACAATTGGACTAGTCTCTTTTCAGCGGAAACATTGTTCTTTGAGCGAAGAAGAACGTAAATCTTTCCAATGTCTGGACAAGACTGGCACAATTTCCATAGTAGGACCTTGCCCAAAAAGCCAGTCGCGCCAGTGATTAGGACGTTCTTGTTCTTGTAAAAATCAACAATAGTTGACATATTGTGATCGGCTAAAATGAGCACTGGTGACTAACTCTCACTTGTCAATTTAGAAGTTTTCTGAAGAGTTTGAGGTGAGCTGCTGATGATCTTGGTTACTGGATGATTGTTACTCAGCTTGTTAAGATTTGTCCCCAAAAACCTCTGTTTAGTGCTATGTCGTTAGTGGTGATGATGAACAGTAAGTTCAATCTTGGGTTTTACTAGACTGGATGATTTACGACTAATGACAGACGATGATGATGATATTGATGTCGAATGAAGTGATGATTAAAACATCCGATTGGGAAATGTTGGCCGCATTCAGAGCGCCAATAGGTGCTGCTGTAGAATGAGACGATGAGCTTTGATCGTGATCTGTGCTCGCGAATACTGCGGGTGTGTGGGGATGGTTGGCGGTTATATTGACGTCTCTTCTCCACCGGAGCCTTTCCGAGGTGATGTTGGGAAGTGCGCCTGCGCAGTGGCTCGCCAACAGGAATTTCGGTCACTGCGGTCCAGTGGAGCTCGGCCACTGCGCATCGTGTTTTTCTCAATTGGGCGGCCCCGCTAACACTTGCAGACGAAGCGATATGCGCGCATCGGATTCACCAGCGGCGCTGCACAAGCACGAGCCCAGCTCTGCACCATGTCAATGGCTCGCACACCTTAGGATGGCTCCCCTCCACAACAACTTGTTAAGTACTTCTTTATATCTGATTGGAACCTCAATCCCCTCACATGCCCATCGAGGGTCGGACTGAATTATGCGCTCGTAGATTCTCGACACTCGCGAGCCTTGTGTGGCCCACGAATAGGAAAGCGATGTATCTCGTGCTTCTCCCAAGGAACCTTTTGGCTCTGAGGTGAGTACAAAATTAGGTATAACCATCATCAGCTGAACAAGATGTCAAACAACCACTCGAGAGGGACAAACGGATAGGTAGATGTCTGACAGCGGTGAGTTACTTGGGTCATGTGTCGATCGGATCTCTTTCGTCGCGTCAGCTGACGGTCTGAATACAATCAAGTGTCTGTCTGGCATCGGAGCCATACTGATTAGAAACACTGGCACCCCCAGATTAGTGCCTGCAAGTCTAGTTCACTTTCCTTACTACTGATAAGAGATCCGACGCGAACGTGCACGTTTGTCTTCAAGTGAAACCTTTCCGTGAAATTGAGCCCTACAGCTCAACACATTTGTGCGCCCAACCACCTCAGTTCGATCAGCTTCAGCAGGAAATGTCGCCAAGATTGAGTAACGATCCTGACACTTGTTGATCAGGTGCGGAAGTCGCGTGCGTCGCCCCTACACTTATCGTGGGCAATTTGCGCGAACAGGTTCTTCTTGCTAATAGTGCGTGACTTTTTATGCAAGCCCAAGTCACGCGAGAAATAAGTAGGTAGCTCTGATCTGCCCTCCAAGACTTGAAGAGTTATGTTTCCTTGAATCCACAAGACGGCAATCAAAATTCTAGCGGCGGCCTCTGTTCTTCATCGACTCAGCACAGACCTCCTCCAGATGATCCATAGCCATCATTTTTCGAACGCCAAGTCTTGGAGCGTCAACTCCTTCTCTGCCCGCAGGTGATGGACAGATGTTTGCACTTGTCGAGGGAACACCCTTCAGGTGGGAATCGTGTTGGTCCTCCATTTGTCAATCTGTATACCATTCTCGAGAGATGTTTCGGCTGACATTTTCATCCTGCATTCCAAAGTCTGGACGCAAAGATTCCTCCAGATGGAAGGGAAAGCGAAAGTGACGGACAAATACAATGCAATGCTGGAACAGAATGCACCAATAGACGACTGGGTGGAGCAATTCGTCATCGAGATTCCGCGCCTGGAGACTGAGGAGAAATTTTCCCCTGTTTTTGTTTGGCTCGCATGCATTTCATGCAATTCAACTGACGGTCCTGAGGATATTTTGCGTCCCGTTTGATGCTGGAATAAGTGAGCAGTTGCACTGATTGGCGCTGTTTGTTTAATCATTATTTCGGTATTCTCTCGGGGATCTTTCCCACTGGCCTGCAGCCAGACAGAAGACCAGTCTACGAGGCGCGTGCCGCCCGCTGGCCACGCACTGACCGAATGCCGCCGTAAAGTCTGTCGGATTTTCCCCTCGGCTCGCCGCCCAACCTAGTCTCCGGAAATTTTCCCGTCGGTAGCCTATTTTCCGCTAGCATCGTTCCAAGGCATTGACCTCGAATCAGTAGACACTGCTTCCCCGGTGGAGCACCCTCGGGGCTTCCTGCTCGCTGCGACCAGTTTTCAGTCGAGCGCCAGAGCCAGGGGGAAACTTGTACGAAAAGAGAGAGAAGCTTGTTACGATGCACTAGAAAGATATTTGGAGATGGCCAGGCCATTTCTGAATGAATCTGGAGGAGCTTGCAGTTCAGAAGTAAGGTGGAGCACGTGAAAGGCTGCACACCTGTTGCCATGAACTAGCGCGTTCCGAAGTTCGAAGATGAAACAACTTGCGACTCATGAAGCTCGCATGTTCACGCTGTGGAGGCATTTCCGCGCTCCCTTCCCTTACAGTTAGACACTGGCAAGAAACAGGCGCTAACAATTCATCTTGGGACACAAAAATTAAACCTTTGGACTCATTTCCGAACAGATACTTTTGCTCTGATTCAAGAGCCTTCGAGCCTATTCCGCCGGGAACTCTTTGGTTGAAGCGCTCGAGTGTCTTGGTTACCTCTGCATCGCCCAAATATTCATTGATGATCCTGCAGAACGACTGAACTCGAAAGACCTGCAAACTCGGCCGGAGAGGAAAACTCGCTCAAGTTGGTGGCTCACATGATGCTACGAGACCATTGCGGCCGAATGGCCGAGGCGCGCAATTTGGAAGGGTTATGCGGGAAGCCAATGGGTAAATGAGCACGAGTAAGCGATACTTCTGCATCTCATGCGATCGGATTTTCCTATCTGCATCTTCAAAATTTCCAAATGAAGGATAGTGTGCCGCCAGACAGTCCCCAGGCCCGTACACGGCAACTCGAGTCGGCAGACACGTTCTATCAGATAGAACGTGTCTGCCGACAAGAGTGTTGTCTATCTGACTGAAGAATTCGTCCTTCTCGTCAACTAGCTTATCACCACTTCACATCTGAGTTTTTTTTCTTTGAAGAGCTCAATTTTCCAACGGCATCATCCCAGGTCGATGTTGAGAGTCCCAATGAGGCATTATCGGCTCCTCATCATCGTGGGAATGGAAACAGGAGTGGCAACTCTTCTCAAATTCCTGCTCGCCAACCTGTGCATGGATAAGTGAGGAGCTTAGTCTATGATCTTCATGTTGTCCTCCTGATCTGGACCTCAGGCAAACTCGTGGACGATCAGTGAGCGAAATTAGGGACTAGGTTAATCTTAGGTTAGTATTAGAAAGGCATGCAAGATGCTCATTGCAAAAACTTGGGCAAGCTCCTACACTACAAAGCGCGTCATCCGTGCCGTCCAATTTGCACACTGCAGCTCGATGACAAATCTCCGCGCAACAATGGCAGGCTATTCAGCGCGATTCAGCGATGACAACAAGAACAAGTGTCATCTCGCAAGCCCTACTCTTCTACTCCTTGCCAATTCTGTGCCTAATATTTTAGACAAATCTTCGATATATTCTTTGGCTTATTTTTGGGTTGTTGTTCACTGAACGGTTTTGAAAAGATTATGGCTCTCTACCTGGCAGAAGAGACCAATATTGAAAGCAACAGTTTAAGTCCAGACCGGCAGGTCTCTAGGGACCTTGGTGGCGAGGAGACTCAAGAGGTGAAGATTCTAAATGGTCTCCTCGTCGACTACGAGGATGATGAAATTGATCAATGCGTCCAGACGGCACTCAAGAGGAGATCTCGTGTCCGCTACAAGTGCATGGACGCCTTTTCGGGCCTCCTAGCCTTCGGAACGAGTGGAGGAGCAATTTATTTGTTCAGACTTAAAACAGTTACCCATTCTTCGTGCTCCCTATGCTCAGTTATACCATGTGATCAGGGTTCAATCGAGGTGATCAGATTCATGCCAAACCCGCAGGCCGATGATCTGCTGGTGGTCGTGGGCACTAATCGTGGATCTTTGGTCGTTTTCAGACTCACCCAATTGCCTGGGGACCAGAATCCCCACTCGACTGAAGTGTATCGGGCAGAGAGTTTCACTCAAAATCAACCAATCAAGTTCATAGAGTACGATCAAGGTTTGATGGACCCCATGGGTGCACAAACGAAATTGTACATCTGCGACTCGGCAAACAGGATCTATTCTCTGGAGACGAACAACGTATTCTCGGCAAGGCAGAAAACTTTACGCCTTTTCTACAATGTCGCCAATGGCCAACCTCAACTTATTCTTAGCGTCAACGATTCGAGTATCAATCAGATTAGCGTGCACAGATCTCAACTTCTTATATCAACTGACGAAACGAGTCGTTTTTTCAATGAACTAAGCAACAAAATGAACACCATTGGCAAGCGAAAGAGGCGTAAAGGTTTCTTTGGTGCTTGCTTTTTCAATCCAGATCACAAACCCATCAGAGTGCTCCAGATGCAAGCCAACAGCAACAACAGTATCCAGGATTCTGGTGGGGAAGCTCTTGGTGGTAACATGAACCAGAGTAGAACGAACAGCCAACAGACTATCTATTCCTCGACCGGCTCGTTGACCGATCTGGAGAACATGCTCATATTCGTCGCTAGACCCTCGTTCAGATTATGGCAAGTGAATAGCAAATGTGAGGTCATGTTCACTCACCAATTCGACACCTTGATTAAGAACCACGATCCTCTTCCTGTGGTCAAGCTGAGGAACACCCCATTGGAGGATGAACCTCTGCTCGAGGCTGACTGTCATTCTGATATTTCAGAAGCGTTCTCAAACTACGGCAACAACTTGGATCAATCTGCGAGGAAACGACCTGTGAAGAGCGATCATTTTCACAAGCTGATTCCAATATATAGTCCAACTCTCGGCAATCTCTTGCTCAGCCATAGCGAGTTTGAACTGTTCATTTTCGACCCCATTCGGGCAAGATTGATTGTTTGGCACCAGCAAGACGAACCCATAGTGCAGGTTTCGTGTATTGAAAATGAAATCTTCCTCTGGAGCCTCTATGGCTCAAGGACAGCAACAAACAGTGATAACATCAAAGAACATCAACAGCAGCGTCAATTTTATATCAGACGCCTAGTTTTGTTGGCACCCACCCAGTTTGTGTTGGAATTACATCGCATTCATAGGCATTTATCGTTGATGAGCTTTGTACAACTGTTTGAGCAGCAATTTCGAAAGACCATGACGCTGCCATTGGGTAAAAACTCCTCTCCAATAAGCGTCGAGGGTGGCCTGTTGAGAAACATCCTGCTCAGTGCCTGGGATTCCACCTCGGAAACACTCTCGGAACGGACTGATATAGGCGAGCAGGTTGCACTGTTCAAGCAAATGGTGGACGAGATTGTGGAGGAGAGCAGACAGCTCAAACAATCGATAGAGAATTTGTCCGATTCCAGATTTATATTGAACATAACAAATGAGAACATCGAGAGATTGTGTAGTGAGCCCTACACTTCGCTTATATCGCTTCAAGTGTCTCTTGCAAATTTGCACACAAACCATGTTATCCACTTCGGACAAGAGGCGCTGAATAGGCACAAATCGATGGCCAATCTGAATTCAAGTATTCACAACATTGCCAGACTTAAAGCCAGCCAGTCTAGTATGCAGCTGAACGAACCCGGCATTCACAAGAGACTGAGATCGAGAAATAACGATATTTGCGATGATGAGGATCTCGTGGAGGAGAACGAATGGACCGATGAAATGCTACTAGACCAAGAGGCCGCCCGTGAGGTAATAGTTGAGCGGCATAGGCCAAAGGTGAGAAACGGCCAGTCTAGCTTAGCCTCAAGGAGCGACAAGATGAATGACCCAAATGTTCTGGCGGATGTTAAGAGTCTCAGCGCAATAACGACCAACAAGGAGTCGGATCAGATCTCCCTGTTCTCGGCCAAGGGCAAGGAGGAGGCCATCAGAAATAGGGAAGAGCAATTAGAGGCCAGTCAGAATGGCCAGACGCGTGAGACTTCCGCTGATCTAGTCGACTTCGCCAGGTGCTCACACTGCCGCTGGCCCAGGGATCGTCTCCATCTGAAACCGATGCATTCTAGTCAACAAATCCAATTGAATTGGTTGGAGAGAAATCTTCTGGATAATTTTGCCCAAAATATAGATCGAATCCAAGAGCACGCATTGAGGCATGGAATTTGGCATCTCTTTCTGAAATGTTTGATTCGTAAAAACCAACTCGATCAATTCATCATCTGTTGCATACTTCTAGACGATGTTCGACTCCTAGAGGGTTTAGATGAGATGGATCTCGATCAGCTGGTGGAGCCCGACGAAAAGTCACAGTTTTCCAATCTAGACAAACAGGAGAAGAGAAATCTCCTTGAGGAAAAACTGATTGATAAACTTCTTAACTGTTTGGCAAAGAAGGACGAATGCGCCGCAAGATATTGTCTCAACTGCGAAACGGAATACGACGACGATCATGGTCATAATGGCGGTGATGAAGCATCATTAGGTGGATCGACTAGTCATAACGACTGTTCTGATGCTCAATCAGATCAATGGAAAGGAGAGACCAATGAAGACGACCTGATTGCATTTAATCTAGAAAATCTGTTCGAACAACTCATAGTAGTAAAAGGAATCGATGTCAGACGAGCAGTGGCCCGGTTGGTGAAGAATTGCTCATCATTGAAGAGTTGCAAGATATCGGCCAAGTTTTACCTGAAGATCATTGCCACTGCAACACTGAATGCAAGCCAGAAGACTTCAATGAAGAGCAATGCAACTAGACTGAGGCGTTTCCAAGATGCCATAACTTACCAACCTTCTGTTAAAGATAATCAAGCCTACCTAATTTTAGATAAATGACTTGAATTGGCTCTTCGAAGGCCTCTTAACTATCGTTAGAATCTCTCCTCAGCTCCAGTTGCTTCTCTCCGAAAAATAATGAACGATGGCTATCTAAAGATAGGGCCGAACACACGATCATCGACACAGCAATTCATGTCACCCTAACTTCAATCTATGTTATCGCAGTCCCGTGGAGGCTTCCACTTGTCCGCCTCCGTCATATGACTTAGATGATGAAGTTCCTGGTCAAACTCTACCTAAATCAGCTCTTTTCTGAACCTTATCATTTAAGCTGTTAGGTAAGGAAAGTATTCTCTAGCGTGCAAGACCTATATCTTCGATCCGCCATCCCTGATCATTGTAGAATCCACTCGTTAGAGCGGTCGAGATTGAGTGGATAGAATCAATGATTCAGGTGGTTCTATAAAACTTTGTCTGGGCATTTGATACGGATCATCAAACGACTCTGTGAAGGATAGGAAATGCCACACAGGTGGTGGGTTTATTCACTTGTTGTTTGTGTACAGGCTTAGTGTGATGGCATCAATTTGGATAAGCTCCTAGTATCAGAATCTTCGTCTAGGAGTGGTGCCAGTTGTGGATTGGGGGCTTGTACTGCTCGCCAGTCGATAGCTGGTGGTTGTTGACGAAACGGAAGAGGAGGACGAAGAGGTCTTGAAACGAGAGCCAAGGGTTGATGTAGGCGACAGCGAGCTTGTATAGGACGAGGGCGAGCCTGTCAAGCCAGCAGAGGTGGTGCCACTTGATTTGCTTGTGCTAATAATTGTTCGATTATTTACTATTGTGGGCGGCTTTGGAGCGATTACATTTGATCTGTTGCCGGTGGTTGAGCTAGTTTTGTTCTTAGTTGCCGTGCTGCTGGTGCTTGACGACGAGGTGGTCTTTGGCGCTCCACCTGTGGCCGACTTGGTGCTCGTCTTACTATTTATGCTGCTAGTCTTAGTTGTGGTTGTCTTAGTGCTTGAGCTTGACGTTTTGACCGGTCCAGTTTGGTGATGGCCACCGGAGAAACGGCGCACCAATTCGGCCCCAGCACCATGGGGCGGAGCTAGGGACAAGTTGGCGCCCATTCGGCTCAATGCCATTATCGCGGTCACCGCTTTTTGCCAGCGCCTCCTCACCACGTACTTCTTCAATTTGGTCTTGCTCAATTGGGTGGTCTTACCCATCTTGGTCTTAGTTCCAAGCCATTTGTGGTTCAAGCATTCGTTTGGTTTTAATCTTTTCGTTGGGTCTTTAACGAGCAGTTTAGAGATGAAATCTTTGGCCTCGTTTGAGATTGGATCAAATGCCTCGTCGTCGAAGTCATAAATTGCCTTTGTAACATTGGTCATAGTTTCGAGATCTGAATTGCCCATAAACGGGGACAAACCAGATAGGAGAACGTAACAGATAACGCCCACACTCCACATATCGGCGGCCGGAGTAACCCGCTCATACGAGAGCACCTCTGGGGCTGCAAAGTCTGGTGTCCCGAACATGACCTGGAGCGTTTTGTTTGGATCAAAACGCCTAGCCAAACCAAAATCTATCAACTTGATACGATTACCAGTCCTTGTTACGCATAAAATATTTTCTGGCTTCATATCTAAGTGCATGATAAATTTCTCGTGCATATATTGGACACCCTCGCAAATTTGGCGCATGAAAATGGTGCAAACTTTCTCAGTTAACTCAAAATCGTCATCGATAACACGCTCAAACAATTCTCCTCCGTTGATTCTTTGTAGTTTTATGAGTATTAAGGATCGTATTTGGATCATATGAGATTAGTCAGATTTGCATTCTAGTTATGATAGAGATATCAGTTGGATATTAGATCCACCTAGTGGTTAGCTTTAAGACAAATTGACCAATGTTTTTCGCCTCGAATACTTACAACTCGGTGATGATACATATCTCGTTGGCACCATCATCGTAGACATCATATAGCTGCAACAGGCGCCTATGCTGCAACGAACGCATTATATCCACCTCTCTCTCCACATTCTCCTTCTCCTCTTTCATTCTGGTGCTCACAAATTTGGCTGCCAACTTGAGGCCTGTCTTCTTTTCAGTACACTTAAGCACCGTTCCAAAACGACCACGACCAAGCTCGTCGCTAAAAGTGTAGTCTAGTTTTGGGTTTTGCCCCTTTTTGATCACAATCTTGCGAGCAACAAATGGTGGCTCGTTGCCCACATCTAGATCTGATTCATCGATTTTAGGCATCTTCTAGGACCGATTTATTAGCCGATTGCACTCTTTGCAGTATCTTCTAGGCAAGTGGTCTTCTTGTTGGCTGCCTCCGATCATTCGACTCCCAATCACTTCAATGCACTTGTTGCTTTCTGACTTTTCTCCACCCTAACCTCTAGAGATAAATCTCCAATTATCGATATCAATGATCGATCAGCTATTCTTCATTTGGCCACAGGTCCACCTCATTGGGCGATTGTTGCCTGATTCTCTGTACTCTAGGACAAAGAATGAGAGAGAGAATTCCCTTAGTGTTGCTCGTCCCTACGTATTACGCTCCTCTATCGATTCATAGAGCGAGCCAATCAACTTTGGCCCCAAAAAGAAATAAACGATTCCATGCCGAATGGGATTAACTGAATCATTGCAACGCTTCATCCCTCAACTCAGTCTTACCTCTCAACTCTATGGCTCATTCCATTCTCTGTCATCGTCGTTTTTAGGTATTCCCTTTCTTTCTCGCCCCCCACTCTCTGCCAACAATAAGAGCACACAAATAAACGCACTCACACTCAGTCACACAGGGGAGCAAAGAGAAAATCAAGAACAACAAGAGGATGGCCCCCCACAGTCTCGGGCTCTAATCTGTTGTGGGGTTTTTGAGAAAAAATATACATTGCATTCTGGGCCAACTCTTGGAGTCGATGGATTTTGTTCTGTCTCTGGGATGCAATAGGCGCGACTCTATGCTTTTCAGCCTGGCTGCCAGTACGATAAGAGAGGCAAGATGAGGGAAGAGAAACGGAAAAAGAAGTAATTTGACTACTAGGCGCTCGGCCTTAGCAGTTCTGAGAGAAGCGCCGCCCTGGCAGTTCGTCAGACTAGCGCATAGCATACGACTCAGCCGGGCCCACAGTCAAGGCTCGCCCCCTCTGATGCTGCTCCTGCAAAGGCGGTGCATTTTATTATAAGCACACATGAGGAGGGGGCCTTCAATAATGTTGGCGGCTCCCTTTGCTAGCTCGCCCAGCCTCTCTCGGCAAGCTTGGGCCTTGCCAGTTGAGTCGGGCCGCAGCGAATGGGTCTGGCCACGAGCCCCCATGGGATGCTCGGCGCACAGAAGGCGCCAAACAAGAGCGCCAACAACAACATGAAACATTGAGCTTAGTGACAAAACTTTCACCTCTTTCTCTTTAGCCAAACATTGCCGCCAATCCACCCGAAGGTACACTCGAACAGGCACACGAATAGCGTCCAAACTTAAAGCAGTGTTTCTCCAATAGTCTCTCATGCCATCATGAACCCTCCTGGCCGTCCGTTCGTCTCCAGGCTTCCCCGTCCTTCTCTCTCTCTCTCTCTCTCTCTCTCACTCGTATCAGCAACTCCCTAACGAACTAACTAACTAACTGACTCGCTTTCCCATCCATTCGCTCACTCTCTTCGTCTGTCTAATCTAATCTAGTTGCCCTTTTTACATTTGATGATGAGGGAAGCCTTTTCTCTATGGAGGCAAAAATCAATCAACAGCGAGTGAAGTATGTGTCTGTTTGGGCGGCTCTCTGTTTGCATGACCAATGCTCTGGAAAGGCCCGACAGACTGTCTGCATTCGTCTCGCCCGGCGCAAAGTTGCCTCAAAGTCACGCACTCCTTTTTGCCTTCAAATCTGGCCTCGGCTGCGCTCTTCTTTTCTCTTTTCTTCTCGTTTCGCTTTGTTGATTTGTCGAGCTTGTTGTTGTTCCGGCAAAAAGAAAAAGAAAACAACCCGCCCTCTCGACTTCGGCGAAATTGTCCCTCGCCAGAGGCATCAATAAATTGCTTAAACTGCTCAATGGGCTGAACGGCGTGGGCCCTCTGTGGCGGCCACGGCCCGACATGGAGGCTCCAGTCTAGCTCTCGCTCAAAGCTCGCCGCCGTGGTCGGTCTCTTGGGGGAGGGCCGCGCCCAAGTGGAGAGTGAAAGAGTCGAATTGGAGTGTTGCTGAGGAACCCTTGCGGCGTTCGTCAGAAGGCGACAGCTCCCGCTTGCGTCTGGCTTCCGACGCCAAATCGGACGGGCGCCCCTTGGCGAGCATGCAGCTTGGGCGCTGTCTCCAAAGAGTAGCTCCATAGAGACAGAGAATGGCAAGAAAGAGCCACCTCATAATATGAAATACGACACACAGATGACGAAGATCTCTAAAAGGTGAATTTATTCCCTTTTCTCTTGCCTCTTGGGCACTAATTTAGGCCTCATCTTCAAGGCACTAAACTCAGTCTCTTCTAATTTATCTCCTATTCATATTCTCTCACATTGAATTTCAGTTTCGGCGAGCGAGCTTGAGTATCGTTTTTCGTTCCTCTTTTCCTGCCAGCTCCATGCGACCAGTTATGAGCTCTGGCCGCATGCAACTGTCTTCCCTTTGCTCAAAGGATGCATCCAAAAGACTCAGCTTCGAGTGCAATGGCGTAATAATAAAATAGAATATATTCGAATAATAATTGAGTAATAATTATGTTAATGAGCCAAAAATAAAATGTCACAAATCAAATCAAGTCGACCTGACATCGTCAATGTCGGCCTTGAGCTGGCGCGAGGCACCATTTGCGTCCCCATCTAAGCCTGTTTGCACTTGTCTTGTTGTGGACGGGTTGTTGTGGCCCATCTGTCGCATGATTATGTCAAAGTTGGTGCTTTGCCTCGCTGAACCAATGACAAGTTTCTTGATCAATCGTCTACAGGGCAGCTCAACAAGTGCCGACACAACAAACGAGAGGGTGAAAGTGAGCACCAAATTGCCGATGAATGTGTGCCCGAGCATTAGGATGGACGAGAAAATGGCCTGCTCCTGAACCGCTAGCACGAATGTGTTCACATACGGATTAATTAAATAGGCTAAAAATGATAATCTTCCAATTCTGACCAAATTTACATCGCTAGCCAATAGGCGAGTTAGACTGGAGCGCTGTTGTTTCTCATTTGGCACAGTCAATAGGAATAAAATCATCGACCAACTGATGCTCCAAAGCAGTGGCGCCATCGAGGCATAAAAGGAGCTTGCAATTGGTGATTCCAAATGGGCAACTCCATTCAAGGACCAAGAGTGTGTGCTGAAGATTAGGCCCATCATTAGGGCGAAACTGGTAAGCCACATCATGTTGTCGCAGCACTTCCTTCCGTAAGGCCTTCCTGAGAAGCTGCTCAAAGAGAGACAACGACACAGATGGCCAGTGAACAGGCCCACGGCGAAGCTTGTCAAATGGGTCCAGGTTTTGTACAGATGGCGGGTGAAATATAAGTTACGGTCCTCCTTGTCTGGGAATGTCAAGAACCAGGCGGCTGGCAGCGAGTTTTGGTAGATGTTCAAAAAGTTGAACACACAACCAAAGGCAGCGACCATTATCAGACAGAGAATAGGTCCGCTGGTAAGCTTGAATCTGCCCTGATTTGAGTCGAATGATCTGTTCAGACAGTAGACCAATGGTATGGCTAAGATGCATAGTTGTAATTCGACGCAAAAGATCCATGTTTGTGGCAGACAAATTTGGTCTGCATCGAGGAAATTTTGCAAGAATAGCACATTGATGATGCCATTCTTTTTGCAAATCTCCGCTGGTTGATCAACAAAATCATGCCAAACTGGAGATCTGTGTTGGTATAATAATGGAGTGATGATTGTGATAGCAACAAAGAGCATAATACTGGGCATTAGGCGTGAGTATTTGCTCGAATTGTATTTGACCAAGTCGATGATGTTTGAGTTGATACTCTGATATGAATAAGTGAAAGCGGTTAATATTATCAATGACTCGTAAGCTAATTATGAATTGACTATTAATTGCATGGGCCATTGCATGATCATATTCCTAAGCGTTAATAGTTCTCTTAAATATTGGAAATCTAATTGGCTTGTTAATGAGATTAAAAATATCCACAGGATTATGATTAATCTCAGCGAATATAAGAAGACCGGTTTTGAGTCGTTGATTCGGTCCATGTGAACATTTTTTATATGGCTCAACGAGCGATAGACAGACATTGAGGTGAAAATGGACTTGTTCTTGATTTTGGCCAACTTTGAGTTTGACGACTTTCTTCCCACCTTGATTAGAAGGCTGGTCAATGTTGATACAAGCACCAACAGGAAGAGTATGATGAAAATCATCGACCACAACAAGTGGCTCTGGTCTATGGTTGAGTGATGGTCACTTCCGGCGCCCTCGTGGTCAGTCTCGAATGGTTCGATGTCGCAGCGTTGGATTAGGGCGCGCATGTTGACCTTTTTGGCGAGGAAATCGGCCACTCGCTGGATATCGTCCCGAGAGCACAACGAGGGCACACACAAATCGGCTCTGATTGAGACGTAATTGAAGGCCATTGCCAACTCGGCCAGACTGTCGTAGACATTCTTCTCGTAGTACTTGTAGCTGGGTCTGAGCAGAGTGTTGATGGTCGAGTTCAAGGAGTAGAAGGGCCTCTTCTGGGGCAGCGGTGGTCTTATTTGCAGGACACAGTATTGGCCCCGGAAGTATTCGCGAAATTGGTCGTCGTTGATTTCGATTTCGTCCTCATCTGGTGCCCTGATTGCCAGACATTGTTTGTAGTTGCCAAACATGGTGAGCGAGCCCTCAAGAATGCCCGCCGAGGGTTTTCCAATGGCGTCCAGCATTTTCACCGCCCATTCGCGCATATTTCTCAGATTCAGAATCCACTTCAGGATGGCCCCCGAACAGTTGCCGCTCACTTTGGCGTCGCTGGACATGGCCACAATGTGGGGAAAGACTATCTTGAGAATGGAGCGCACCCCCTCGTTCAGGGTCTTGTCCATCTGGCGCCACTTGCTGGCCACCTCTTTCTCGTCCAGCGTCTCCTTGAACAGCTGCTCGACGAGAGTGAAGTTCACCGGCGCATACTTGCTCCCGCCGGCGGGCTTCTGGGTGGTTGTGGTGGACGCCAAGACGCCAGGTGTGGGCGATGGGGAGTCGCTTGTGGCGGGCGACTCGGGCGCCGCGCTTGGGGCGGTGGTTGTGGTTTCGTTCGTAGAGTCTGCCTGGCGGACCACGCGGCTCAGCTGCGCCGCCGAGCTCGAGTGCGCCACCAGAACTAAGACTAGGGCCGCCGAAGTGGCCACCAGGAGGCCCAGTTTCCGGCCCGCCGTCTTCAGGCTTGGCGCCCCGATTTCCCGCATCCTCCGAACCCGCTTTTCTCCGGCCGCCCTCAGTGAGTGGGGCCTGGCCAGCAGTGCACTCTGGCCCTTACAAAACAACCGCTGTCTCTCCATTGCTCTGCCCTGAACTTGCGGCCAACAATTGGCGCTACTCCGCCCGCTGCAGCTTTGCGAGGGCGACTCTCTATCTCAGAAACTGCAGATGCTGGCCTCTGCTCACCTGTTTGATTGCTGAGCAAACTTGTCAACTAACGAGGGCTCACTTGTTGCACTGGGCGAACACTTGGGGCTGCCGAGATGGCGGCGCTTTCTTGCTTGCTGCTTTCTTTCAACCGACCACTCGTGTGCTTGTTTGTTTGCTCAAGGGTGAGTTTTATGCAAGTTTGACTTGACTGGCGGACAAAAAAGAAAGACAAGAAATGAAGAACGAACTCTGCTTTGTTTATATGCGTCTGTCCTTGAGGCTCTTTGTTGCAAATGTCATTTGCTCGAATTCAAATCTGCATTCGATTGGATGGCAGTATGTCGCCAACACTCATCCATTCGCGGCTCACTCGGACCAACAACAAACCACGAGCCACACGAGAACAATCGGCAAGAGTTGTGCCGCTGCTTCCAATGAAACCAATGCCAGCCTATCTACGTGTTGATCTGGCGCCGTCTGGCTTTGTCACCCGCTCACTGCACTGGATTGGTCGCCTTAATTAAGCGGCACCACGATGGGAGAACAAGAACAAGAAAATACAAATAATAATAATAAAGTGAATGCAGCTTATCCATCAGCAAGCCTCCTTGCTTGTTTCCATTGCTCTATTCATTGTCGTCTTCTTGCTATTCTTCTGCTTGGCTTACCGCTGCACTTGAACTGGTTGCCTTCTCGCTTGGTTGCCCCACTCTCTCTCACTGTGGCTGTTGCTGGCTCGCTAGCTCCAATCTGGTACACTCGCACTCACCCACTATCTGTCTCTGCTCACTGGTTGCACCCGTGACACAAGAGGCGCTGCCGGAGACAGTCTAATATTGTCTCAATGGAGCTACTCTACTTCGGAGGAGGCGCGACCTGTTGAATATGGGCGCTCAAGTGAAATGAAGCAATTGAGGCGCCGGAGAAAAATGGGCTGGAAAACTGGAGAGATGAGAGTGACGAAATGAGTGAAAACATCAACAACCATTCTTTGCTTCCACTTTTCCACCATTCCACCTCTCTCTCTCTGTCCCTCTCGTGTCGCCTCGTCTCGCTGGGCTGTAGGCAGACGGGTAGCCGACGCAAATTGTGGGAGGCTGCGCGTGTGGATTAATCGCGCTGGCGCAACTTCCGCCGCCACAAACATTCCTAGCACGCCTGCCGAGTGGCCGAGCTCCGCCTCCAAGGGATACCTTAGGCTCGATCGCTTTCCTGCTCTCTCTGGGCTCGTCTCAGAATTGCGCCCACACGCCTGCAAGTGGTGGGCGAGCGTCTGAATTTATTATTACCATTATTATATTATACTCCTCGTGCGATTCATTTCGTCGCCAACTGGGACGGGAGCTGGCCCGGCGGGTTGTTGCTAACTAAGTTAGTGTCTCGTCGTTGGCTGTAAGTGAGACTGCCTTTGAGCAAACTTGAACTTGAATTAAGTGCAACTATCACTTCCTCTTTTTTGCCAAGGGGCGACACGAGCGCCTTGGCGGCTGCGCGAGCGAGACACGCGCATCCTGCACTCTCAGCGCTCGCCTGCTCGCCGCCACACACTGCCTTTGGGTGGGCACACGCAACAGGCTGGCCGACTTCTGCTGGCTCCGCGCGGTGCCAGCAGAAGACACTTGCTCTCGCAACAAATGACTCTAAAAATACATATATATATACGTATCTTGGCTTAATTTCTCTCCCTCTTCTTGTTTTGCGGCCGCCTCGAGCCAAACTAGTTTGCCCACCGAGGACAGATTGTCGGATTACCTGGTTGTGCGACAAGTGATGGGAAATAGAGAGCCCAAGTGGGCCGCTGTTTGTGCTCGTCTATCTCTTGGTGTGCGAGGATATATTTTTTTGATTTCATCTTGATTTTATCAGATTACACACAACAACACCAGATGGAGAGAAGGAGAGTGGAAGAAGCCACCTAGATGTGCATTCCTTTGCTCACTTTGTTGCCAACCAAGCGATTCTCTGACTCCGATTTCCCTTTTCAGAAACTCTCGCCTTCTTCTGGTGGTGCCAAATTAGAACCAATCGCGGTTTTCAGGTTCACTCATTCTCTGTCTCTGTCTCTTTCGAGTTGAGTCTCCCGTTGAGTTGAGTTGCGAGCGGCCAACAAAATGGAGCCAGTCCACTGGCTTTGCTGACGTCAGAAATGGAAACAAACACAGAGCCAATGTCGCGCCCGAGTTGTCTGCTAATGATGTCTGCACATTGGCTGCCTGTTCACTTTCCCTCCACTTCCCCACCGCACCACTTCCCACATGTTACCTCGTTTCCTGCCTGAAGGCTCGAGGGTCGCCTTAGCTCCCCTGCGGCTGGCAAACAAGAAAAATTCTCCAGCTCCAATTTGAATTTGAGATTCCGAAAAATTAAAATTCCTCGCAAATTTTCCCAAACACAACGACGCAGCTGTCTCCTCGCTGGCTGGCCCCTCGAGTGGAACCAAAGCGAGGCCCCAATTGGCGAGACAGTTAGCGCGACATTAAAACTGGGCGCCATCATTTGGAGATGGCGGATTGACGATCTGGTTTATCCATCCTGCACGCCATTGCCTCTCCAGGCCTGAGGTCGTGCTGCGGAACATTGGGAAAAACAGCACGCATCAAGTGGTGGGCGACGCTCCGCTGGATGTGCAACACCTTAGCCTCACTGCGCTAATCGTCGTCTTCTAGTCATCAGAGGCGAAATTTCACTTTTATAGAGCCTCGAAAATGCGAACAGGCTGTTGATTCGAATGAAACTTCCTCGAGGTTTCATTTGGTTGCAACTCCCCAGCATCTGGATGCTCTTTTGGCGAATTTCGAAAAGACCCGTGCCAGACGAGATAAAACTTTTGCCTCAAACTCTTGACTCCAAACCGCTGGCACCTCCGCAATGCCCCGGGGAGTGAGAGGCTCGGCTAATCGGCTTCATTGTTGCTCGCAACCAGCAAAAACTTGTTCCCTCGCCCAGCCGAGGCTCGCGAGAGAGTCTAGGGAGAAGAGGGGGAGAAATTAATGGACCAGGGCGGGGGATTTGAAAGTTGAAATAATGTTTATATCCTTCGAATGGAACCCGCTCGGAGCACGCAGGCGGCAGGTGCACAGTCTGGCGCCGAGAAGCTGCCACTCGGCGAGACTGACAACGAGGAAGCCGAGCTGGGCCGAGTCGGAGGAGGAGGAAAAGGAATTACGTAATGAAAGCATCGCGAAATGTTTCAGAAGGGAGCTGTTTTCGTGGCCACGGCCACTGGAGAGGCTGATTTGGGCGCCCAAATCGGGGAAGTGTGGCGCCCCAGCAGCTTGAGAGTGTAGTCCGCAGAGCGCCACTTGCAAACTGCAGCCGTGCAGCAAGCGATCACATTTGCCACTGGGCGCCCCTCGTCTGTTTGTGCGCCACCAGTTGATACTTGGTTGATGTAATGGCTTCCATGTTTCCCCCAAGCTCGACTGCAATAAAACAAGATCGAGAGAAATTCCATCAAGATTTGCCAAGCCTTCCCCTGGGCGGTGGCGCAATATCTGATCAGAGGCTCTTTTGTCGTGCCGCTTATCTGTTGCTCTTCATCATCTATCTCTTTGTATCTCTCTCTCTCTCTCTCAGTCTCAAGCTCAATCCACTCCGCTGTCTTGGCTAGGGGGCGCCCGATTTGCGCACAATTTCCATGTCGATCCCAAGAGATGACAGCGATCGGTCCAAAAAGGCGCTACGTAACAGGCCAGGATGCACGTACAATGCAGCCTCCTTCATAACTGCGGCAAATCCAAACAAAACGTCGCCCGATTGTTCGGTAATCGTTTATCAAACTCCGCCGGCAAACTCCATAATGCAGCCTAATGCAGCCAATCTACCCCAAAGGCTGCCAAAGGGAGCCAACGATTGCCCAGCTCGAGAAGAAAACGTGCCGCCACTTTTCCTCCATCATCCATCACCAGGTTGCTGCTCGAACCACGCAAAGCACGAGCTGCTGCCAATCGGGCGCCACAACTCACTGAACTCCATTCAATTGGTTACTTTTTCTCGATTAAACGCACTCCGAACACACCCATTCAGCTCCCAGGGGTCGAGATTGCTGCTCAATTTCCTGCAACGTGGCGCCGGCTCATCATCATTATTACGCAAGGAAAAATCTTTCGTTGTTCAAAGACAAACTTGATCACCTTCCAGCCGAGCTTGGCCAAGAGTGCGGCCAGTTGGCCGCCAGTCAACTGATGCGCTCGCCTTCAAGGTCGGGCAGTGGCCGAGCGGCGGCGGCGCGTCTCAAATTGGAAAGGAGCCAGACGAGGAGAGTCTCAACCTCGGGGAGAAGCAGCAATTCTATCTTTTTGCCCGGAACGTGCCCCTTTGATGCAATTCGTGCAGCTGCGAGGGAAGGCCACTGGCAAGTCGGCAAGTCCGAAAGAAAAGTGGCCACTTTCGGAGCAGACGAGAAGGGCTTTCTCGTGAGCAAAAGTTGCTCTCCAACTTGGAGCTGCACTCTGAGGGCTCTGTTTGGCTCTAACTTCGAGCTGAATAATTTTTCTCCGAAAAAGAAGCACTTTCTACACGAGGATCATGCTCTGCTCGGGAAACCATTGGGCGCTGGCTAGCCATCCGAGACTCTCCTTCGAGCTGCCCCACTGGGATTGAGCACGCTCGCCTCTCGTGTCTCTTCCACGCAAAGCAACTCCCTGGCTTCCTTCTTTTCATCTTCATGGACGGCCCAAAAGCGAGGTCAGACTGTTTGTTCTGTCGTTTAGTTTTATATGAAAAAGAGACTTGGCGTGTCAAATCTAGAGAACAGCAACAGGTTGTCTGAGTTGGCTGCTGTTGCTAAAAAACTCCTCACCTCTGGCCGAGCTGCAGCTTCTCTTCCTTTCTAAAAAGAGAAGCCCCCCCCCCAAATTCTTTAGTTTCGTTCAACAAGTCCAACAGGCACCAGTCTCGTGCTCTCGTGCAAGCTAATCAACACCACCGCGCGTTATTATTACGCGCAGAGAGATAGATTATCATTATTATTAGTATCAGTATTAGGAAAACTTTGTTTTTTCTCTCAACTTTTGCTCAACTGGCTCTCTCTCTCTCTCTCTGTGCAACTTTTGTCTTGAGTCTTGTACTTCTTTTGATTGTATAAAAAATGTTGCTTCTGTGGTGCGCAAAATAGTTGCAAGGCAGAAGCCTCCAGCAGCAGTCTAACGCTTCCCTCAGCCAACAATCTCTCCCTCTCGTCGCTTGTACTCGTGCAAGGGTGCCCAAAGCAACAAGTGGCCAATTAGGCCCACAACTTGCCAAGTCTGCCCGGCTACATGTCTATACAAGCTTACACTGAGTGCCCAAAGAGTGTTGCTGGTCTAGTTTTCTGTCTAGCCAACAGGCTTCCCTTGCGCTCTGCTTGAGTCTGAGCCGCGCCAAGGGGAAGCGCGAGAGGAGGGAGAGTTCTTTTTGATTATTATCCATGAATTTGAGGAGGAGAAAATTGATATAGAGAATTATTTCTTCTTCCCTGGTTTTCCCTCTCCCTTTCGCTGCCTATCAAAGAGAATGGAGCCACTTTTAGAAACAGACAGGGCATGACATGAAAACGATCTCGTGTTGCTGGTTCCTCTGTTTGTTAACATTGAAAAACGGTCCACGAAAGTGGAGGCTGCAACTTGAAACAGGCGAATTTGTATGATTTTTCACAATCATTGCAATTCGAATCAAACTCACTTCTTGAACTCAACTCCTTGCCGAGCGCCCAAACTCTGGCTGAGTCTCTCTCAGTCTGTCTCCTGCTCGCTCGTCCGTCTTCCGTCTTCTCAGGCCTAAGTCAGTGTGTCCGAAGTGTTCGTCTGGAAAAGCAATGGGCTGCAAGCGAGTCCATTCACCATCATTGAGCTAACGACGGACTTTCGTTTAGTCTAATTTAGTCTAAATCTTGATGCCATCTCGGTGCTAGTCTCTAGCTGCCTGGCGGGCCGAGTTTGCGGCCGGCCTCTAATCGTTCGACAGGCGGCCGCCAAGCAAAGGCCAAAGTGAACTGTGGCCACAAATCGATTATCGCGTCAGATCGATTCCACCAGCACCCAGACAGAACTGGAGGCTGGTTGTGTGTGGGCAATTGAGGAAGAGGAAGCAGGAGAGAAACATGGGCCGGAAGGTGGACTTGGATTGGCGGGCGATCAGAGGAGAAAGAGAGAAGCAGGAAACGTGAACATGGACTAGGAGTAACGAAAGACTAGGCTTCAGAGAGCTTCTCGAGCCATCTGGTGAGTGAAAGTTGGAAAGCTCTTTCGGCAAAGAGTGCTCGTCTGCCGGGTTTATTGGCGCTCTTTTAGTATCTATTTCAAACTGTTCTAGTTGTATCATTTCTTGGCTACAATTCGTATTCTATATTCATAATAAATGGGCGCTAATCGCGCTGAAGTAATCTCACAAAAAGCTTCATCTCAGATAGTCTTGGAGATAGAGCTCCAAGAGGAAATTGGTTGCGTTGGAATACAAGTGCTGAGCGTGCTTATAGCTCAAGCACGCAGGCTCAATGGGTTAAGGTTACGCCATAATGGTCGATCATACAGTGGCCACGGTGCTCGTTGCGTGTTCAGGAGGAATGCTAATAAGATTATCAATAATAATAACAGCAATAATTATCATCTAATTTATAAGCAATACCCAATGAGAGGTTGCACTCTGACGGGCGGCACGCTTGCTTTATGGACGCCTCAAAGTGCTTAAAAACCAAATTAGTGGCTCATCTTAAGATATCGGTCCCAAACTCTGACCAGAGCCTCCTTTTGCTGCAGCAGCTTCATTGTCCATCAACAGGTGGCCTCTCGATTCTGGCTCGTTTGCTCCTTGGCGAGCGACAAAAAGATGGACTCCAGACTAGCGTCGGAGGTGATCTGATAATCCTCCAGGTCGAGCTCGCTTTTGGCCTTCTCAAGCTCGAGCAACATCTTGGACCAGGTGAGATTGTCGCTAGGCTTAATGTGGTACTGGATGATTGTCTGGTGCAAGTCGCGCAATTCTATCTGACTAGAAGAGAACTTTTCCTCCATGTAGCGGCGGCACTGGTCGCTGAGGCGCATCAGATCGTTTCCGGTGTTGAGTCGTTCCGGGTTGAGCTTGAGCAGAAGGGAGAAGCCCTGGCTGAGTTTGGTGCGCAAGTACTGGATTGAGCCGAGCACTTTGAATTGGCCGCCCACCATGATGGCCACCCTGTCGCAAAGACACTCGCACTCGTTCATTGAGTGGGAGGTCATGACAATTGAGGAGCGTGTTTGCTGTTGGAACTCGATCAGCGTGGACCAGAGGCGACGTCTCGAGCGCGGGTCCACCCCGCTGGTGGGCTCGTCCAGGAAGATGACCTCTGGGGCGCCGATCAGTGCGATGCCCACCGAGAGGCGGCGCTTGTTTCCGCCCGAGTAGTTGTTGCTCTCGATGTGTCCGATGCGGGCCAGACCAAGCTTGTCCAGGGCGTCCTCCACGGCCGACTCGATCCACTCCTCTGGCATACCTCGCAGGCGAGCAAACAGGGCCAACATTTGGGCGCCCGTCAAGTTGTCGATGAGCGCGTCCTGCTGCGGACAGTAACCGATCCGCCTCAAGTACTGGCGCCGCTCTTGGGCCACGTTCCAGGCGCCCACCCAGGCGTCGCCCTCGGTGGGCCTGAGCTCGCCCGTCAGCATCTTGAAGGTGGTCGACTTTCCAGCTCCATTCACGCCAAGCAGGCCGAAGAACTCGCGCTTGTCCACGCAAAAGGACAAATGATCCACCGCCTTGAACTGGTTGGTACTGTAGATCTTGGTCAAATTGCTCACCACCATCGAGTGGTCCTCAGTGCTTCTGGTGGCCAAAATTTGCTCAACTCGCTGGCGCTCAACTTCCAGATCCTTGGCGGCACTTCCGGCCTGCTGGCCCGCCCCATTTGCGCCCGCCTGGTGCTGCTTGTGGGGCGCTGCCCCCTTTCCGGGCCCGCCAAACTGGGGCACCTGCCAGCAGTAGCGCTTGGTGCCTCTGGCCGACTGGAAGAGGGCGCCGAGGGCGTGCAGCGGAGTCAACAGGTAGCCCGTCCACTTGGCCAACAGGCGACTCCTCTTCGTTGGGCTCACCTCGATGAGCACCAGAATTGTCCACAGGAGACAGGCGTCAAACACAAGCATGGCCAGCTCGATGTTTATTCCAAACCAGCCGGACCAGAAGAAGGGCCACTGGTCGTAGCACTCGTTCTCGCAAGTCTGTCTGCAGCACCTCTCTGGCTTGAGGACGCGAAGCTCGTCGTCAACGAGTGGCGAATTTATGTATCGGCACAGGAGCTCCAAAACTTCGGGGGAGATATTGATACAAATGGAACGGGTTGTGTTCAGGGCAAAGAGTTTCTGCAGTCCAACCAACAGACTCACGGAGGGGATCAATCTAGCAGACCAGACTGTTTGTTGGGCCGAATTCGGGCATTATGGGAGATTAGCGATCAAGATGGTTCGAAAAATGGTTAGCATTCAATGAGTTATGTCAAGATGATAATGATCTCGAGCGCATCGTTCTGATGGTCTAGCTGATTCCAAGATTTCTAGAGATACTCACGGAAAATTGCAAAGGCCAACTTGAAACTGTCCGAGGCGTTGTGCTCGTATTTGAGCTCGTAGAGGCTCACAAGTGTCAGGGTTGCTGTTCCGGTCAAGATGGTGAGCACACAGAAGGAGCTGAAGGCCGAGGTGGGCTTCTTGGCCATGAAGGAGAATATGTAGGCCAACGGAAGGGCTCCAAAGATGAAGAGTGTGACCAGGGCGATGAGGGCGACTGTATTTTTTAGAGAATTTGTGGAAGATTCGAATTAGAATCAGTTTTTGAGGACGACGATGATGGCCATTTAAGACTATAGATAGAGGAGGAATATTGAGTCGATGGAAATTCTTGTTCTTTCACTTACCTGAGTGCTCAAAGTTGGCAAAATATATTCTCCTCTCGTTGACCACGCGGTCCCAAACGAAGTAGATGGTGAGGACGGAAATGGTGTAGACCGAATAGAGCATCAAGTCGAATAGGAAATGCGACAGCCAGAAGGTTCTGGCTGGAACTCCAGTCATCAGTTGCAGATGTTTGCTCTGTGAACAGTTGAACCAGTTGAATGTGAGTCCGTCGTGTTGTCGATGTATATCATATATTTTGTTTTCTGTTAGTTTTGATCATTCGCAAGAAAACCAGGAGGCCTAGAGAGGACTTGTTTCCATAGAAACCAGCGTTTTTCGGGAGCCCAAATTCCAATTCATACGGTTCTTCTCAAGAGAACCAGATGAAACCAGTAGAAAACTTACCTTAGTTACTCGTTCATGCGTTGGAAATATCACAAAATATGAAGTTATGAAAGCCAAAGAGAAGGGCAAAAAGACTAAATTGATTAAGCGGCCTAAGTGGGGCAAGAAGGCTATCAAAGTGTTGATTTGAGCCATTGCAATGTGGTTTAGATTGATATGAGATCCTTTCAATGGATGCTTTTCATCTTGTATGAGATCAGTGAATTGTTTGAGAATTGAATTGAGCATTATGTTCATTGAGATTGGGAACGAGTGGCTCGCCTCGCCATTGTACCAGGCAATGTACTTTTTGCCCGCCTTCTCTCCGCCAATCACATAGTGTTCGCGAAAATCGGCAAACTGCCTGGTCAACAGATCAATCATTTGTGTATTCACATCTGTATAGGTCAACAAGTTGGCCATTCCGCTCGCTTGGGCCTCCTTGAGCCAGAAATGTTCCAAAAATTGCTGAGAATCGTTCAGTTTCACTGACAAAGAATCAATTCCCGTTTGTCTCCTGGTTCTTCTTCGTCTTCTCGGCTGCCTCGATGGGCTGCCAGTCCTGCTCGCAGACACTTCTGTTGTCGACTCAGTTGAGCTAGACTCTGCCCTCATGGTTGCCGACTCACTGCTTGAGGGTGCAAAGGTTGAGGCCGGAGCGGAAGTGCTGCTTGCTGGAACTGGGGAGGTCTGGCCGCCGCTTTCGGGCCGCTCCAGACCAGCAGATGATACTGTGCTGGATGAGCCACTTGCACTAATAGATGGTTGTGTTGTTGTGCTTGAACTCTCTGTTGTGTTAGAATTGCTAAACGATGGAAAAGCAGCATCACGAAGAGCCTCGAAGTTTTCCGTTGAATCTGAGCCACTGGAAAGGGGCTGCGTGAACTGGTAGACTCCAGATGTTTTGCTTCCATAACCAGCCCCCTTCAGTGTCATTTGGCGCGACCATTCGGGTGTAAGCTCCTCCTTGAAGATGACAAAATCTATCAGAACGACAATGCTGATCACACAGCTCAGGCTAACTGCAAGTATCCACAACAGTTGGAACCAATTCTTGCTCGCATGATGATAGCGCTTGGCCAACATAGCTCGCAGATGTTGTCTAAATAAAGCACTGCCTTCCACTCGATTGGAGCCGATTTTCTGGTCAAAACCTCCGATCAGGCTCGAGTTAGCCTGTTTCTTCTTCTGGGCTGCTCGGCTTGCCATCAGTTCGTTGGTCTGTCGCTGCTGGCCTGCAAGACCATTGCTCTTTTGGCCGATTCCGTTGGCCATCTCGAACTTGCTCTGCATCTCTTGGGCCTCCACGTCCTTGAAGTGGATGCCGATTTTCATGAAAACGTCGTCCATTGTGGAAACTGTCACCCCAAAGCCGAAGATTCCAACTCGCTCCTTGACACGTTCCAAATCGTCGAACAGTTTTGGCAAAACCTGACTAGTTTCGTCAACGTCAAACTTGAACATCATCTCATGCGGTGTTACGTTCTCCAATTTCTCCTGAAGCGAATACTTGACTCCAACCAATTCCTCAAAGGCCACCTGATTCCAATTGGCCGCCTTGGATATTCTCAAATGATAGCCCGCGTTGAAGACCTTCTTCAGGAACAAGGCCGAGCCGCAACACTTGACCTGACCGAGCGACATGACAGCTATGCGATCGCCCAATGCGTCGGCCTCCTCCATGTGGTGGGTTGTCATCAAAATCAAACGGTCCTTCCTGATCAGCTGCAAAAAGTCCCATACTTTGCGCCTAGACTCCGGGTCCATTCCAGAAGTTGGCTCGTCCAGGATTAAAACTCTCGACTGTGCAATCATTGCAATGGCGAGCGACAACTTCCTCTTGTAGCCCCCAGATAGAGCCTTGGACAGTTTCCGCCGATGGACATTGAGGCCACTTTGTTGCAAGAGGTCCTCAATCTCACGCTGCAGCTCCTTGCGGGCACCCTTGACAATGCCGTAAAAATACAGATGCTCCTCGACGGTGAGCCGCTCGAACAGAACATCAAACTGGGGACAGAAACCAACTCGACGACGCGCTTCCGCCGGATGGGTGTCAATGTTGTAGCCGTCAATGTGGATGGTTCCGCTGCTCTTCTGGTTGTGGCCACTTATGATATCAATCAAGGTTGTCTTTCCGGCTCCATTGTGTCCGAGGAGAACTGTCGATTGGGCAAATGGTACCGGATTAGAGAATCGTCAGTAAATGATGCCTTTCAGGTGAACTGGACCAAGTCTCTGAAGTGTACTAACTATACACAGACGGCCGAAAAACACGGCAGCTTTCGGTTTCGATTATGTCTGACACTTACCTAATATTTGCGAGTAAAACATGTCCAAAGAGACATTGCGCACCGCATCGATTCGGCGCAACTTGGAGCTGGATGTGAAGTAAGTTTTGCAGAGATTCCTGATGCTGACTCCCTTGTGGAGCATTGCAGGAGCCTGCTCGAAGTACTTGGGGTCGTTCGAGTTTGTTGTGTCATCATCTGGCTGCGAGATGCTCAGGTTTGAACAATCCAACAACTGTTGCGACTTCAGCCCATCAGCAGGCCGGCCCACTTTGGCCAACTCGATGTTGTTGACAAATTGCTGATTCCTGCCCGCCAGATTGTCGCAACTGCTCGCCACCGATGGTGCATAGGCTACATTCAGATGCCCTATCTTGGAGTCGGCACCTGGAGGTTGCTGCGAGGGGCAGTAGTTATCCACCGACGCGCTGGTCAAGTCGCAACTCGAGAGTGACGACTGGGCGGAGGAGTAGGTGCCGCCAACAAAGATCTTATGGAGTAGCTTGAATGGGGCCTTCAGGATGCTCAAGACCAGTCGTTCCAGGCCAACAATGAGTGAATATAATAGGCTGGCACAGCCCTGGCCTGCCGTGTTGGCCGAGCCCTCCGAGCTGAGACTTGCGAGTCCGCCCGAGCCACCACCTGAGGCACCTCCACGCACGACATACTCTATCATATAGATGAAGGTGGCATAGAGTGGTAGCGAAAGAAGCATCGCGGCCATTATGTGGCCTAGTGTTATTGACTTGTACAAGGGTAAAACATTGTTTACGTTTGCCCAAATTGCCCTATACTCTCCATAGAGTTGTTTCTTATCATAGAATTCACCATAAATGTCGCATTCAGTTAACAAACGATTCATTAAACGTAGACCATAGTTTGGTAATAGGCAAAAGATTAGATGATAATTTTCACTTAGGGCCCAAAAACCGTTGCTTTCAATAACACCAGAATCCATCTTGAATATTCTATCTATCACCTCTGGCAAACCTAACCAGAGTAATGAAGTAAATATGATTGCCTTGGTGCTTGAATTGAATATAGTTGATAGGGCTAGTACAAACATAATTGCTGAAAGACAATATAAGAGCAATATTGTGAACATTAGAGTTGAATCAATATTTTGAGCCGGCGCCTCTTGGTGGCCAGTGAATAGGATTGTAATTAGAAAACATTGAATTGTCATAATAATCATAGTATTTGTCATGTGGCTACCATAATAAGTCCAATTTGAAATACCAACTAAACGTAACATATCACGAACTCGACTTTTCTTTTCATCAACAATGCGTTTAGCTAAAAATATTGCCGTTACCAAAAAGCCAACTGTTATACAATAATCCATTGTTAAAACAAAGGGTTTTTGCTTCTGAGAACCGGCCACAAAGGTACCTAAGGTGGTCTCCTTTAAACGCTTGTGAGCAACATATTTAGGATAGGGCATTCTTTGGCCTATTAGATCATCATTTGTTGGTATCACAATATCAGCTGCCGGATCCCTCTGAGTGGAATTGACATAGTTGGAGATTAAATTTATGTAAGCTCGGCTGACCATTATTTGGCTGGCCATGAAGAATGTTGCCTGATAATGGTCTCCATGAAGGAAGGGTCCGAGGGAGTACTTTTTGGGAAAAGGCTCTGGGCCAAGACGGAAGTCCTTGGCTCGGATTGCTAAATCGAGCTCAACTGGAATTCTCATAGGTTGTCCATCCAACTTGCTAGTTACCTCGTAGTAATAGGAATCATCATTTGGATTTTTGCCCCTCTGCCTTTCGACAACCACTTGTTGCTGGTCGTTTTTCGGCGCCGAATTGCGCCCCTCAGGCTCAGATCTGGTGGCCGTCTTCTTCCCCTGGAGCCACTTGATGTAGTGCTCGTCCGATCGGATGACCACACCTCCGATGGTGACATTTGTATTCTCATCTGGGATCAGCCTTTTCACCTGGTCGAGGGAGACTGGAATTTCGCGCTTTATCAGCTCGACCAGCTCGTCTTCATTGTTGCAAATCTCCACTGTCACTGCCCCATCGTCAATGTGCTCGACCAGAGCTCTAGTGAAACTACTGTTGGGTGCAATCAGAAGTCTGTGTCTGGCCGGATTGAGATCGCCATAGAGGCGCTCATAGTCGTCCGGGTCGAAGGTGCGCTCAGGCTCCAGTTTGGGCTTACCCTGGTGGCTGTTCGACAGGATGGCCATGGCACAAACGAGCACCGGGATGGTAATCTCGAGCATGGTCCATATGTAGTGGCGCTTGTGCACCACAAAATCCTTCCATATTAGTGCATAGTATTGGCGCCAAGTGAGACTGTTGATGCCAATTGATGGGCCACCTGTTGAGCCCATGCTGCTGGTGCCCTAGTGGTGTTGTATGGGTGCTCTAGGGCGGGTCTCTCTTGAATTTTGTCTATTTTTTTCTTCTCACTTCCTGATTCTTTTGCTTATTTCTACAACTATATTTGTTTTGTGATTGTCAAGTTTTGTTTCTATTATTGCTACTGACACTAGTTTCAACGCTCTATCTCTCACGCTAATGTCACAAACGGCGAGTGCTACCAACTGACGCTCACTGAATCCTTTTCTCCCCTATTTGACTTAGATGACTTTCTGACTCGCCTAATGAGATTGCTACAGAGAGACACCAAGTTGATCACTGGAGTTCTCCTTGCCAGTTGGAAAAGTGGCCAACAATTGTGGACAAAAACTTGGGGACAACTCTTTCACCTTATCTGCCCTTTTCCTCTCTCCTCTTCCTTTTCTTCTCTCCTCTTCTTAGCCTGTCTTCAAGAAATTTCTTCTTCTTTCTCGCGAGCGACCTCATTGTCGCTCACACTCAGACATGTTCCCAAATGTTCTCAACTTTAAACTTACAACTTGCACCACACTCGTGCTAGTGTCACACTTGGTCTTCTAGTGAGCTTGTGTCGTCATGTGCGCCCAATGGATAAGATTGAATAATCTTGCCAAGCTCGCTAATCGAAAAATGGGATCCAATCGAGCGATGAGGGATGAAAAAAGAACGCGAGCAACAAATGGCGCCCAATGGGCCTGCCAAGACTGGCGCTCTGATGAGGCGGCCCACAAGCTGCTGCTGATGGTGTGTTGTTTTTGTTTCTTTCTTGCCTCTTGCGTGCTCGCCAATCGAACGACAGACTACTTCTGGCACGCTATGCGAACACTTGCGTAATAATACTAATCAGTTCCACTGGTTCTCGTGACGCAAGCTTCCCGATTGGCGTGTTGCACGTGGCTCGAAATCAATGAGCTATAACAGTTATGCCTTGGGAGTGATATAACAAGATGATGAAGATCGGCACACACACTCGAAGGAAAGCCTCTCCCACTGACTACTGTCTGCTGTCTCTTCGTCTCGCTCTCTCGCCTCTTGTCTGGGCAACTCCTCGTCTCCTGGAAGCTGCCACTTGGGCACGAACGGCAACAGTGAGGACTAGCTTGATTAGCCTCGGAGCTTGCCGCTTGACTTAGGGCGCCGAGTGGGCCACGTAGACGAAAAGTTGAAACTGGTTGAATGGGCCAGCTGGGCGCTGCTGCTGCTTGGCGCTAATGATTTCGATGTTGGCCCTGAGAGGGCTGGTCATGCGAGGTTCTCGGTGTGTGTAGTAGTTTGTTGGCTAGCTGTTATCACCCGTCCGACTGATGCAGGGCCAGAAGGCTAAAAGGGGCGGAGGCGAGAAATTAAATAATAATTCTTTGGGAATACACAAATGAGCGTATGAATGGATGAATGAATGAATGAATGAATGAGAATTGCGGCTGTTTAGGTTGGTTGTTACAGTTGTTGGGGGTTTGTTGTTGTTGTTGTTGTGTGTGTGTGTTGTTGTTTGGGCCGATTGTGTGGATGGTTTTAGAGCATGTTGGTGGCGGGCTTGGAGCGGCAACAAGTGGAGCTAATGAGAAAACAATGTGCAAATAACGAGGCGCCAACAGAGAGAGAGCAGCATGAGCCGGCAGCGGGCAACTTGTTCTGCTGTTTCTTCTTCTTCTTCTTGGTCTTCTTCTTCTTCCTCTCCTTCTTCGTGTCCTTCTGGTCGACTGTCACTGGCGCATCACTTGGCCAAAGGTGCACACTAGAGCAGACACAAACAACACACACACAGACCAGGCTCGGGAATGGCGCACAAGAGACGCACGCACGCACACTTTAAACGGACCACAAAGGCGGCAGAGGCAGGGCCGCGCCAAAGGCAGAGTGTGTGCTGGCGGCCGTGATTGAAATGGGCAGGCAAGAAGGAGCACGGCAGCCAGCGGGGCGGCGTCCTCGTACACTGTCTGATGTAGAGTTTGCCGCTTCTGCACGCGCAAACCGCCGCACACACTCTTGGGCTGCCAATGCGAATAGGAATAGGAATAGGAATACGAATGCGAATGGGAGACACTTGCTACTCTTTCCCTCTGGCTTGTGTCTTGGTGGCGCCCGCGCGCACGCTCTCAAAAGCATTGCCGGCGGACTTCCTTCACTGGATCTCGCCCAACCGGCTCCACAACAAGCAGCCAACTCTTGCCACAGCCGCAACACCACAACTTGTCGCCCCCAGCGCCAGCTTGCCGCAGCGAGCCGCCCCACTCACAGTGCTTGCCAACCAAAACAACCTCCGGACACTAGAGCACAATACTTCCTAGAGAGGAAATATTCTCTCCAAGAGGCTCGCCAAGAGATAAGCTAGTTGGCCGCAGGTTTGCCTCACGAGCCCACCTTGTGCCATTCAGCTGTGCTCGGCGAGCTTCTCGCCTCGCCAGTTAGCTGGCTGCAAGTTGGCGCATTGCGGCCGGAACAGCCGCAAGATTAATGGATAAAATATGAGTCCAATTGGATTCAAATCCAGCGGGCCTGATTGGTGCCAGATTGGGCCGCCCTTTCCACCGGCCCACTGGGCGAGCAGCAGCCACTTCTGGTTTGCCAAAGCTCGCTCGCAAAGCTGGAACGAGCTGGCCAACCTTTGGCGAGACAGTGTCGAGTGGCGGGCGCAGTGTTTGGGCGAGCGGAGTTTGCGCGCGTGGCAGCCGCTCGCTGTTTGCGCGCGCAACTGTCTGCGCTCACTTGCCGACGAAACACAAGGAAACGCCGCAAACCTGCGCTTCAGTCAAGCGCCCGCCGGCTCTTCACGTGCGCTCCAAGCTCGCTTTTGGGCATCTCCTATTTGGATTATCGCGCCGCCAGCGGTGTCTTGCCGAGCTGGGCACGTAGAGGAGACGAGGAGAGGCCAGAATGAGACGAGGAGAGGCCCGGCTGGCTGAGTGGAGAGGGAAACCGGCGTTATGGTGGCGCATCCACCGGGATTAGTTAATAGCTCATAAAAGTCACCTGATGCTGCCGGTGGGCACGCCGAGCTTAGGATGGCGAGACAGCAGTGCTTGACGTGAGAGCGGCGGCTCAAATTACTCGCAATTTGAGCCCCGAATGCTCTGGAGCCTCGCAGCTGAAGTTCAAGAGTTCCCGCGAAACAGTTGCAGTTGCTGAGAGTTTCAGTGCCCACCGGGAGTGAATCTGACGCCATTATTCCCCTCGCTTCGTCCGCCGCCTTCCTGGTGTCTCGTCGAGCTTTCAGTGCAACAATCGTTTAGCGATCGAGCGTGGCGAGCTGCCAAGACTGAGGTGCCGCAAGAGACAGCGCTGAGGTGAGCATCTCGCCCGTGAACGCCGGCCCGCAGTTTTCCCGGCTCTCTGACGTCTCCTTTTCCGGCTTTCCGGCGGCTCCTCGACAGCCCGCGACTGAGGCGCTCATGACTGTGGATTTGGGACACAATGTGGGCCCGCAGTTGAGCTCGCAGTTGAGTCTGACTGCACCCAAGTCCAAGTTGACTGAGGCGCACCTAAGGAGCGGAGGCGCGCGCTCGTTCCTGCGCGTGGCCTTGAGCCTGCGAGAAACGAGTTCGCCGCGCTGCGGCCAGCGCCATTGCCGTGCGCTGCACTGCTGCCCACCGCACTTGCCTGGACGCTGTCAGTCTCTGACTGTGTGTAGACTGTATGTAGCTGGCTCGGCCACTCCTAACTGATAATTATCCGCGCTGGACGAGCGAGATTAGCAACACGAGTCTGCAAATGTTGCCGCTCTCCTCGCGGCATTCGCCTGCATCCTCCGGCGGCCAAGTAGGCAGCTGGACGTCGGGCGGCACGCCGTCGCCCTCGGACGCCTGTTGCTCACCGTCTCTTGTGGCTCGTGGGCAAGGGCGCGCGTCCGTTGATTCGCATTGTGCTGCGTCCGAAGGTTGCCAGTGAGAAGCGAGAAAGGCCTGGCAGAGCGAAAGTTTATTGCACCAGCGCGCTGGAGTCTGGTGCACGCTGGCAAGACGAGATAGACAGAAGCAGGAGAAGGAGAAGAAGGTGATCTCGCTGGAGTGGAGCTGTTGGCAAGTGGCGCTGGCCAGACGAGCTGCCTGCTGGCGTTGCCGAGGGAGCCGGAGCTGCAGGCAGAGAGAGCGAAGAGTGTCTGTCTGTATTCTGCACTAGCCTCGAGGTTGGTGGTGGGCGAGAGAGAAGTTTTCTCGCTTCGAATAATAATAACATCTTTTGCCAAATTGGGAACGCCAAAGGGCAGAGGGGTGAATAAATGGATCCAACTTCTGTGGCTGCCGGTTCACTTTCGTTGGCTTCCTCCTCGTGTGTGTGAGCGGCGGCTGCGTGGAGATTGTGGCCGAGAATAAGGAACAGGAGGATAAAAAGAAAAAGGAGAAAAGAAGTTGCACTGGTTTGTCTGGCTGGGCTGGTGTGTGCCAGTGACTTGGTGGTGTGGCCTTTTGCCATTGCTCCTGAGGAGCGGCACGAGAGAAGCCGCTCTGGCGAGACAGAGAGAGAGAGAAAGTCGCTCGCCCATTTCCATAGGCATTTCCATTTCCATTTCTGTTTCTAGTTCCATTTCAATTTCCACTTCCATTTCCATTTACATTCCCATTGGCGCTCCCATTTGCACGCCCATTGCACACAGAGAGAGAGAGACAGGGGCGAGCAAGTGGCACTTGCATCCCATTGCAGCGCGAGTGCAGCACCCGCGCGCTGCACCTGCGGAACCAGCGCAGGTCGAGCGCGCGCGAGAAGCCAGCCCAATTTCAATGTCAACCCGAACACTTCTTGAAAATAAACAACAACAACAAGAACCAGAAGCCGCAATTGGGATTGTGATCTTTTATTTTAGAATTAAAATTTCACCTTACGGGCACGACCAGTGAACCGGGTGAACAGAGAAAGAGAGACAGAGACAGAGACAGAGAGAGAGAGAGAGAGAGAGAGAGAGAGAGAGAGAGAGAGAGAGAGAGAGAGAGAGAGAGAGAGAGAGAGAGAGAGAGAGAGAGAGAGAGAGAGAGAGAGAGAGAGAGAGAGAGAGA
>Ga0058701_10000036_pt1 | contig 99521 bp, 65 predicted proteins | sample AgamicOrMae_FD_97039 | JGI IMG/M metagenome (GOLD analysis project Ga0058701, IMG submission 97039) | Agave microbial communities from Guanajuato, Mexico - Or.Ma.e | ecosystem: Host-associated > Plants > Phyllosphere > Phylloplane/Leaf | place: Guanajuato, Mexico | collected 2012-06-04
CACTCCAGCCAATCTGGTGCACTCTCCACATTAGCCAGAGATTCAACTAATGCTGCAATCAATTAGTCATGTTACAGTGCATATGTGGCCGGAGTTGCATGCATCTATGACAAAAGGTTGCTCCGCAACACTAGGTGAACTTTTTCCACATCCGGGGCCAAGTGAGCCAAGTCGCGCAACTATCACATCATAGCTTCGACCACTTCTAGTGTAGCCAGCCACCAGAGATTCACACACGAGTCTTATATTGACACTTATACTTCATACAGCATGATATATAGACAAATGGATGCTAACAACGGCTTAAATGCCTTTTCAGACATCCGATCTTCAGTGTTCCATGTGGGGACCGGTGTATGTCACAGGCGAGTGTCCAACAATACAATGTAAAGCTTCTGCGCCTGTGGGGGTCTGATTGAATTTTCGCAGCTCTGTTACAACTGGAAGGAGTAGCGATCTGGTGGGAGTTCTAAAGGTATGAAGAGTCGTTCAGCGAGACCCAACTTTCATGACCGATCTATCAGGAGCTGTCAAGATCATAATTGCCCTTCCGAGCGAGCTCGGAGCTGTGCCAGTGGCGTTCTCGGGGGACACGATTTCTCCTAGTGACCGTCGAATTGGAGTATGGATTGCGAGGGCAATCTCGTATGTGTGCAGGGGATGCACACGAGTTATCCCCAGTTGATTGCACATGGCGACCAGAAGTTCAATCGGGCTATCCTAAAAATCAACTCAATCTATTCAGACCAAAGAGGAAGATACAGATTTTGGAAAAATGGACACTCTTTTGAACTCTATCGATAGCAGGAAGAATGCCATCGTCACCTCCCTCGGAGGCGCTGAACGATCCCGTTTCCTCCTCAAGATGGAACTGATTGCTATTTCTAAAAGAGACGCTCCATCGTCATTCAAGCGTATTTTTCATATTGTAACTTGGGATGCAAATGTGACCGAGGTTTACAATAGAGCTAGATCTTTGCCATTTAGCGATTTCGACTTCAAAATCGCCAAACTCTATGGCTCTGAGACCGAAGATAATATATCTGATTCGTTACAAGTGATACAAGAAGCACATATTTTGATCTGTCCTATGAAATACCTTTTCAACCTCGAAGCAGGCAATAAGTTTAATCTATCAAGAAATGACTCATTAGTAGTTTTTGATGGTGTCCCTCTTGACAGCATCGAGAGTTGTTGCTGCGAAATACTGGAGCCTTCTTTGGCCTCCGACCCTGGAAAAACTATGTCTCCCTCTCATGTCTTCAAGCAGATGGTATCCGATACTTGGTGCACAATTCTCGCATGTAATAGACCTATTGATGGTTTAGAACATGAGTTAGGTGCATCATTTCCGATCAGAGTCGACGAAGATTTAGGCCAATCATGTAGGACCTATCGCACCTTCGCATCAATCATAACTGAAGGTCCTGAAAAAATTCCAATGCTATTTGGAGCTGGAAACAAGACTGATCTACTTGACGAAGTTGGTCGTATTGTAGAACTTTGTGCAAGTAAGATCAACTCGGGTGGTATCGTAGTTTTCTTGCCAAGCTACGGTGTGATGTTAGCGTACCATAACCATTGGAAGAAGTCAGGACTTTTTGAAAGACTCGGTATAAGTTGCACACGTGAAAACCGTGGTGACGGACAGTTCAAGCAACTACTATTCAACCTATCGAAGAGCAAGTCTAAATCCTTAGTTCTGGTCACTCATCGTTTTCATCAAAATATACAGCTTGCGGATTGTACTCTCAGCTCATCTACACGAGCAATCATCTCAGTCGGGCTTCCATATCCTTTCACCAACGACGCCTGGAATGCCAGGATGAAGCTCAATGATGAATTGGCCTCAAAGGAGCCTGGGCGACTGAATGGTGAAGATCTTTATCGATATAGAGCTATTGAGTTCATGAATGGAATCATTAGGAAATGTCTCGACGAATTTCGTTATCAAGATTGTGCATTTTTCATATTGGACAAATCAGCTGAAAAAGATAGTCAAAAGTTTACGCAAGAGTTGATGGATCTTCGTGTAGAAAACGCAAGTCAAAGTATTGCCAGGTTCGAATCCTTTAATAAGTCCTAAGGTCAGGAGGAAAGCTAACCGCCATCGATATGACACTAGCAATCTCAAATACTAATCCAGAAAATCGAAATCAGTTTTTGCTCTTGGCAAGACAATCTCAATTCTAAAGCAGAAATTTTTTGCTGATACGCGCAAGATTTGTCAGATCTGGTTTGAATCAATCAAAAAAAAAATAAAAATGAGAGAGAGACGAAAAGGTAAGACTGAGCAAGCCAGTCGTGTTGTGATAGTGCAGGCTTGGAATGATCTCGAATCCAAGTTTGATGGAGCGTCTTTAAGCGTCTCACTTAACAGTCGATTAGTGGAAATAGGGAGTATCGTATGATCTGGAAGATCTATGTTTGTTGAATAAAACAGCCCGGTGATCTTTAATGGTGTGTAATTCAGTCATTAAATATACCTAATCATCTACTACCTGAACTCATAAATCTGGGATGAGCCAGCTTGATTGTTGTCATATTTTAGATTTAGAGATTGAAAACTGGAGCTGGGAGGGTTAGTCTTGTCTGAGCTTGCGATTGAGATCGAGCGAAAACCACGACACCCGTGATAGCTTACCTTTCAAATTGGTCAGAGTTTATGTGAAAGTAGTAACCTGTTATTTCGGAGGTTCTCTTAGAATAGCATATGTAATAGAAACCAGCATAGCTGGCTCCTTCAACGTGCTTGATAGTGTGATCAGGAACTAGAAAATGCTCTTTCCACCGCATATAAACATAATCAGATTTTTCCAATTCGCTGTAATTGAACGAATCTAGATTGAAACATTTGGACATACGGCTGTCGAAACCGTCAAACTTAGACCAGTGAGCTCGATCTATTTCTTCTGTGGCCTCCCATTTCCTTGTGAGGAACGGGAATTTTTTGGAGATGATTTCACCTTCGAAGAATGTCGTCAATGAAGGGTGTGTCTTCGTCAAATGGTTGATGCACAAGTATCCGCATAGATATGAGGTTTTGAAGTCCACATATTGAATTGTGACGTTCACTTCATATCTTTCTTTCTTGGATCTCTGATATCCGGTGAAACGCGACCCATTGTACAAATTTGTTTTGATGATACCCGCTTGTCTATGACTTGAATAAGGAGGAATCGGCTCGTTTAAGCTCAATATATTTTCCTCAGTGCTATGCCTTGCGCCTAGGCTATTTCGCTTCCTTGAAGCCGAATGAGATACAACTGAATGAGCTTTGGCTCGACCCTTAGATTTATTTTCCTTACTTAATTCATTGTGGGCTGAGCTGAGTGCAGATCTTTCGAAGATGTGTGAGTCATGGTTCGACGATAGTTTCAGTGCTACAAGTTGAGGGTGAGGTGAATTGTCAACAGCTTGTGGGTCCAAATCAACTTGTTTGGTGCTGCAATTGGTATGTGAGGCTATACCAAGAACTACAACTCCTCCCGATTGAGCTGGGTCTGAAGAGGAGGCATCTGGCGACATGGAGAGGTGGCATAGATTATCATTGTTCTGGGGAGGATGAAGCTCGATAGATCCCAAATGATCGTCAAACTGACTAGAAGAGGCCAATTGCTCTGACCCAGGAGTGGTTGATAGTACTGCTTGTCCTTGTGCGGGACTTGATTCTGAATCGTTAACATCTCGGACGTTATTTGTGAGTGGATGAGGCTGCTGCTGGTTTTCTGTAATGTAATGTCGGCGAAAGTTGGCACGAACACTTATCAGAATATCGTTCGGGGATTCATCATTAGTCTGAAGGTGCGAGTCCTCGTTGATAGCTTGTATATAATTTATGTGGTCGTTCTCATCCGAATTATTTCCAGAATCATAGCTCATGGAAGGTTGATGATACCCCTGTAGATTTTCGTAAGAGTCGAGCACCTCTGAGACGTTACCCCCAGTGGTGTCATCTTCAACATAACTCCTTGGACTAATGTGTGTGCCTTGAACACTGATTCGGATTTGCTCCGTCAAATCGTCTGCTATATTTATAATTGCACGGGGTATTATTTCTGATGAAGAGTGTGTAGCGACATGGAGCATGTCAGATCGGTGCTGGGCTTCTTGAGGGTGGTGATTATGACTGTGGTTTTGAATTCCATGACGATGGTAGTGCTGTAGGCTATCGGAAGGAGACATGATTGCGAAACTGGGCATATTCTGGTTCTGGGAGTCTGCCAGTCTCAAGCCCACGAAACTGTTATTGAACGCAGATCTATATGAGCCTCTTTGGCCATGATTTTGGTCTTGCTCATCGTGTTGCGTACAAGGCATTTTAAAGCTATCTGTTTGATGAATCTGATAACAACTCTGAATCAATGAAGCATCACCTTCACAGGCCCGGTAATTGGTTGTTGTGTCGTATTATGGATGTCCTGAAGCCGATAAGATGGGCTTCCGGGGGAATAATTCGATGGTGAGATGGATGTGTTGCTGATTTGAAGAGACAGGTGGCGAGCCCTTGAGCTTGATTGCAAATGTTTAACTAGTATGTGTTAGTATTGCACACACTATTGCAGTGTACGTCCCATACCTTAAAGTTCCCGCTACTAGTGATGCGTCATCGACGCTGGAGATAAGTGGACTGAGACAAACAAATTCATTATCGTCGAACCTCGTCACACACCATACTTTTTCGCCAATTTTTGACCCCTATCCCACCATTTCTAGACTCGCTAATCCTCTTCGGCCTTGAAGCTTTCTGCTAGCAGTTTCTAGGCATTGCCTTTTTGATCAGCGATCTGGAGTTAATTTTGATGAATGATGTTGCGTTTGAAGTCAAATTATATTGTGGAGACAGAGTGTTTGAAGAAATATTGAGGCTTGATAGAACCAAATTAGAACTAATTCATACAACTATAGCGATGCCTGTGGAAATGGGATGGGGATGTATCTTATAGTTTTTACGTCTCTCGTATGACTATTGACGAAGATGGATTCGTGAATAGGCTGAAGAAGGCAACAAGAAGACAGTCTCAACGAACGGTTTGAAAGGGTGATGATGGTGGAGATGGTAGTAAGTAATTCTAGTACTCCCTCTGTCTTTTCTTTCAATCTACGAATCTCAATAATATAACGTATTTGAAGGTTTTCTGAATCTAGCTTGTTGGGTTTGGGGCGTTCAAGATTTAAAAGAACGCGCACATGAAAAAGTCAGCTTGTGTAGACGCCTGCTGTTGTTGTGGTTGCAATTGGCGCTTGGAACGCTGTTCTACCTGCAAACAAATTCAATGCTCAATTGGCCTGTCTATTTGAGCGGTTATAAGAAATGTTCACTGACTTTCTTTACGGTTGATCATGACGGTCACCAGCGCTGAATGTAACGTTACGACTGAGATTTCAGCTACGACTTCTGAACAGGTAGATCTTTGTCTGGCGGTTCAACTTGTTTGGGATTGTCAAGAGTGTGTGGGCAAAAGTTTACTCAAGCTTGAAGGTGTCACACACACACAGCCATTTGCAAGTCGATTGCGAGCTTTATCTATGCTTAGCTTTATGTCTTGTTAGATATGCGAGTTAGGCGAGTATAATGGTGTGAGTGGAGCTACAAATGATTCTATCTTGCAAACTCACCGTCCGAGATAGGTATCAGAGGGCAACTTGAGTAATTCGCTCGGAAGAATTTACTAACTAGCAATGTCTTTCGCGTAACTGTATGCAGAATGCGTTTCGATAAAGTCTTGATGTTCACATGGGATCAGTTGGTTCGAAGTAAAGGCAGATTGTTGATACTAGCCAGAATTTGGACTGTTTCGAATCCCTGGGATGTGACCAATCACATTTGGAGTTAAGTTCTACTGTGTCTGTATGAGCGCGGTTTTATTCGTCTGAATTATTATCAGATATTGTGTGGACTATCACCGACGAGTTACAGATGCCTATGGTTACCTCTCCTTTTCTTCCAATGCTTCTCTTGACTTTCAGACTTCAATTTCACCTAGACCAATTGGTCTCTGAGACTAACTATTTTTGATCATATCTTGTTGTGTGCTCCTGTGATAGTCCACCCTGTCGAGAAAGAGAGGGAGTTGACCTCTACTCGTTCACAATAGATTGCTGATTCCCACAAATCATTTGTTCAATCCTCGTGAGAGTCAGAATCATTTGGTGTGTTATCAGGGGTGCTGGTCAGGATGCTTCAGCTGCTTGGTTTCGTCTACATCGAGTGGGAAACAGAAATGTTATTATTTTGCTATCCTAAGCGTTCGTCCAATGCGAAAGGATCAGGTGGGTGTGATGATATGAGAAAGGCTGACACAAAAGCGCGGAAGTGTCCCCGTGTAGGGGTGACGCCAACATGAATGCAGAAACGGCGAATTGTGCGTATTCGTTGCGTGTTGAATTGACCGTGGACGAGTTCAGGCGCGTGCCCAAGCCTGCAGACAGGCAGACAGAGAGCTGAAAGAAGACTTGCATGAACTCCCGTGTGGTAACCACATTGGCCGCCTTCTATGTGGCAATGGCGACATGAATGTGAAGAATCCATCGAACAAGAGTTGGCTTCATGATCTGCGCCTACTTCGCGGGAAGCAAATCGAACAAGTGGGAATAGCAGATAAGAAAAGGTCTATGAGGCATCACATTGTACGCTTTGCAATGATGTGGCTCGAAGACCACCTAATATGTTCTATGGCACTCCTGGGGGATGATGTGGAGGGCATGTTCGAGGTGAAAGCGGGCTAATGCGAGAATTCCGCCTATGGCCCGATGGCTCTGCACTCGTGGGACGGTCGCTATCACATAGGGATAGAACGTCGAGATATAAACGTTCGATTTCGCGGTTGATTGTCTTTTGTTCTCGACAAGTTCGAAGACAGTGATGGATAGACATATCACTATTTGCATGGATTACCTTCGTGTGGAACCATATGGGAGCTTGCGTGTACCTTCGCGGTACAGTTGCACGCAACGTACCTGTAAATGTGTCAATACCCTATACACCTCATAAGCCATCTATGGGTGGTGCTCAGGGAACACGTCATATCACACCCCGACTGCCAGCAGTCTGCCTCGAAGAGCCCTCTCCGTCTGACGTCGAATGTTTCCACCTCCTATGTGTAGCATCTCGATTTTGATGGGTGATAGATGGGAAACTAGTCGCCAGTATATCGGACACCTTTCTAACCCCCGGGCTTAGGCAATGAGCTCTTCCCATCAATGCGGGAATGATGCATTAGACAGACGCCTTTTTGGGCTATTCGAGTAAAAATTCGAATTACCGAATATGCGCTCGAGTAAAATGGAACCGAAAGGCCAGGCTCAGTTAGTTGAGCCTGGCCTTTCGTTATTCATTATACTCCAATCGGGTGTAAGATAACTTTTACTGCCTGAAATGTGAACTTGTGTGTTAAATCTACGCTATTTGAATTTCAAGCGTCAATACCCATGAGGGACTCCAACGAATAGACAACAGTTGCGAAAGGGCGCGCTCGCTCTCGGCCGCGAGAGCAACGTGCGCAAGAAAAAATATCAGGCCGCAGAGTAAGAGCCCGATTGCAAAGTTTGTCCTACCACGTTGTTTTAGATGATCCAGATATAATTTTCTCCTCGACTTCTATTTATTGATTACATGATGTCGTTCCAACAAACTCCAATGACCAACAATAATCAGGCGCCTCCCCCATCCCAGCCACACCCACAACACCAGCTCCAGCAGCAACCTCCTCCCCAGGTTCAGCACCATCATCCCCACCATCCTCATCAACCACCACATCAGCCTCCACACCAACCACCACATCAACCCCCACACCAACCGCCACACCAGTCTCCTCATCAACCCCCTCATCAGCCTCCTCATCAACCAGCTCCACCAATACACGTGACCCATCAGCCACATCCACCACCGATGCAAGGTCACCCTCCGGTAGGATTACATCAACAGCAGTCACAACAACCGCAGCCACCACCATCACAACCGTCCCAACAGCAGCAACAGCAACAACATCATCACCAACAGCAGCCGCCGCAACCACAGCATCCGCATCCTAACCAAAATCCACAACAACAACAAACACAACAAACACAGCCGCAGATGGATCCACAGAATCCTATGAAGAGGCGACTAGTTGACCGAGTCTGTCCCCCGAGGACACACGACATCGTTCCCGAGATCAAGTCCTACCAAGATATGCTAGATTTTGAAAGAAAATTAGATTTTAATATATCACGCAAGTCTTTGGACATTCAAGAATCAATGAAAAGACCTGCTAGGATCAAGAAAACTCTGAGGATATTCATCACCAACTTATTCTACACCCAACAAGATACTGGTGCGCCATCTTGGGAGGTTCGAATTGAGGGCCGTTTGACGGAAGATACCCGCATGCCGAAAAGAAAGTTTTCTTCCTTCTTCAAAAGCTTGGTTATAGAATTAGATAGCGCAATCTATGGACCGGATAATCATCTTGTTGAGTGGCATAGGACTGCAACAACCGCAGAGACTGATGGTTTTCAAGTTAGGCGAGCTGGCGATCTACCGGTGAAATGTACTATATTGTTGCAGCTGGATCACAGGCCGCCACATTTCAAAATGAATCCAAGATTAGCTAGGCTAGTTGGTCGACAAACCGACACTAGACAATCTATAATATTTGCCTTGTGGCAGTACATAAAGAACAATGCTTTGCAGGATCCCATCGACAGAGAGTACATAAATAACGACGAGTACTTACGCCAGACATTCGACTGTAAGAGGATGAAGTTTTCAGAGATACCCGGAAAACTGGACCTGTTGTTAACTTCACCTGATCCCATTGTTATCAGCCATTCAATCATACGTGGAACTGGAGAAACTCAGCGAGCAACATTCGATTTCGAAGTTGAGATTGAAGACACAATCGACACGAGGATACTCAACCATGATACTGCAGAGATAAGACAGCTGGACGAAAAAGTTTTTGGTCTAGTTGCCGAAATCAAGCGATCAGTTCATAACTACGAGTTCTTTTCAGACTTCTCGAAGGATCCTCAACAATCGATCAACAAATGGCTTGCATCGCAATCAAACGATCTCAAGATAATGACAGAGCAAATGGGCGATACAGAAGAGGAGCGTCGTGCCGATTACTACTATCAACCTTGGATGCAAGAGGCTGTATGTCGATATTTCTACAGGAAAGTTCAAGAGCGTCGTAACGAGCTCGAACTAGCGATTGGCTCGATGCGACGTTGATGATAGTCTCTCCAAGTCCCATTGGTGCACGCTACCACACTTCTATCTCATCATAATTTGTAAATAAATAAGTATCGCGGACAAATAGATTTTCTACATATACTGTACAATGATTCAATCGTTGAGAGGAGCTTGGCTTGATCTAACGTTTCCAAGACGAAAGGTCTAATAGTTGTCGCTAAGCGCTAACGCCAATCTCAGGCGACGCTTCAATTGTTCTACTTTTGAGGTCCCGTTTGCGGCAGCTAATCGACAACTTTTCAGCCAGAGCTCCATAGCACATAAAATCAGTGATGCGGTGATACCCATTGCCAATACGACAAAGACTCCACCTACATTGGAGAGTGTCAACTCCTTCACACCATCACCACTTTGTCCATCGTCAATATCACAAGCTCCACCGCCTCGTTTCTCTTTCCACCACCTATTCTTGAGCACCTCCAACACACCGCTCTCTTGAAGGCTCAATATTGCCTCACTCAGCTTTGTGCGATAATCTCGTTTCCTGGTTGAGTTTTTGGCCAATGCTATACCATAACCTTTGCTATCGAGCAGTCCTCCGATCTGTGTCAAGTTACAATTACGCTCAACAATGTACTCGATGGAGGTGGATTCCATGAAAAAAGCGTAGTTTCCGCTTTCAACTCTAGCTCTGCCCTGTTCGTTACTTGCGGCATGTTTCATCCTTGGCTCCATCTTGCTTAGGATTGGATGCTTTGAACCTTTGAAAAACTCTCTTGTAGAGCCACTTTCTACACAGCCATACTCGATATTTTGCGGATGATCAAACAAATCCTCGGCACGCTCGATTGGATATACAACCTTTTCAACTGTTAGGAAAGCAGCTAGGTTGGCTGTATAACTGCTAATCATGATCAATGTGAAAAAGTACCATATGGCTGCCACCAAGCGAGTGCTGAGGGATCTGGGAGCAAAATCGGAACCTTGTTGCATGAGCGCGGCTATGGTGAACCAGAAGCTATTGCTGACACTAAATTGATTGCGCAAGATCTTGTCCTCTTGTCTGCAAGGGTGTGGGTCTGCCCACTCGTATGGTGAGAAGCGGCCGACAAAAAACAATAGCATTGATACGCCGATGTATGAGCCACACACGTAGAACCAGACATGGTTCTCGAAGGGGGACAAGAAAGAGAATAGCTCTAGCTCCTTTGTTGTCGGTCTCTTGAATAGGATAGAAATACCTGTTGACATGAAGGGCAGAGTGAAATCGACTGCGTCTTCTCGAGATGATGTTATGCTCAAATCGGCTATGGCCAAATCAGCCTTTCCTATCATGACTTCGCGGATCATTCCATTCCATTCACCGGTGACAATGTCTACCTTACCATACTTTCCGTCATCCACCTCTTTGAATACATAATCAAAGCCGACAAGTTTTGAGAGCTCATCGATCAGATCGATTGCATAGCCCTCGTAGCGTGCATTGCCCGACTCAATCTTGGTCGTCTGTTTGTTCATGAAATATGGCTCACTCTTGATTGAGGTAACCACAAGAGTGTCTCTTTCTTCTCGCTCATGCGACAAAGGGTCACCAAACTGTAGATATTGCAACTCTTGCTTGTTTATGTAGAGTCCAGAGGAGGTAGACGATGACGTCCAATAGGCTGTCGGAGTTTGTAGCTGCTGTTGCTGTTGTTGATAGCTTGCCGCTGCTTGTTGCTCGCTCCAATTTCCTATCACTTTCGGCCCATACTCCGTGAGACGCATCAGAGTTAATTCGTAACCCGATCTTTGTCCAGCCGATGGGTCGAATCTCACCGGTCCAGACATTCCTCTGAGCTCGATTGAGGTACGCATGTAGTTGACTAGTGTGCTTCCGTAAGGCCATGGTTTGGATTTGTTACATGAGACGCTCGAAAACGAACTCGACTCTATCGATTGGCTAGAGTCAACTCCTTGTAGAGTATACACCAGTGACTCGATGGCGTCATGGATGAAAGCACTCTCGGTTGAGATTTGCTCTGGCACCAAACGAAAACCCGAGAGAGCACCTGTGAAACGATCATTCATCTCATCACTCCGCCTGGTTAGTGTTTCCATAGATTCCGCAAGTGGATCTAGCATGTTAAACCAAATGAGTCGAGATCGACTGTGCCTAAAATCTTCAAGATCTATTGTATGAGTGTCGAGACATACTATCAAATAGCTGTGCATTTCTGTCATCATTGAGACTTGTTGCGCATGCTTCAATATCGATCGCAAATGATTGCACTGGACATCCAACATTATGTTTGTCAATTTTGTCTCCTTGAGTTGCCAGAAAATGTCCCTAAACGGCCTCATGGGATCAAAACGCAGTACTCTAATCTTCATTTGAGTCGTTTTCAAGCCTTTCCCATCAAAATGTTGCTGAAAATGATACAAGGATTCATCTTGCTCATAGAGGTAGACGAAATTTTTCCAGTCTAATGCACGTAAGACATCCAGGTAAGCGTTGAACATGGTGCCTCTAGATATACTCAAGTCAACGCTTATTGTTGATTGGAATTCTATGGGTGATATCACTGGTAATGTTGATCCTAGGACAAAGTTCGTAACTAAAGGTTGTGAATTGAATACGATACCCTTAGGTACAACATTCAAATGAGGTATATCCAAGGCGTCGCAAATTGAGCTCACATGTTGACTTGTTACTGGATTTGTTGGTCCAATCAACGCAATTGACCCACTTTCCAGCAGTTCGCAAGCTTTTCTCTCGGTATCCCAGCAATCATCTTGACTTATACGCCTTATTTGGCCAATCAGTTTCGTTCGGCCCAACAAGGAGCGGAGATTTATCTGCTCGATCGTCCATTTGAATATGATCTCTTGCTCGAATTGATTGTCGTGTAGCAGTAGTCCGAGTCTGATTTGATTCGGAAGGCTCTCAACTGTTGCACTATGGATTATGATAAGAATTGTAAGCAGACTCTTGTGGAATTGACTTGCCGGGCCCCACTTCATCTTTGCAAAGAACTTAAAAAAGACTAATATCTGGAAGCTAATTCCTCACATTTCTAACCGGGAATACTGAATTTTATGATTCGTGCATAGATTAAATAGACAGAACAAATCATATTTATAGCTGCAAGATATTGAATGCATATTTTTCTCTTGCGCGCCCTTGGTGCGAGATATGTCTCAGGCGGATCACATAGGGTCGAGCAAGGCCGGAGCGAGTCGGGGCCTCACAAGCTTGGAGCTAAGGATTCAAACATCTGCGCACAAGTGAATGGTAACTCGGTAAAAACGTTTTGAAGAGCTATATATTAACTTTAAATTACTTTATTTGTAAATATGACGCCGCAATTCAACTCGATACAATTCAGTGGATTGTGGGAGATGGGGTGCTGTTTGATCAAAGATATACTGCTTCATGATGATGATGGTGGTGGTGATGATGATAGTTGTTGTTCGGTCTAATCATATTGATATGGCGAAAGCGTGGATGGGACTTGCCAGCCCGCCAGCAAGAGTCGCAACAGCATACGTTGAAACGGTCACCAGTCCAACTTGCCAGCCATTCTAAACGTGGTTTCATATCTATAGACAATCTAGACCGTCTATTTGGACGTTTTGTGTCCAGTTTCTGGTCGACAAATTTCAAAAGCTGCCAGTAGAAATCCGATGTGGACCTGGTCCTTGTTACTTCAACTAGAGTTTGCATGAGGTCAAATATGGTCTCAATGCAGCTCTTTTGGTCGAAAGCTTGGTATTTAAATAGATCCTTAACTTGTTTCATGCATCTTTCAAAGCATTTGTCCAGTATGGGTTGAAGTAAGTAGGTCCTATCTATGTGATTTTCCGGTAACCGAATAACCTCAAAGAAGTTGACAATCTCGATTATTATAACATGCATGGTGTAAGGTTCGACGATGTTGTTGATAACACTCTGACTGAACTTGTATAAACAATCACGACCCAATGATTTCGATATACCTAGTAACCAGAGGACCTCGTCCAATTTTTTGTTTGGGTTGTATTTGCCGCCCATATGCAGTGGCAACATCATTGAATCCATAGCTTTCAATCCGACACGAAATGCAGCACGGACATAGTCGATATTTGTGTAGGTGGGTGTTTCCGGGGTCAGGATGAAATCCGTTCTGGCATAGACATCCCACATAGGGGCGGGATGAATCTGCTGAATGTGTGAAGGTGGTAGGGGGCTGTTCGATTGTTGGTGTGAAATTTTGGCCCCATCGATCGGTGGAACAACTTCGTCCGCGGACGGAGGCAGAGATTGTTGCGATTGAACTGCTTGTATAGGAGCGGCGGGACCCAGTTGAGGTTGAGGTGCGACCAGAGAACTGTTGTTTCCAAACTGACCAGTCACAGGACTCGATGAAGACTGCTGAAAATGAATCTGGACTGGAGGCTGCTGATATTGCACTGTTGAATTGGCCAACCAATCCACAATAGGCGGTTGCTCATGGGCGCCTGCCTGGTGTTCATTTGGGCCTTGGATAGAAGGATTAGCAAAGTTGTTCAGCTGATACAAATTGGCATTTCCGGAATGATTTCGATCATTCGAGTCCAACTTTGTGTACAGACTGTACCACGCCCTGGCGGTCACGAATAAAACATCGGCGCCGACGTTTTCGTTTTCAGCAACTTGCTCAATCTCGTCGCAGGCTTCTTCAATCATTTCAACAGTTTGCTCTTGACACTGAACCAGGATCCTGCTAACAGCGTTTGAGTCAAGAAAATTTGCATATTTCAGGCAAGATTTGGCCATCTCAGCCGCTATTCTTCTTGTCTCGGAATCGCTAGAGCATCCCGCCTTGTCGGCAACAGACGCCGCCTCAACTGGCGTCAAATAGCCTTCCCAATTCTCCCAAAGGAACTTGAGCGCTGGAAGACCTAGTTCCAACGCCTGATCATGAATGAATGAGGCTCGCCCATTGTAGGTCCTTTGCATCCAATTGGGTGAGGTTCTATTTTGCAAACCTAGGGCATAGAGAGCGATGCGCAAGGTGCACATGTGTAGCTTCCTATGTATTCCACGTGTTCCATTGGAGGCAACTAGTTGCGGCCGAAATAGGTGAGCCGTTGTACTGTTTCCTCCAGCCTTGTCAAACACCGTCTTCGCAAGCTCGAACATGAAATGAGCAGCAGCCTCTGACGGCTGGTTGGGGTCTTGCACGATTGGATGAGATTTCCTGCCGCTCAAGTTGGTGGTGTTTCGGTTGTTTTGAATTTCAGCCAGGGGCTTAGATGCAGGTGCCGCAGGTTTTTCAGAAACAGTTGTGGGCAACGGCTGACGCGCTGGCTCTAGGAGATCTTTGTCGAGTAGTTGCTTCAGGATAGCGTCAAGCTTTTCCTGATCATCTTTGTAGTGCAAGATGAGGGACAATGCTAGCTCGCCACGTTGTCTCCTGATTCCCTCGCAAAGCAACGGGTGGTCAGCCTCAGCCACGTTAACTTTGACGCCAAGGGCGCTGATAGCAGTCTGGAAACCCAAATCTACATCTGATGGTGATATGGATGCGTTGCGAGAGAGAACAAAGGCCTCAAAGATGAAGTTTCCCAAGATCAAAGTGGCCAGTACATCTCTTTGTGCTTCACCTTTTGAATCGCGAATATTCTGAGCCTTTTCCTTCAGTGTGCTTATTTCGGTATCGCTCAAAGTGATAGTCTTCATCAAGGAGATTAGCTCCTGCTTCTGACTGATCAACTTGACCTCCAATGGTTTGGTGGCCGCCGGTGAACGTCTCATCTCGACGCCAAACATGACCAACTTGAAAATGATACTGTGAGCTTCATGATCATCGTGCAATAGGTTGCATAAAAACAGTAGCTTCGACAGTGTTTCAGATCCCATGATGCTCGTTTGGTTGTCGAGGGGGCCCTTCTTTCTTCTCCGCTTGGACGCGGTGCATATAAGCCTCACGTTCGGGTAGTTCCGCTGGCTCAAGATCTCATGGGCCAACTTCGCGGCAGCCTTGCGGGCTTCCTCCAAATGACCATGAGCATGCAAACCTTCGACCTTAGAGTAGAGAGTCTCTAATGGATCCGCCAATCTTCGATCGTTCAACCTGATTAGTTCACTGAGAGACTCGGGTTCATCTTGACGGCGTTGCGGTTCGGGATGACCCTCCATGAAATAGACCTGCAAATCAGGCTCCAGGAAATCGATGTTGGGGGCGTTGTTCTCTCGGATCCTATCCAAACGGGCATTGGGATCGGCCTCTTCTAGAGGATCTTGGGGCTCCTGGGGAACTTCCTCTCTTTCTTCGAGCTGGTCATCTTCCTGACGACTTGAGCTCTGCTCTTGCAATTCGGGAGATGGTTGTTCGGCCTCTGGAGAAACATTCACTTTTGACCGGCTAGGTTTCAGACAATGTTCCGAATTTTCAACATTGACGTTTTGCCGGGAGTGAGCTGGTGCCAATGCAGATTTGGTCGGGTTCATGACAGTTGGCTCGGTAGAATTCTCTTTGTTCTCATCATTCCTACAGCTTGCAGAATTCTCAGCTTGCGGGCTAACAGCAGACGCCTGGGCGATACCACTGTTTCGCCCTTTAGCTCGTCGTTTTCGCTTGTTACGCTTTGCAGGTTTTTCCTCGTCGTTCTTATTGGATGCAGATCGAAGTTCACCACGCTTTTCATCCCAATCTGACCAATTGACCAAGCAGCCCTCCATCGCTGATTTGAATCCAGGGAAGAGCTCGAGATAGTTACGCTTTCCAGTATAACTTAGATTGTTAGCCTGATTTTCAGAGAGCGATACATGTCTCTTGAGAATCGATAGGTGCCATTGGAGAAATTTCCTATATAATTTGTTACGTTCTACTGGGGTGGAACTAGGATTTAGCGCGGCCAGGCGCCATAGATGGACAATCTCGTCACAAAAGTTACTACACGAATACTGAGATGTGCATTGTGAGTTTTTGGTATTGGCAAAATGTATAGTTGAACCAGAGTGAAGTGAGACTTTTGTCTCAAACCACCAAGTTATGATTTTGTCAAATTTCATTATTTCATCAGTCATAATCTCTAACAGAGGGAATAAATTAAGATCACGTCTTTTCATCATCTCTCCAACAATAGAAATCAGATTCCAAATGCCTTCGGGCTCACGGCCTCTGATTGGTCTTAATAATTGTGTATATTCAGTCGTTGCTGGTGGGGCTGTTACATGCAACGATTGTATATCGCTGCAAACGGTTGGTTGAGCTGTGCATTGTTTAAGTAAAATCCTATGTATATCAAGTCCTAAATGTGTATAATCTAGACACCAGCTAGTTTGTTCATTGAGTAACGCGCCAGCAGTGGGATCGGGCGCAGCGGGGTTCTTATTGATACTAGCATCATCGCCACTCAGTAGCTCGTCCAATAATTTTTGGGCCGCTGGTAGAATTTGTTGGGGCAATTCGTTAATTAAATACTGAGCAAATTTTTGCAGTTGGTTTTTCTCCAAGCGCTGCAAAGATTCTGATACTGGTGCACGTAATTTAGTTTCTGATGGTTTCCGTATACGTTGTAGACATACGGCCACCACATGCTGACACCAGAACGTCGAAGGTATACATGTGCAACTACATGACGTAATTCTCCTCCTATCAAAAGTTAGAGCGACCCTATTTGTTTCACTATGTTCAGTTTCAGTATCCATGAACACAACATTGGCGCTAAGATGGAATCCTACCTGTAACATATCACGAACAGCATTCTGAAAAATCAATTCTTCTGCACGATAGAAGAAATCAGCGTTTCCATTTGCTAGACAAGTATATAATTTAACGTCTTCTTCATCCTGCGGGAAGCTCCAGAATGCAATCCGACATTGCATCGGTTCAGGAACTGGCTGATAGAAGTTCTCGACTAAACCAAAAGGAAAGTGGCAGGCAACTTTTTGTGCCGCCAGCTCAAATAGTGACATAATCTTTCCCTCATTACTAAATTTAACTTGTTTCAAGTTTACCCGACTTTTATGAGTGCCGCTTCCATTTGACGGCTGGTCTGACAAGCCATATGGACCGTAGTTGAGTGATTTTGGTACCCTGTAATGATTGAGATGGACGTCAACATCGTCCCCAGCACTGGACAGTATGTCAGACTCCTCCGAGTCATCGTCATTAGAGTCTAGGTTCATCGTTGGCAAATCTAGAGGATTGGGCGAATAACTTCAATATTGAATGGTTGTATAATAAGATTTAGAAACTAGACTCAGGAGAACCAATGCAAGATATGGTCGCAGGCAATTAGTTAAAATCATAACTAGATTTCTTGAATCCAGAGTTTGTGCTGTAGTAATCAGTCTTTAAATTTCTTGAAGCCTAGATGTTGTATATTCCATCTAAATACCTAAGATGAAGAATTGATTGATCTAAATTCATTAAAAGACCTAGGAGGGGGTGGTTGTTTTGCTCTTCAAAATATGTGTTCTTTTGTCTGCGAGTTTGTAGCGTCCACAAGTCGTAGGCAAGTCATCGCAGGGCGCAAGCCCACTCTTGTGTTGCAGCCGACTCACTAGTGTGCCGCGAGCAGACTCATGCATGTAGTAATGCGGAAGAAAAAAAAAACAGTGAACAGCTACGGTCGGCAGCAGTATAATAGTAGGGTCCACCCTATGGCCTTTGGCTACATAACCGTGGTCAACAGCCATACATGCAGCTACACGTAAACGTAACACTGGCGACGCGCGACCATGAGCATGTTACGTAACGCCGTTGAATCTATCTTCTTCCCCGGCCCGATGCAATTTTTGCCTCTAACTGTTTTATGGTCCCGCAACGCCAGCGCCGGCAACTCCGGCAGCCGACGCCTTGTTTCGCGGGCATCAATGTTACTTAAGGGGCGGCACAAACCTCATCGGGGTCCCATCTTTTTCCGGACGCCATTCCCACGAGGGCGAATGCTAGGTCTCTGTAAGTCACATGCCCAGATAAACCCAGAAGCTCCGGAGGGTGAACAGTATTACCATGATGTAACCAGAGAAGATAAGTGCTTTGGCAAGTATGGACGTTAGGTGCCGGCCGGTTCCAAGACTGGCACTAGGAATGATGATGGACACACAGGTACGATTCAGCTCTATCAAAATTGAGCGAAGCGCTGCTTCTTTTATGACTTGATACGACTGCTCAAAATGATATAATCTGCTTCGTTCTTAGCTGGAGTAGACTTATCTGTAGAGAATTTCAGTTTCTCCGTGTAGAACTGCTGGGCAATCAGATTAGACCGAAACACAGTCAACATTATCTTGTCCATCTTGAATGCAGCCCCTATGTTCCTTGCCATCTGCATCAGCTGCTCGCCCAAGCCTTGACGTTGGTAATCTGGATTAATATGCAACTCATATACATAGAGTGCACTTTCACTTTTGTCCGCACCAACTTCGAACCTGAAACACATGAAGCCTATAATTTGTTCATCATCATCAGGCAGCTGGTTAAAGAAGAGACTTTTACCGCCCCTTTCCGTTTGGTCCTTGGGAACAACGAATATCACTCTTGTCTTGGGGTTTTTCCATTCCGATAACTTCTCCTCCTCATTCCAACCCCAATTTGAATTCTCATACATTTCATGCATCAATGGCTCGAATATGGACATCATTTTGTCATAATTCAACTCATTGATTTGTTTCGCATGGGCGATAAAATATTTGAACTCTTTCTTTTGAACGGTCAAATTCACTTTGGAGCTTAGGTTCTCGCACTCATTGGCTACTTTCAACTTCAACTTTGGAGGCATCTTGCAGCCGGTGGGATCAACTTTAAGTTTGGCAGGCATCTTAGCTTTGTTTTGGATTTTAGTTTGAATTTCCATGATGAGATCAACAATTGACTGGTGCAAAATTAGTGGACCCATGTGTTAAGGGCATGCGATAGAGATGGCGCGATTCGCGCACAGGTCGCTGCTTTTGGTGGCACATAGTCTAGCGAGCACGTGGTTAACGTCGAGACAGAATCCTTTTCGGTCCAACAGTTCCAACGAACTGAGACTGCCTGTGTGAAACTAGAGGCCCTATGGATTCGAGTGGAATTAAAGCGGATCATCTCAACTGCAACATGCAAGCCGACGACTATCCGGCTCTATGACAGAGATCGACTTCCAACCCAGGAGGAAGGGGTTGATTTCCCGGAATGGGCAGATTAAATTGAATATTTCATCACTATATCATGTCGTGGTTTATCAATAACCCTCGCCTTTGCTTCTCCTCGTTCGAGGACTCCATAGAGCGACGCAGAATGGAGATGAAATATCAGAAAAACGGAGATACGAGCCAAAGAGGCTCAAGATCGTCGTTCGCTGATAACATTTTCGGAAGTGTTTGAGCCCGCCAGCCGAGATAAGTCGATAAATTCATTGAATTTGGAACAAAAGAATTCCAAACTGAGATGATCTGACCGTGGAATCTCTTGTATGCATTGTTGCTCCATATCACTACATTTGAATATCCTTCTCACATGTCTGCCAACGACCAAAGTCCGTCCCCTCTCGTCGATTTTACGGAGGCTGAAGAGACACTATGGCAATACTTTGCATGGCGATCAGATCTGATCTCGGTGTCAAGCTGATCTTCTATTGTCCTAGCCTTGCTTCAGAAAAGTTATCACTAGTTGTCGCTAAGAGAGAGAATACCTTTCTACCTCTGAGCGCGAAAAGAATGACTCATGGAAGATGAAAATTTTCTGAACCGACCAGTCTTTCACCATTGCACTTGAGAAACCTGAATGAAAGTTCCGATTTTAGGCATGCTCCTTGTTATTGGATTCTATTCAATGGCAATTTTCCAACCAAAGATCATGATGATCCAATATCATTAGAAAGATTCAAGGAATCGGTTATTCAGATTATCAATCAGGGTCGACTGATTGGTTCCGCAAGATGAATTTCTCGAACGAATTCAAGACAAATCTCAAGCAACAAGTAGAAATTCATGAACAAAGGCCCAAATTATTGGTCAATGGAGAAACCAGAAGAAGAGGCAGTCATGATGGAAATAGCTCCTCAAGCGATACAGGTCGCCATGCGGCGGCCTCAGCCGGAAGCAGTTACCAAGAAGAGCGGATTCTAGTTTCAAGCTCAGCAACAGATAGTGGCAGTAATTATTCAAGAAGATCATCCCAATTGAGGCGCTCAAACTCTAGAGACAGTCTCTTGGGTTCCCATAACAAAGATATTCCTTCAGATAAATACAAATTTGTTTGCTTCGGTTTTATGATTTTAGGTGTGACCACATTATTACCATGGAACTTTTTCATCACAGCGACCGATTATTGGATGTACAAATTCAGAAATGTGAGTGGCCTATATGATGCAGAGCAGCCTCATACAAGCGAAAGGACACCTATGCAGACATTCTTTGAAAGTTACTTGGCCATTGCGGGAAATGTACCCATGTTCCTATCGATGTTGGTGAACTCGATATATGGCCAGAGATTTTCCCAGAAGAAACGTCTCTATGTTTCATTATCGGTTATGCTAATTGTCTTCACACTGACTACAGTGTTTGTCAAGATCGACACCGATGAGATGCAGTCAACATTTTTTGTAGTTACAATGGTCATGGTGGTTATAGTGAGCTTCTTTTCCGCCACATTTCAAGCTGCAATCTTTGGAATAGTCGCCAGTTTTCCCAATAAGTACATGCATACCATGGTGACTGGTCAAGCTCTGGCTGGTCTATTTGCAGTTGCTATACAATTATTGTCAATGATGAATAATAGTGGCCCAGTAAGGAGTGGTCTGTGGTACTTTTTAACATCCACAATATTCTTAGCCTTCGCAATAGTCTGCTACTGGCTAATGGACAACGATTACTCCCGATACCATTTGCTCAAGCTGCCTGCTGAGGAGGATTTGGCCACATCTATTTCGGTGAATTTCATAGAAAGCAAATCAGAAATCTTGGAAGCCTTTTGGGATTGTTGGCAATTATCTCTATCAGTGATACTTGCTTTCTGGGCCTCTCTCTCTGTATTTCCTGGAATTTGTGTATTAGTAGTCCCCGAATTTCCAAACACCTCACCTTTCACAGGCAAATATTTCGTCCCACTAACCACATTTTTGCTATTCAATTGTGGGGATCTCACCGGCCGGATGTGCTCATCTTTCCTCCCGTTCCCTATGGAAAAGAAGAATTCCTTGCTGGTCTTAACGGTAGCCCGCTCATTTGTGCCGATTTTGATCATATTCTGCAACGTATCGCCAAGATACCACTCATCAGTCCTGTTCACGGGTGATACAATATTTCCTATTCTAATAAGCATAACAGCGCTCACAAACGGATACATTTTCTCCTCGGCAATGGTGATGGCGTCGGTTGGGTCCGACCGAACCAGGCTCGAATTGACTGGTTTCGTTATGGCCACCTCGCTATGCATTGGATTGACCTTAGGCTCAATCAGCTCAGCTATTCTATTGCATCTACTTTAGACGATTGCCTCACTGCATGAGGCCTGATGAATGACAGGTGAGCAGCTGTCTAAGGAGAGATCTGGACCGAATTAAGGAGACGAGTGAGCCAAGGTTATGCCATGGCTTGTGCAAATCAATATGACAATAGTGTGCTAGCTTAAGAGGATTCCGAGAAGCTCACGAAAGAAGGTTCAATTAATGAAGGTGGAAAACATGCTATCCAAATGCCTAAACGACAGCCGAGATCAATTCCTTCCGAACACCCTCAAAATGGTCCGAACGATAAAATAGACACACTATCGAGCGATCGGATGATTTGCGATTGAAATATTCTAGCTCAACCAAAAATTGACCGATGAATAGAGCTAGCTAGTGATTATGTTCAATTCTAACGTATAGTGTTCCTGACTTCAACTTGAGAAGTCGAAACTCTCAAAGTCCAGTTCCAAGGCCTCTTCGATGTTCTTTCGCCTTTGTGTGTTATTTTATATGACGATGAGCGGTAAGACTACAAGCTATGATCTTGGGCCCCACGAGAAAACTTTCAGCCTTATCGAGTGCACGACAATTACGCGGTCTCTCAGTTGTCTTTCCAAAGGCAGGCCCCCAAGGGGAACGTCGCTAGGCACCCTCTTTACTCGTCACTTCGCTTTTGTTATTTTTGTCGTTCGACGATCCAATGTTTGGATGCTTATCTTAAACCAAATTGCTAGTTGATTCGAGAGTTGTTCACTCTCATAGGATAAAACTAATATTATCAGCATCGATTGAAACTTGATTCCAACGAACCTGAAGATGAAGGTTCGGCTAAAATTCTGTTTCATCCATAGACTGTTATTACTAATTCTCATCTCCATCGGTTACAAATTTGAACCAACTCTCGCTGTTGAGGAGATAAAAATAGGAATCCTTATAAGACATAGAGGACTAGAGGAGCCCTTGAATAGAACACTAGAGAATCTGAATCAAGATAATTCCGTCCTGTTGAACACAAGACTAACCGCCATCGTAGAGTTTATTGAGTCCGATAACACGTATCAGGCTTCTGCAGCAATATGCAGGCTATTGAAGCAACAAGTATGGACCATAATTGGCCCCCAGTCAATACAATTAACCCCCATAATTCAGTCAATCACCTCATATTATCACATCCCCCTAGTCTTAATCAACTGGCAACCACACTCTTATCATCTAGACAATTCAACGCAGACTATCAGAAAGCGTCAAGCTTACGACAAAGATGCACCCGTTTCTGATATACAAGCAACTAACGAATATGACAATATACCAACCCTACTGAATTACACCATTAATCTGTATCCAGTCGCGGATCAACTGAGCAAGGCCTATTATGACCTTGTCGTTTATAAGCAGTGGAAGAGTTTTAGCTTGATCTACGACAACTCAGAGAACTTTCTCTTAGTGAAGGACATCCTAGAGGCGTCCTTCAAGGATATAGGTATAAATGTACAAAAGATTAATCTCCCTGTTGAGTATCCAAAGGCTGTGCTCGATTATGCCTCTTCAGACTCTTCTGGTGACCCGGACAACGAATCTGCAAGCGGAAATTATACAACGAAAGTGGCCTCAAACGAAGACACGGCCGGAGTGAGCTTGGTGAGAAAGATAACCTATTGCAACTTTGAAGGGGATAGTATAAATCTTCCCTATAGAGTGCTGATGAAAGACTTGAGAAAACGCGGAGTGGAAAATCTGGTATTAAGCATGTCGTTGGACAAGATATGCAACTTTTTCAAAGAGGCTGCAAATGTAGGACTGTTAACTGTCTATAATGATTATCTCATTGCAAATCTCGATATGCACCTGCTGAACTTGACCCAATTTCAGCCCTTGATAACCAATATAACAGGCTACTCCATCCTGGACCCCGAAGGCCAGCCTGTTGGGTTCACACCGTCCAAGATGTGGCTCGGTAAGCGACCAACCGATAAGGCAAAAACTCTGTTGTCTACGGAGTACGCGATGATGAGTGATGCCATCTCGTTGATTGCCTACTCATTGGACGAGCTGACGACTTTGTCTGATTTTGGAAAATTTGTAACTGGACCTCGTGAGCCAAGTGGTAGCAGTTGTGGTCCATCGGAAGCATGGCTTTATGGAGATTATCTGGTTGACATCTTGAAGAGGACTCCCAGATTTGGCGGCTATACAGGTGATATCAAATTTGACAAATTTGGCCAACGGACGGACTTTAAGCTGGAGTTTCTATTACATCGAAACAACACTTTCAAAAAGGTGGGCGCTTGGACGAGAGGCGAGAAGTTGCGCGACCATACCAAGTCCTCGTTCGACGAGTTTGGCCTACAAGCAATCAAGAACAAAACCCTCAAAGTTTCCATTGCACTTACTTCGCCTTATGTCATGTACCGACCAAATTATACAGAATTGAGTGGCAACGATCGCTATGAGGGCTACTGTGTAGATTTGATGAACAAGCTAGCCAGGAAGTTGCAGTTCAAGTTTGTCCTCAAGGAGGTTGCGGATGGTCAGTATGGAAAGATAAATCCAAACGGTAGTTGGACTGGAATGGTGCGCGAGCTGCTCGATTGGCAGGCCGATCTGGCCATAGTAGATCTAACTATAACTAAAGAGCGCCAATCAGCAGTTGATTTTACACATCCCTTCATGACGCTGGGCATTGCAATCATGTACAAGAAGCCCAAACTGGAAGAGGCTGAACTGTATAGCTTTTTGATGCCATTGTCAAAAGAGGTTTGGCTTTCGATGTGGAGCGCATATCTGGGCATCAGTCTGACTATTTGGATGATATCTCGATTGTCGCCACTTGAATGGAAGAATCCACATCCATGTTTTGACGTCCTCGACGACAGGGATCTAGAGAATGAGATCCACAGCATTGGAGCTAGTCTCTGGTTCACCATTGGGTCGCTCATGCAACAGGGCTCGGACCTGGCGCCACGCTCGCCTAGTGTCCGCACCTCTGCCTCAGTGTGGTACTTTTTCACCCTGATATTGATCTCATCATACACGGCCAATTTTGCCGCCTTCCTGACGGCCTCGAGAATGCAGTCGCCCATCGAAAGTGCTGAAGATTTGTCGAAGCAGACAAAGATAGACTATGGCTGCAAGGAGGGCGGTTCCACGCAGGCCTTCTTCCAGACAAGCAACCACTCCACCTATAGGCGTATGTGGAATTTCATGGAGTCCAGGAAACACCAAGGAGTCTTCCCTAAAGACAACAACAAGGGAATCAACATGGTGAAAAAGGGAAACTTTGCCTTCCTCATGGAATCCACTAGTATCGATTACATGGTCCAGCGCGACTGTGAGCTCACCCAAATCGGTGGCCTGCTCGATCACAAGGGCTACGGAATTGCCCTAAGGAAGCGTTCCCCATTTCGAGCACCGCTCTCCAAGTCGATAGTCGAACTGAACGAGGCTGGCGAGCTGCAAGAGCTCAAGAACAAATGGTGGAACACGGACAAGACTAAGTGCGATGCTGAGAAGGACTCGGCATTGGCCACATCTGAGCTGGGTATCGACAAGGTGGGTGGTGTTTTTGTCCTTCTTGGAGGTGGTCTCAGTTTGGCCTGTTTGACGGCCATTATGGAGTTCGTGTGGAAGTCTCTGAAGACGTCGCGCGACCAAAGAGACACCATTGGAATGCTACTGTGGCGCGAGTTTTTGCGGATCCTCAAATTTGCGCCCTCCAAAAGGCCAGCCACCGAGGCAGTTTATAACAAGAGCTCCACGTCTCAGCAATCTGTGAACAATCTGAATCAGGAAACGTCGATAAACAACAACAATAGCTCGCGCAATAACCTAAGCTCAAGCACGAACAGGAACATCCCTCCGAACGGCCATCTAGATTCCGGTCAGCCAACTGATGGACTTCCCTTTGCAACTGGAAGCGCTCTCTTGGGGCCCATGTCTGAGGTGCGTCCCGATCAGACACAGGGTCACCCCAACCAGCCACCGCCCTTGCCACCCACTGGTGTCTTGATGTCAAACCCAGGCCAGCCCGATCCAATCTATAGCTCTGGAATGGGGCCTCTCTTTTACACTCTCGAAACGATCTAGTCTCAGGCCACCGCTAGAGGTGAATTGTCGCAGGTGCAGCAGACGATTGGTCTTTTACGACGATTAGTGAGTCTTTATATTCTGATTTCAAGATTGTGTCAATAATAATAGCTCAACTTTCAGTGAAAATCTTGCTCTTTTTACAGAGGCGACTCAATAGTTTCCAATTATTTCGCGATCAATCGCCAGATAAATTCAGCTGTTCGATTCAATGTCTCTCGAAGGAGTTAATTCGACCAGTTTGAGCAGTGATTCTGTTCCGTCCAGGAACATGTATTTAGGTTAAATTTTCGGAAAAATTAGGAAGAGAGAAATGCAACTTTCTCTCTTCCAACGAGAGATAGCAGCTCGTGAGTGAGACCGCAGTTAAGTCAGACCAGCGCTTCCACCATTAGACGAAATAAGACATTCAAATTTGGTTCCGATGGTGGCAAACACTGTGTCTTGGCGGCAAGATGAGTCTTGGAAGATGAGTTCTCGAGCGAAATTTGACGACCACGCTAAGGGCTCGAATGTCAAGTGAAAACAACAACAAACTTCTTGCCTCTAGTTTATATCGTACAGAGAAAGTAATAAGAAGTCCAGGCCTTCAATGCGCAATTTTCTCGTCTATCTCTTGGAGATGTCCAATTTGAGACTGCTGCCCGGCCGGCGAGCTCTCTGCTTGAGCATCGGTGGAAGTGTAATGAATGGGCCAAGTTTGAATGAGGTATCACACCAAACGGGAAAGGTCGGCGCAGAGACAAAAGTTGTGAGAGCTGCGCTACTAAAGAGCAGAGAAGGAGGAAACTAGTCACGTTTGATTGATCGATTGAGATGATGATGAGCCTACTTGATGTCTGTGAAGAGCAGCTCCAAATATATATTGGCAAGCAAATTGGCCTTGCTCAAGAATGCAGTCCCAGTGAGGAGCACGCAGTTCATGTCTGTCATGCTCAAACACGGTTGAACTACTCGGAATTACTTAGGTCCGATCGCGAGTTTCTTTGGGACGAGAAAAGGGGCACAGTCTAAAGCCCCTTGAGTGCAGTCTGTCGCCAAGAGAAAGCATCGATCGATTCTGAATGAGGTGCTCTCCTTTTTGTCTAAACAGCCTCTTTGTGGTATTTCATGTTGGAGCGCATTTGAAATGGGCTGTTCATGTTGTAATTTCGTGAGCGGCCCGAAGCTCAATGATTGAATTTGCGGTAGCAAGAAGGACGCGGGCGTTATTGACTCTCCAAAAGTAATGGCACACTTTTACATTGACCCGAATGGTGAACGAGGGCTCAGAGAATTGGCGCAAATAGTACAATTTGCCAGAGGTGCTCTGGGAAAAGCATTCCAGAAAGAGCAGTTTAGTTGTTCCGAGCGAGAGTATGCACGCATTTGGGCCAGCTTATCTGGACTAGTGGGCTCTTTGGCAACGTTTAAGGCGGATAAAGTGAGAGAAAAGGAGCCAAAAGGAAGGAGGCTAGAGAGGGAGAGAGGGAGAGAATCATCATTATTATGATTACTATTATTTTACTGTGTGGCCACAACAACAATGCATATGCGCTCCACTTTTGCAAAAGAGCTGCCCCAATGCGCCATGTTAGAGCATGACGAACACGAGCTATACGGGGCAAAAGTGGGGCCAAGACGATCAAAAGTGGGCACCGCCGGCAAGGCGAGAGAAATGAGCGAAGTGCCTCCATTTGCGTGCGTGTTTTTCTTCGATTTACAAACGAACATTTGGGGCCAGAGTTTGTGGGGAGAGAATGAGATAGGAAAAGGGAGGCAAAAGGAGGCAGTGAGACAGTGAGAGAGAGAGAGCGAGAGAGACAAAGAGAATGGGACTGTATGCACTTGCTATTCCAAGGCCTCGGCGACAGTAGACCCGAGGGACTTGTTTAGACTGTGCTTGTGTGCTGCATGTGTATGTGTTTGCTGAGACTTCTCATTGGGGCTCATTGTGCGGCTGTGTGCGAATGTTGTTGTTCTTTGCTGGCGTCTAGTTTGCATTGGCTGGCCCCAACTGGAAGGGAGTTTTTATTTTATTCATTTTCCTGATTTGTTCCCAACAACTAAGGCCCGCTGCGACGCCGACGAGGTGCCCAACGTTTGACGCCATGCTACACTAACAGCGGCACCACAAGGCGGCCGCGACACACACAACGAAAGCGGCACTTTGCAAGACGCTCCCCGCAACCCACGAGGACGAGGACAAAGCCCCAGAGCCCTGCTGCTCCCATTGGGACGGGCCCTCCTCCTCCTTCTCTCTGCCTGTCGTGCTCTTCCCTTGGGGCTGCCTCAATGGGCCCGTGCTCTTCTGGCCCCCATGAACGAGCGAGCACCAAGGAAGGCTCGCCGACCATACAAGGGAACGAGCGGAGCCGCACAATTGTTGTTGGCGAAGATTAATCCAAATTCACATATTTATATATGAGACGGGAAGTAATAGCAATATATGCGCGAGTGTGTGCACTAGGCGCCTATGTGCGGCTGTGTGGCTGTGTGGCTGTGTGGCTGTGTGCCTGTGTGCCTGTGCGTGCGTGCCGCTAGACGACGGCTCGTCTATTTGTGTCTGCACTGAAGCGGAGATCTGTCCATAAGCTGGCGGCTGGCGAGCGCCAAACGCCCATGGACAGGCCTGCGCAGGATCTGGCCGCGGGGGTCTGGGCGGCGATGGAGGAGAAGGAGGCGGCCGATTGTGGGCTTACGTCGTCATTGGAGCGAGTGGAAATGCCACGGGTTGCCAGAAGCAGCGCTGAGGGGCTTTCCGAGAGCTTTGGGGCGCAGAAATGGCGCTGTGTGGCGAGGAGGCCAATTTGATGCGGGAATTGTGCCGCTTTGGGCCCTCTGCCGCCGCCGCCGCCGCCGCCGCTTGTCTTTCCAGGGCGACACCGGCCGCACATGCTGAGACAGCAGCTGCAAGACAGCGCCCAACGGGAACGCCTTCGCCTTATGGCAGCCAGACAGACGTTTTGGTGGGGCTGCCAAAAAGAGTCAAGAGACAGAGAGGGAATCCATTTATTCGATTCCACACACTAACTCTGCAAGGGGCAGACCCTTTCTCCTCTCTCTCTGTCTCTCTCTGTCTCCCCTTCGTCCCAAGAGCGCCACTCTAGCTCCACGGCAGCCTGTTTTTTTCGCCTGCCAAAAAGACGCTCGCCCGCACGGGACGACGAGGCACGACTTTGGCCGGCCTGTTGGAGCTACGCCCAACTAGGATGCAATTAGGATAATCAGGCTGCAGAAATTGCTAGATGGGCGCGTGCTGGCGCCCTCGCCGTCAAGCTGCTGTCAGCCCAATTTGGAGCTAATTCGATGGAAAATGGCAAATGGTTGGCAAGGCGGCAAAGAGCTCCACTTGTGGGCGGCCACCAGTGCCACTTGGCGACCACCACTGGCGCCAGCACGAAGCACCGTCTGGCTGCTGGTGAGCTTGCCGAGCTTGAGCGAGCCGCAGCGGCGCCGCTTCGAAAGGGACCAAAGTTGCCGAAGAAGCCAATTTGGAGCCCTTCCCCCTCGGCGGGCGCTCTTCCCCAGCTCGAGGCGGAGCACGAAGCGTCTCCTCCCTTTGGGCCCCGACGGGGGAGGACCCAGGGGGGCGGAAGCGGAAAGGGCGACGCATACGAGCGAGAGGCAGAGAGAAGGGCTCCTCCAGACGATGATTGTCCCGGGAGAGTTGGCGCTTCTGGGCGGGCCAGCGAGCGGCAGCCGGCGGGGAGCGTGGAGCGGGCGCAAGAAGCGAGTTGGTGCCATTTGTTCTGGGGTCAGCTGGCGGGCTTTGTGCCAACTCGGGCCAGTTTGCGTCGGACAGCCCGAGAGGGAGGGGGCGGGATTGGGCGGCGTTGAGCGCGGCGTCTGCGTGGCGTGCGGGCCGAGAGAGGGGCGGGCCGCCGCGCGGGATGGGCCGAGCGGGCCCGCGGCGGCTCGCGGGCGGAGAAGCGCGCGCAGTCGCAATCGGGCCGCGCGTCGGGCCTGAAGCTGGCCCAAGCTGAGCGGCCCGCCTGGGACAGTGTGCGGCACTGGGTGAAGCGCCGCTAGCTGAGAGCGCGCTGGGCGGCGGCGACCTAATGCTCGTCTAATGGGCGCGACAATGAAGCCTTCGCGTTGGCCCGAAGTCAGCCAGCCGGGCTGGCTTGGCGAGGGCTAGCCAGTGGAGTGTGCGGTTGGGGCTGACTCGGAGGGGGGCGGGCGGCGGACGATGCGTGCGCAGGCCGCATACGTGAGCGCTCGGCCCGCGCCCCCAGCAGCCGGGCGAGCCTAGTGCCTAGTGCCTAGTGCCCAGTGTGCATGCTGAATGGCGCTTGGTGTGGCCGAAAACGGGAAAACTAGTGGCGCCATGGCGGCCGACTTAAGAGGGCGCTCCACTGAGCCCCCAGTGCAGTGGGCCGCGCTCTCTGACAGTCAGAGTCTGACTCACTGTGTGCCGCTCCTCCTCCTTCGCCTCCTACTGACTCGGCCAAAGGCTCCCACAGGCTCGCCACCATACACCAGCGGGCACGTCTGCTCTGTCTCTCCAGCTCTCTCTCTCTCTCTTTGCCTCCACCTCGGCAGACCCAACTGGCGGCTGGGCACCCAGCCCGAGGAGAGCTTGGCCGGAGAGCCGAGCGAGCTGCAAGGCGGCCGCAGCCGCCACAGCGCACCGAAGGCGCGCGCCTCCCTCCACTTGGGCCGAAGCGGGCCAGTCTCTCCGCTGGCTTGGGCTTCGCGCTGGCGCTCTCGCTCTCTCGCTTTTGCCCTCCTCCTTGCTGCACGGGCCGCTCAGCCCGAGAAGCACAATTCTCTCTCTCTCTTTCTGTTTGTCCAGAAACAGTGGAGCCACAATAGTTTTGTCCGCTCTTGGTCTCAAAGTGCTGCCCGATTGAGAGGGAAGAGAGACGGAGATAGAGAGAAGAAGGAGGAAGAAGAAGAAGAATTCGCCCGCTCTCTCATTGAGCGTCCGTGTCCAATTATTTAGTTCTCATTTGCAATTACGTTAAACAGAGGAGAGAGAGAAGTGGCCAATTGGCGGTGGGATTTAGAGTTAGTAAGTTGTAGTCTGCAGATGGATTTAATAATAAGTTGGCTCCCATTTGAGGTGGCGAGTGGGCAATTTGATTGGCCGCTCGCAATCGCGCTCCAGCCCCGCAGAGTGAGATCCGCTCAGACGAGCCGAGAGAAAGGTGATAATTTTGTTTCTCCTCAAGTCGAGGTGAAAAGAAGAGCAAGAGAAGGGGCCCAATTTGGGCTCTTTGTTGGAGGTCAGAAAATACCAGTTAATTTCTGCAGCAAGCGAAAGGGAGCCCCACAGAAGCTCCGCTGCGATCGGAAGGCGCCCAGAAGCAGCAAGCACACATTAGAGCCAATGGTCAGCGCGACTCGGCGAGCTTGGCGGCCGGAAATGGGAAAGGTCGCATGAATAAGTGAAATACGATCGTCCGGCTTGGGCAGGTCGACGAGGAGTTAGAAACAGAGACTTGGAGTGGGAGAGAATAAGCGACAGGAGAGCGAGTTTTGAGAGCTTCTGTTTGGGTGCGGGGGCAAAATTCACGACGTCGAACCATAAAAGCGCCTCTAGGTGAACTTATCATTCTGCCGTTCAGACTAAGAGCTAGCCAGTTGGGCGCTCAGATCGAGAAACTAGAATGTTGACGAAAGATTAAAAGGCAAACAAAAAAGAGCCACCCAGCAGCAGAGGCGCGCACACCTAAGTAGACAGAAATTGAAATTGGAAATAGCCAGCAGAGAATCGGGGGGCGCCCATGGGGAACCCGTTGGAACCAGCAGCAGCAGCAGCAGCAGTAACAAATATTTGGCCCCCAGTGCGGTTGGCTCGCAGTGTACGGGCGCCACTTCTCCACGTAGCCTCGGGTGCTTCCCCAAAGACTGGGGCCGAGCTGGCCAGAGGGGCCCAACGCAGCACCAGGCTGGTCAGCTGGCCAGAGGGGCCCAACAAAGGCCCCTTCTGGCTGGCTGGCTGGCTGGCTCGCGCTGCTGTTGCCGCTTGAGCTGGGCGCGCGCCGCGAAGGACTTCCGCCAGAGCTTCGCGCGTGCTGGCCAGGGGAGCGTGCGGGCCGCTGCGCCCCTGGCCAGCGGGCGCCCCCCATTGGCGAGGGGCGGCCGCGCGCCAGTGGGTAGCTGCCGCGCGCGAGGCGCTGCCCAATTTAGAGCGATCGCCCCTGTGTGCCCCTGTGTGCCTCTGTGTGCGGCCAAGTGCGCCTTAGTACGCGTGCCTGCGCACGGCCAGCTGCTGCCGAGACCAGCCACCCATGAGAGAGAGAGGGCGGGGGCCCCAAGTCAGCCTAGTATGCACTCAAGTGGCGCCCGCTGGCAGCTGGTCCCTTGTGGCGCTGGTGGCGCCAAATCCCCCGAACGATTATCTGCTGCGCCTGGTGGCTCTTGACTGTTTGGCAACTTCTGAACTCTCGCATCTGTTCGCCGAGCTGGATTAGTGTCGTCAGAGATTTCTGGACGGAGAACTTGATAAGTTTCGTTGGAGTGCGAAAAGCTACGAGACATCACCAAGAGCAGCATGCTGGTCAAAACGAGAGGAGCAAAGTTGCTCGGTTCTTCCATTGGTTGCCAACACAAGCCCGAACCTAAGGGCACAGGTAAGACAAAGGCTCGCTTGCCAGGGGCTCGCTTGGCACCAAACTGAGCCTAAGGCCGTGCCTAAATCGACCAAAATTGACGTCTCTCAACACTGGAGGCGCCCACTCTCTGTATTTCGATCTTCCATCTCTCTTCCTTCCTAATCTCCCACACAGAATTCAGGCGAGGCTCAAAAATGGCCTGGAGGACAGTCTCTGTTACATGTATATAGCTGAAATTGACCATTTTAATAGACATAAATGCAAAGACACGCTCGTGAGTGGATCGAGCCCAAATAGGTGCAACAAGAGAGACAAACTCCATTTAGACACCGTCCACGGAGCCACCTTTTCTGTAGTCGCTGTTTCCGGTGATCACTTTTCGCGTCCCATTGGTGGAGTAGTCGCAAGCGAGTGCCATCACCACCGAGGATCTGCCTGTGATTTTCTCCAATTTATGGCCCCGCTCTACTAGGCTGGCCAAGAGATCTGGCGGAAAGTTGGACTCGTGCCACAGTGAGTCGGGTAGGAACTGGTGATGGATTCGGGGCCCATCAATGGCCGTTTTGATGTCCTCGTTCATGAAAACATTTCTCATTGCAACACTCGCTATGGCAGAGGTTATCTTGGCCCCCCCACTGGCGCCAATGACCAGTCTTGGATTCCCCCGGCCGTCGACAAAAACAGAGGGCGCCATGGAGGAGACTGGCCGTCGGCCTGGCCTTATGCGATTGTATTTGGACGGGGCCAGTTGGAACTTGTTGGTTATGTTTGCCGACACAAAATCGTCCATCACATCGTTGTAAATGATTCCAGTCTGCGGCGATATGAGTCCGCTACCAAAGTACAAGTTGATCGAGGTTGTGACAGCCACCGAATTGCCTTGCCCGTCGATGACCGAAACGTGAGCTGTTCCATGGTCCTGCCCAAAGTACTGCAAACCTCCGTACTCTTCTATGGGAAGCGTCCTGTTGGTTGCTTTGATCTTGGCCACCGCCGAATCGATAAACTCTTGAGACTCTAGTTTCGCAATCAACTTTTCCATCCTAATTGGATCATCCGCCTTGTCCTCCAAACCTGCCCTCTGAGCGTAGGCAAATTTGAACGCTTCAGCCAAATGGTGATAATAAAGAGAGGCTCCCTCAAATGTATCCTTTGGGCTCTCAATGCCCAGGTAGCCCAAATCTCTCATTATCCTCAAAATTATACTCAACACTATGCCAGATCCGGGCAGTGGCTGAGTGTAAACCTTCAAGTTTTCATTCAGATCAACAAAGGAGGCATTCTTAATCAATGCTTTGTACTTGCTCAAATTGTCCATCGTCATCTTTCCGCCCTGCTTCTGAAGGTCATCGATGAATGCGAAACCTGTTTGGCCCCTGTAAAACTCGTCCACGCCATTGTCTCTGATGCGTTTGAGAGTTTCGGCCAAAGCTGGCTGAATTAGTGGATCGCCCTCGGCAACATAATCATTTGTCTTGTTATTCCACAGGACCTGTCTCAGGGGCGGGGTTATATATTGTGCGTGGCTCATGTCGCGCAAGGCATAGGCCAGGTGCTCCACAGTTGGCGAACCCTCTTCGGCCATCTTGATGCTTCCCTCAAATAGATCGGCCCACTTCAGGCGCCCAAACTTTTGGTGAGCCTCCCAATAGGCGGCAAGCTCACCTGGGACACCTACAGATAATGGTCCTCGGCTGGCAGCCAGGGGGGCGTCTGCGGAGAACATAAGCTCGTTTGCGTAGTCGGGCGCCTCCTCTCGCCCATCAATTATTATGGCCCGCTTGGTGATATTATCATAGATTGTCATCAAACAACCACCGCCCAAACCGAGACTATTTGGCAAGGCAACGCCCATGCAAATTAATGTCCCAATCGCCGCGTCCACAGCGCTACCGCCTTGTTTCAACAACGATTTGCCAATCTTGGCACATGGTTTTGCATCCGTTGACACTGCGTACTCTTCAAACTTTCCTAACAATGAGGGAGATTGTCTAACAACACCCAGAAAATTTGTTTCATCATAAATTAAAGCCTCATAAAGGAGCCAGAGATTCACACCAACTATCAAAATGATCAAGAGCAATAAAAAGAATCTTTTGAACCTGTTTCACGATGCCATTGAGGGGGAAATTGTTAATGATTAGTTAGTTTTGTGAAATCATTGAGAGTTTTGGCAACTATCATGGCTAGTCAATCGATTAAGTTCGTCTCATGCGACGAATGCGTACTCTTGGAAGATGGATGATTCTTTATCCTGCTTCTCATAATGCCTCTGGCCCAACTTAAGGTATCCACTCGACGTTCGTTGACGACGTGTCTCGTTCGGTCTACGCCTGTTTCCAGGATGATCAATAGAACTATATGAGTTATATCTTTGCCCAGTGTTAGTCACAAGGCTGTTACTGTAATTGCTTGGCATGGTTCCGCCTTCACTCAGATCCCCCGAAGACTCTTCACCAGCGTCTCTTGGGCTTTCCACAATGGATGGATGTTCCTCGCTTGATTCTTGATCCCGCTCTTGCCATTCAGATCGTTTTCGAACAGTGTTACCCTCTGGTAGCACAATATTATCCTCGCCCAGAACTAGATTGGCCAAATAAGATGGGCTCACTTTTCGACTCACGAAGCGAACGAGTTGAGCTAAGAGAAAATTTCTCGACAAGTTTAATAAACCATCAGAAAGTGACGGTGCAGCTAATTCACTACATGGGTCTAGTTCTTGTGATGACGCTTTGTTTTCACAACAATCTTGAGTGTTACCTCTAAAATATACTCTCTTGATAGGCCTTGATTCAGTTGAATAACTTGACTTGATCAATTTTGATTGAGCCTGCCCGTTCTTATCATACTTATCACAACAGGTTGAGGAAGTTGTTATATCGGAACAATCATCATCAACAAGTGGCTCTGACTTTTTACCTAGAAATGCAGATTTTAGCTTACCAAGTCCAGAGGAAAAAGCGAATGGCCTTTCTTTTTCCTCTCTGATATTTGAGATTAAGTCAGTCACTTGCGGCGATCTAGAAGTTTGTTTAGTAGACAAGTGTCTTGCTCTGAGCATCGGAACAACAGCCTCAGTCGATAGCGGTTCAAGCCCAGAACGCTCGTATTCTGTCCCATCTCGATCGGCGGTTTGCGAGTTGCCGGGAGTGAATGGTACAATACCAGTGGTGAGCAATATTGCACGAGTAGAAGGTTCATTATCTTCCAGATGATCGCCTTTTTCTTGATTGTCGCAATCACTATCATCAGTTCCATTAGCGTTGTTGTTCAAGTCAGCTTTAAGTTTTGATTTTTGCTCTCTAAATTTTCCCTTCGGATCTGGGGTCGACTCTATCTTTCGTGCCCCGACATCTCTGGTCGACGTTGCTCTGTCGGCTTTCTCAACCGGGTTACAAACCGGGTTAGAACGTTGCTCGCTCTCAGAGGCACTTGAGTCGCTCACATAGGAACTTGAAGGTGAGTCTTGTGTTTCTGACTCCCCGTCATCATCATAGTCTGGTCTCGATTTACTTTCCATATGGGAAGACTGCTCAAAGGTCACTCCTTTAAGATGGCAAATATGACAGGGGAAAATGATTCTGAGGTTTTATTGCAGGTTCGTCCTTTTGGAGAGATATTTCGTAAACGAGCAATCGGTCACTAGCCGCTCACTTTGTGGCCATTCTGTCACTAACAATATGCATCACTTGCTCAAGAGGATGGATCAAATTTAGATCTGTATGGTGATTTCGTGTTGATTGTTTTGATTGCCATTTTAGGGTAGATGGTCTTCTGGGGTGGTCTCATTGAAGTTTCTCTCTTAACTCCTGATACTGATGAGTTTGTCTGTTTGGTTGCTTATACTTATTGGTGCAATCACTATGGTCGGGCCAATGTCATCATTTTCTAGTTTTGAGGAAAGGTAGCGTAGATTCTAAGCCATACGTGCAAATTCATATGTTTGTGTTTCAAGGATGTCTAGGGAGCTCGGACAAGGGTATTTTGTGCACAACTAATGAAGAAACACTATGGGAAATAGACTTGGTCTTTCTTGTTTCGGGAAATCTGGACAGAATACCAATATCATCCGAAGTTAACAAAATTTATCCCCCCGGACGCTATGGACTCGCACACGTTCAATGATCGTTCAGGGCAGCCGCCTGTACGATCATACGAATCAAACAAGGAATCCATCGATGTTATGCAACTTTTTTGCCGAGTTAGTCTGGAAGTTGTCGTCTAGTAACTCTGAGTGGTAAAACTTGGTTCAGTTCTTCTAAACTTCTAGCTTCATTTTGCCAGTTTACTTTTGATTTTTGTTGGATACGCGCTGAAAACAACAAGAGTATCCGATTTCATACGAGTTTAGAATTGCACACATGGTGATTCTGACAGACTTGACCATCATACTTACCTGTTTGAGAAACTGATCGAAGATGAGGCCCCATTATCAGCCATTTGCCTCGACGTATTTGGGACAGGCTTCGATTCTCCGTCGACAGACATCTTTTTCTTGGGTTTCGTTGGGAAATCGCCTGGTTAAGAGCTCACTTGGGATTCATTTCGTTACTTTGAAACTGACGACGACAGAAGATCGTTTCAGAGAGTAAATGATTTGCGTATGTATGGTGCCATGATTTTGAATTTTTTCTTGTGAGATGGAAGAAAAAATCTGAAGATTTAAGTAAACACGTTCGAGAGGGCCACTAGTCTAGCGAGACGCGAGAACATACAGGCGCGTGCACTTGGCTGCTCGATCAACAAGTTGTCGCTATATGCTCATAGAGTTTCTCATTGACTAGTGTCAGGTGGTTAGAGTTAACTTTTCCTAGAACAATAGGAAGAGATTGTCTAACAGCGACGAAACTCTGTCACTACCACTTTGTTGCGTTAAGGCTTTTGACACCTACTCAACAAAGGATTATTGGCTAACAAATCAAAAAAAGTTTTGCTCCACACCTTTGTGGCAAGCCGCCAATCGTGCAAAAAATTGTTGCCCACTCATGCACATTCTAAAATAGTAAAAAACAAACAATGTAGTATTGCTGAACTAAATTCCATATTGATCGTTCCTCATTGAGCCGAACGAGTGAGGTAGAGAGACAGACAGACAGACGACACAGAGACGGTAGAGACGACGTGGAGACAGAGACTAAAGGTAGTTGTTAGACGACTGGAGTTCGACTTCCATTTGGACTTGGATGATCTGGCTGCTGAGCACAGTTTTGGTAGTGCTATAACTTTTTGGCGAGGCTGATGCCGAGCTACAGTTACAAGTGATATGGGTTTTACACTGGATCTACCACTAGAACTGTTTGCAAAATATTTTATGGCTATTCATTAGCCCATTGGCGAGGCGCTTCCAACTTCGAATCCCTGCGCTTTATCGTGGGTTTCCATTGTATCATAAGAATTGGAAGCCAGCTTATCTCGTTGGATTAGATACATTTGATAGAGACGCGGCTACGGTTAAAGCGTAGCATGATCACCCAGTTCAGATATATAGCTCGTGATTCCTTTCATCGAGAGAGGAGCGTTTACTCGGTGATCACTGATGGATCTGTCGCTGGTGCCTATGGACTAGCGCCAGTGTCATGCTTATCCGATGACGTAATCCCATGATGCCAATGGGGTCATTTTGACGGATATTGCACTCTCAATAACGAAGAGTTTTGTGAGGAGAGACAAGCATAACTCTTAAGAATGTCGCTAATTACTCAATCTTCTTTCATGAGAACTAGTGTATGATAGTTGACTCTTTGCGTTTCTACAAAGGACAGTTTGACTTAACCTGAAGCATAGGTGAGATTATGAATTTGAGACGGATTTAATGGAAAAAATATGCATTCACTGTGTGAATCTATCAAGTCCATTTAACAACCCGCAATAGTTTCATCCACTAAGATTGACTTCCTTATGCGGCAAGAGATAACTTGAATTCATTTATTGGTCATTCTATAGATTAATCAAACAGTCTATAGTTCTAAACGAGATATTGACATTTAATAATGATCAAGTTCAATTCTGTGGTTAATAATTTGGATTCCAGCTTTTGATTAAAGTCACGCCACTCATAACGGGACTGATATGTCCGCGGCGTTAGAACGATTGAGGGAGCCCCCTTGGTTTTTGCATCTTGTCCTTGTCAATCTTTTTGTGAGCAAATCTTACCTACTTTTTATTCCAATTACAACCCCAACTATTGGCCGTATTGAATTTAATGAACTCTAGTCAGTTATATGGGAAATCTTCAATATCTCGAAAAAGGTTTTCCAAGATATCTCAAGGCATCCAATGACAGAATTCAATATAATCACATTTTTTCGTTCCAAACTGAAGATGATTTCACAGCAAACAATCCAATTGCCTGCATCAAGACTGCCTTATTTTTCTCTTAATCCCAGTTCAATTCCATTGACCTTAGGCAGATGATGCAGGCTGACAACTAGAAACCTTACTTGCATCGATCTTGTCTTGATGCAATAGGTTCGCCACCTCGAGAGCCTCCTCCAGACCTGTTGCTCTGCACTTATCTAGATCCAGATAATCGTGTTTTGCATAATGGCTGATTGCCTCCAGGCAGATGTTTTTCAATGTTGGAACCTTCACCCACATTGCTGATATTTTGTTATTCCTTGATTTGCCTTGGGCATCCTCTACACCTCCGAAGATGGTCAGTTTACCATTCATACTGATTGATGCGGCATGAAAATAGACCGGATGTGGTATGCATTCAACTAATAATGTCCATCTGAGTTCCTCCAGATTGATATGCCAGACATCCGAACAGACATTCTCTCCATCGGTCCCTCCAGCGATGTAACAATCATTTCCGATGACACCTAAGCTATGGCATTTTCTCCTGTTTGGGAACGAAATCTCGCTATCACTTTTAATCTGTGGCTTTGTTGTAACGTAGGTCCAATCATTTGTTTCGAGATCGAAAACAGGCAACTGTGGTTTGATGAAGTGATTAGTGGGGTATGTTAGAAGGAAGTACTAATGAGATTATAGCTCCACTCTGCAATTTCATACTATAGGTGCAGAGATCTTACCTTTCTTAAGTCGTAAAAAGTTTCATTTGAGCTACCACCAAATATAAATAACTTATTGTCGTAGAGTGCTATCTCATGCCTGTACCTGAGACCAGGTTCACCAGGGTTATAGCCTGTCGATTTATATAACTGGGTCCATTTTCTGGTATATAAATTAAATTTATGCACATCCAAACTGTATTTACTACCATCTGTTCCACCAATAACATATAGTTCACCGCGTTCTTGATCACAAACACATGCTTGACCATACATCTCTTGCGGACTACGCGAGGCTTCCGACAATGGTTCTAATTCTTCCCATCGATTGCTCTCAATATGATAGATTGTTAATTTATTTGAGGATTTTCGACCGTATGGTAAGCCTGTTCCACCATAAATTATAATCTTGTTTCTCCAATAGCACATACAATGGGACACTAATTTATCTGGTATATCACCAGTTGTCTTCAATTTTGTCCAGCATCTTGTACGCCAATTAAACTTCCATAACTCTTGGAACAATGTATTACATTTCTTACGTGTATCAGTTGGTTCGTTAGATATTTCCGTCTCATCAACTGGAACTTGTAAATTAAAGCCACCAAATGAATAAAGATCACCCGAATCATCCGAGATCATACGATGGCCAGAGCGTGTCTTGGGCACTAATTTTGACTCTGGCTGGACCTCCTCGATCTGTAATAATTGAAATTTAAACGATTCTGGTGTGGATCTGTTTTGCATTGGGGTATAGGGATCGTCAGATTGTGCATGCCTGCCCAATTGTGGCACCGGCCAATAGAGTTTAGCAAACCTGCGGGGTGGTCGAGAGATCCTCATTGGTGCGTTAGTTATATGGAAGACAAATTGATAACAACCTTATAGCCTAGTAGGATAGATTAAAGCATTAACACTAATAATAATAATATCAACAACTAACAAAAGGAGGGGTTGTATCAATAGTATAGAAGTTTGAGCTTATTGTCCAATTTTAACTAGAGGCGTGCAAAAATAGTCTGGCGTGATGGAGATGGTTGTGGTTTTTCATATCATCGTTAAGGCGTGCGCGATGATGATTTTCATGGTCACGTCAGACAATTGTAATTCATGTATGAAAGGATAGTATTACTGTAACATCCTGTCGAACGTCAAATATGGGCTACTATTTCGCACTGTGAGTATCAGAGAGGGCCTATAGGTATGTCTAAATATCCAGAAGACAAGCAATCTCGTTTCAGGGTCAATATTGATACGGATCGATTTTTTGATGAGGACAATTTTTTTAGAAATGTTCAGGAGCAGAATTTTTCCTCCTAGCACTCGTCAACAACCCGTTAAGATTAACTCAAGTTAACGATCTGAACGCCTTTCCCGTAATCGTATGTATCATCTATAAATTCATTCTATCTGATCTTTTGATCTCTGACCGTTCGTCTCCTTCGTTCTCGCTAACAACGACGTTTTCTTTCTCCTAATCACGATGGTCAGTCAGAGTCTTACTCTGGCAATGAATCTATATGTTGCCAATCAAAAGTTGACTGAAACTTGAGATAACCTAGCACGCAGGTGCTTCGAATGGGTAGAAGGTACACTTTGTTGAAACGGCAAAGGAACGGTGTGATATTGATGGGGATGAAACTGGTGTTGATAATAATAGAATAGTAACATAGACTAACAATTGGACTCCATAGTTTGCAACAATAAGGGAGGAAAGTGATATCTGAGGGCAACAAGGAGAATAATGGAGCTGTGTAGGGGCCAAAGATGATTGGGCTGCTGCATTAAGTTTCTACAGTGTTGTTTGAGTTAAACTTTCCAATGTTTTGTTTGTTGATGTTGTTGTGGCTGTGCGCCAGACAATCGGACGGCAAAGGGCAGCAGCAGCAGGAGCGCACACAGAGCACTGCTAGCAAAGGAACGAGTCCGAAGGAGAGAGAGAGCGGATTCGTGTTTCTGCATGGGTGTACACTGTCTGTATGTGTTTGTGGCTCTGTATCCAAGTGCGCTTGTGTTGGGGATGAAGGACGGGGAAGGAGGCGCAATGGAATGGGCGAAGAAAAAGGGGAAAAAGCGGAATGGGCGAGGGCCAAGAAGGGGCGAGGCGGGCTGCGAAAAATGGATGTGGCGCATCGGCAGAGAGAGAGAGAGAGAGAGAAAGAGAGAGAGAGAGACCACGATTGGCAACGGGGCTCCCTTCCAATGCCAATGGCAGACCGAGTAGCAGATTGCGGCAGAACGTTGCAGCCCCGAGACAAAATTGTGCGCACTTTCAAAGTTGCTGCCTGGCAAACTTGGTCCATGCAGCCAGCAACTTTGATTCGGGATTTGATTATAAGCAGCACACCAATGAACCTAGCAAGCAGCTATCTGAATTTTGCACGACTAGAGAGTCTCTAACCTGGCGCTGCTCTCTCTCTCTCTACCAGTTGCAATGCTGGTCAAGCCTATCATCAAGCCCAGCAGACCCGCAGTCTAGCGCGAGAAGGTGCTCTCGGTGGAGGAGTATTTTGCATCCTCCGACGCCATCTTGAGTGCACGAGCCTGCCAGAGGTAGACAAGTGAGAAACAAGTTCGGCGCATAGAGAGAGCGCGCGTCTCTTTGATTGAACAGGTAGACAATCGACGACATGTAGACACTCTCTTGGGCACCCAAGTTGAAACATAATTGCCGATCCGAGTGAGAGCTCACTTGAACCGATAATTGATTGATGGGGTCTCTCTGAGGGCACGAGTACAAAATGCGTCTTACTTGGCAGGAAAGAGTGAAAACTTTAACTCAAGTATTGACTGAAATTTGGCGGTGAAAAAAACAGAAATCAAACAGATTGTTTCTTCTCTTTTGTTTCCTCTGTTCATCTCATACTAACCTCAGAAGGCCCAGCGAGTTCATTCTGCTGGCCTTAAAGAATTGGCCAAGTTTTTTCTTCGAACTCTCTCTGAACAATCCAAATTTGCTTCTCTTGATCTGTTGCTGAGCTCTGCTCGCAAGTGTCTGCTCCGAGCTGGAAGCTTGTGCTCGATTTTCAGCCAGGCTCAAATTTTGTGGTCCACGTCTACTCGATTGCCACTCACTACTACCAACTCTTGCTGCTTGCTCTCGATTGCGGATCATTTGTTACGATTGGACTGGCTGGATGGATTTCTTGGACAAATAACGCGGCTCATTTGGTCAATTGGAGATTGATCTCGGCGGGTGAGGCGACTGTGTGGTTAACTAATTGTTATTTCTTCCGCTTTTGGATGACAAAAAGGTTCTAGATTCGCTCGTGGCACGAAGCAAAATGAACGAGTTGAGTTCTGTCAAATGGGATGATGATTAGGCGAGATCTCTTCCGATTGATGACGAGCTCGAGCGACAAACGTTTCATGGAGCACAGTTGAGCAATCCCTTGGCACCGATGCGGAGCACCGAGGGGCAAAGGTGTGCGCCTGCGTGCCAGCCCCACTCAATTAGTCTCTGACCCAACGTGCTGCTCTTGTGATATTTTATATTTTATCTCCCTTTTCTCGATTATTGCACAAGAAGCGCCGCGTGTCTCTCTTTCGTGAAAAATCCAGCCTCCAATTCGGTCTTAAGGCTTTTCTAAAAAGCGAAGAAAAAGGCGCTCCAAGACAAACAAGTTGGTGCATAGAGCCAAGCACGTGCAACAGATTAGCAACTCTTGCTCAGGAAGCATAGCAAGTTTTTGTTCTTTCTCCTGCTTAGGCACGACCGCAGGATAATGCTGTACTAATCTCTTTCCATTGCGCTCTGCAGTCTGCCTGATGTCGTCACGCTCAGGCAGCCAGACAAGCTTGCCAGATTGGCTCGTGCCGTTAGAATTTTACACACAAGCCCCGCGTGAAAGAGTGCCCGAAGTTGCTAATACTAAATTTGAATGGAGACGTTTCATGGCAGTTGTTAGACTCGTCACAGTTAACGTTTTTTTTTTCACCACTCTCACCCCTTCATGCCTGAGGCTCACCTCGGCCGCTAAATCACGGCCCACGAAGACTGGGGAAGAGCCCCCAGCAGAGAAGTGGCGCCCTTTGGCTGCCTCAAGACAAGTGGAACTCACGCAACATTTCAAGATCCCCAAGATATAAACTGTGAGCTTGGTGAGGCAAATTGGGCGCAACAATTTCGCAGTTACTTAGATGCGCTTTGAGATAAAAAGAGAAAACTTTTAACGACTTTGCCAAATTCTACAAACCAAGCGACTTGTCTCAAACAGGCGCTTTTGATTTTACTGATGTGCATCAGTACTAGTCAACATCTAGCAAGTTATTCATTCACTTTTCCGCCCTTTTGTATGCTGCCTTTTTATCCCTATTGATTCATAGCTCTGCCTTGGAAAGAGCAGATATTTTTCTGGTTAGCCGATGCTCAGCAATCCAGCCGATCACCTGGTCCAAACTGTTGTTCCAATACAAAGAGTCTGCCTGCCGTACTGCTTTGGCAAGCGAGCTCCAGCAAGCCAGCTAGCTGCTTGCGCAAACACACTTCTTCCTATACAATCACAGCTGGATCCCAGCACTCCTAATAACGAGTGCGATCGCCTCACTGAATTCCAAGCCTGAGTCTGGTTCCCACTCGAATACTCCATCTCTTTCAGCATATTTGGTTGGTTCCTTCCTTCGCTCGCCTGACTCGCTAAGATGCAAATTTTTCCACCACCATCAATTAGATGTCGGAAAATTAATTCCAACCCACGGCCCCGATGCAAATTTGTTGCTCACCATCAGGCTGAATTTGGATAGCAAATGTGTCCTTCATTTGCAGCCGTTGGCGCGCGCAGACTCTACCTGCCCCTCCGTGCTGCAGCATCCATGTAACATAATTATAACGCTTGTCCTGCGCCCTTGCTTGGAGGCTTCATTGGCATGTCAACTGTCGTTGTGTCCCGATCGACGTGATGTGACGACTCTCGAGCTTGTCATAAATGCCCCTCAACACTTTGTTTGGGGCCCCTGTCGGCCTCGAAACTCTGTCGCTGGCTTGGATGTATCTTATCTGAGGTTAAGGGCACGGACTTGTGTCCATGATAATCAGCCACGGAGAGCGCCCAAGCCCTTAGAGGCAGGGGGCGCGCCATCCCGCGGTCCGAATTTGAATCTCAAACTCGCCAACGAATGGGGGAAACCAAAGAGAATTTTCGCAATTCAGTGCATAAACCTTTGGCATTCAGTTGCAAAATAATTTTTAAGGGATATATAATTTTTATTCAACTTGGTCATCCTCTTTATTGACTGACCATGAATGTGGACAAAAGGCACGAGGCTTTACTTAGTCTAGCCGAGGAATTCAGGACCAAACAACCTCCAGATCTCAAATCATGTATGCAGTGTCTACTCGCCATCCTAAATCTGCCCACTATTACCCCTCACACTATAGCAAAAACCAATTATCACCTTGGTACACTCATACTCAAACACACCTATGACACACCAATTGCTCAGACATATCTCGAAAAAGCTTATGAATTATCTCAGACACCCGATCTTATGCATATAAGATTGCAAGTAGCGGCACAATTGGTAGATATTTATTTATTACAAAATCAAAGGACTTTAGCTAAACAATTGTTGACAAGGTCCATCAATGAAACAACCACCAGTGGTGGTGGACATTTTAGTTTATATTGGCATTATAGATTTTTATTGAAATTATCCCATTTGAATCTGGAGGATGGCGAATTTGCCAACGCTAATAATCAACTATCTATTGGTGCCCAAACAGCCGGTGCCACCAATGACTCCTTCACTAGGATACTATTTCTCTTAAGTAAGGGAATGGTTTTAATAATTGCCCAAAAATATCCCAATTCCATTCTCCAACAGGCACAGCATGTCCAACAGGCAAACTCAGAGCAACACCTAGTCGAAACAATGTCTACCGCTAGCAGCCTTATTGAGACGTGGCCAGGTGAATCCCAAAGGAAGGAAGTGTTAAAAACTTATTTTTTAGTGTTACAAGTATGCCATTATTTAAACAAAGGTCATAATAAGACAGCAAAAACACCCCTAAAATCATTACACCAAAGCATGCACAATCTAACAAATGCCACCCAACCAAATACCCGAAGTGGTAATGAAACTATAGCAATCGAAGATATCTATTACATTTCGCAAAATATGTCAGAAAATTTCTGTTGGATGCCAAAGGAACACATGTGTCTGTTGGTATATCTAATATCAGTGCTCCATTCCATGCAAGCTGGACTTTTAGATAAGGCTCAAAAGTACTCAGAGAAATTCGAGCGTTTACGACAACTGTCTCAAGAGCCAGATCTGCTACTAGATTCACTGCATATCATTCTATTAGAACATATGTCAATGTGCCATTTAGTCATGGGAAGTCGTGTGATGGCAATAAAGCAAACATGTCAGGCCGTACAACTATGTCATCATCCGAAACTGAGGGTTAAGCATAGAGGTATCATACGTACATTATTAGGGTTTTATGCAATGTCCATGTCAATGATTGATGAAGCAGAAAATCACTTTAGTCGCGTCATGAATGATAGCGATGTTGGAACTGAGTTAAGAGTTATGGCAATGCTGAATTTAGCTCTTTGTTATCTAGAAGACGATACCCGACGGATTGAAAGAAGGCAGGATATCGATGCTTTGTTGAGTAGATTGAACCCAGAGAAATTGAACTCACTCTCATGTTGTCTCAAATCGGCTGCTTATTACGTCTATGGACTAAAAGCGTTTTGCGACTCTAGATTTAACGATGCCAAAAAGAATCTCCGTGAAACCTTAAAAATGACGAATGGTGAAGATCTCAGGCGTGTCACATCATGCAGTTTGGTTTTACTTGGAAAAATATTTAATAATTCCGAAGCACCGCGTGAAAGTTTGAATGTCGTCTCACCAGCTATGAAACTGGCTGGTAACATACCTGACATCCATGCTCAACTTTGGGCCTCATGTGTGCTTAAAGATATCTATGCAAGGGATATAAACTCTCAACACTACATAGAGGCTGCCAACATGCACGCCGATTTTTGTAGCAAAGATAACGAGGATAAGATGCAAGCAGCCAATTTGCCGGAGCACAACTATGTCAGATGGGAAGACTTCTGATTGGAACTCATCCGATTTTAGAAATGAAGAACAGTATCCGAATGGGTGGAAACTGAAATAATTAGTTCAGTTCTGTCACACTGGCCGATGTTGTTGTCCTTGAAAAAAAAAATCTTCCATAATACTCCACTCCCGATTAACCCTCCGAGAGCTCTTGGAAGAGCCAAATGGTTCTCGTTGAGCAACCGCACCGTGTTAACTCGATGTTCTGTCCAAGCTTACAATGGAGAGGCCATATATGGTCGGTCTAATGAGTACAGAGGTACAGGCAGACCTCATGCAGAATACCGAAACAATTGCAATTGTTACTTAAACTGGCTCAACGACTGTTGCGTCCCTCGCACGGTTGAAGGGAATCCTCAGTCGCTATACGCCGCCGAGACGCTCACACAGCTTGAGCTTTTGTTCAGCTCTGAGCTGTCATTTTGACAGACCACAACGAGAATAAAACTTTCGCATTTAATTCCTATACATTTCATCTTGCAGAGAGGTCCCTCCGATCTGATACAAAAGTTCTTCATCCGCAGTCGTGTGAATCGTTGAACGGAGACGGCCCTTCGCGTACCAAGAGAAGTGTGCATATCAATAGCTTCCTAACATATTTCAATTGCAGTTTATCGATTTGATTCGATTCGATACTTGCTCAGGTCAGGAGAGCAAATAAAAATCAACCAAGATGGAGGCAATCAAGAAGAAGATGCAGGCGATGAAGCTCGAGAAGGACAACGCAGTTGACCGGGCCGAGCAAGCCGAACTGCAGGCCAGAGATGCCAATTTGCGTGCCGAAAAATCGGAGGAAGAGGTGCGCGGACTTCAGAAGAAGATCCAACAGATTGAGAACGAGTTGGATCAAGTGCAGGAAAATTTGAGCCAGGCAAATGCAAAGCTCGAAGAGAAAGAGAAAACCCTGCAACAGGCTGAGGCGGATGCAGCGGCTTCAAATAGGCGCATCCAATTGCTCGAGGAGGACCTAGAGCGCTCTGAGGAGCGGCTCAAGGTGGCCACACAAAAACTCGAAGAGGCTTCACAGGCGGCCGATGAGAGCGAGCGTATGCGCAAGATGCTGGAGCATCGGTCAATCACCGATGAGGAGAGAATGGAGGCACTAGAGTCGCAGCTGAAGGAGGCTCGCATGATGGCAGAGGATGCCGACAGGAAGTACGACGAGGTGGCTCGCAAGTTGGCCATGGTCGAGGCTGACTTGGAAAGGGCTGAGGAGCGCGCCGAAACTGGTGAGACAAAGATAGTTGAGCTAGAGGAGGAGCTCAAGGTTGTTGGTAACAACCTGAAATCGCTTGAGGTCAGCGAAGAGAAGGCCCTACAGAAGGAGGAAACCTATGAAACGACTATCAGAAATGCCAACCAGCGCCTGCAAGAGGCAGAAGCCCGTGCAGAGTTTGCGGAGCGCTCGGTGCAAAAGCTCCAGAAGGAGGTGGACAGACTGGAAGATGAGCTGGTTCACGAAAAGGAGAGATACAAAGCTATATCGGACGATCTCGATCAAACTTTCTCAGAGCTGACTGGATATTAAGTTTGGAATTGCGCGTTATCGACGAGTCACGATTTAACGTGATTTATTTTCATCATTGTCAATGTTATCCTTATTTATTAAACTCTTGATCAAAGATCGAGAATTCCGCATGCCCAGCATCACTAGATTGTCTCTCGAAAGGTTACACGGGTGCTCAGGAAGCCTATCTTTGCTTCGCAAAAGACACCGAGATTTACGTAGCCTTTAAGATCCATCCAGGCGCGGAGTTACAAAGATAACTACATCATGCACACAATGAAGTTGACAATACTTGATCGTGAAAGAGAGACCAGGGAGAATCAGATCCTGTTCCTCTTAGATGCCTTCTGCACTGGCGGGCCATATTAGCTTGTCAACAGGAATATACTGTCTCAGGGCATTCATGTCTTCGGCGAATCGTATCTTTTTGCTGAATTTTGCACTAATAAAAGGTTTGCACATTATAACCAGTGTCTTCAACCAGAATGTTGGTCTTACCAGGTAAAGGACCTTAAGGTTCTTCTTAAGCTTCCTGTCTATCATCTGGTAACACCTTTTCATCCAGGAAAAGGTGGGCAAGTTGTTTGGGGGTTGTTGCTTCGATCTAGAACTACAATCAATATTTGAGTTTGATACAGGTGATGAAGTGACTGATGTGATATTGGTAGAGGAGAGCGATGGGGCTACATTGGATATTATGTTATTGGGTGAAATCATCCTGAAGAACGTCGACCCCGAGGGAGGAATTGATGCCCTCGATTGCTCGCTGGGCTGTGTGTTGTGCAAATAAATCATGATGTAATCATCAGCTATCAACTCATGAAGGGATGTCAAGATATAAAGAAATAAGTGATCCATCACATAGTCATAATCGCGTCGAGATCTATCAGGTAAGTAACAGGCCGAAAATACTATCACAGCTGGTGCCAATCCATTAGAGCTCGGGTTGCTCGGGGGTTCTTGCGCTCCTGCGTCCATAACATGACAATAGCCCGCATGAGATATTACTTTTTTGTACGGCTCTATAACTTTCAGGTCTATCTTTGTCGTGTCAACAATTTCGATCAATGGGCTCAGGTTTCTAGTTTGTTGATAGAGCCGTTCCGTAGTCTGGTAACCGGACGGGTCATTGGAACTATTACGTTCAAGATGTTCCTCGGCCATACGAGTTTGTTGACCATCCTCTATCTCACTCGACCCGGACACTCTGGTCGACCCTTCTTCTTTTCTCTCCATCTCAGGGGAGACTTCTGTAAGTACCGGATGTGTTGAGAGAATTCCGTTCAGGGAGGTGGTCCCGTTGAGGACTCCTTTCGAATCGACATCGAGTATTTGAGCTGACTCTTTATCCGTAGTGGCACTAATGTCAGATTTTTGCGATGGACCACCCTTGTCTTGCAAAGGGGTGTAAATAAAAGATTCGGGACCAAATGAATCAAAGTCAAACTCGAATGTAGATGGATGATGCAAATTTGACCTGCTTGCATCGGAATTATGGGATTCAACGGAAAAATCTTCTTGATATTCATCCTCGTCGTCTTCATTCTCCCAATGGCCGACAAATGAATCCTCGATATAAGATTCGTAAGGTTCACTGGCTTTTTTAACCTTGTTGGCTGACTGACTGTTACCGTTGTTATTTATACTGATTAAGCCAGCATCATTTGTCGAAGGGTTACTAGGGTCAGCATTATTTATGGTTGTTATTATGCTGGGTCTCATTCCGCTACCCTGATAGTTTGATACGTGTCTTCTGGGATGCTTTTGACCAGAGTCCGATGATGTTTTCTCTGCTAGTCTTTCGCTAGCAGATGGAATCTTACCACTGAAACCAGACATTGTACCAGTGTGTCTATTGGGCTATACCATAATATATGAAGAGACAACTCGATACGTCGAAGCCCCCTGTGCAGATCAGTTGCTATAGCAAATCTACTGTCAATTGTGCGAAGGGTAGCAGGTCAAATTTCTTCAAGTTCTCTTGTTCCCTTGATGAACGATTATCATGATATCAATCTATCACATATGGCTCTCGTGCTTTCTTTATCTCTTTCGCGCCATATAATAATACATCATTGCCTCAGATTTATCAGAATAGATTATTCCTCCAACTTTGATGGATTGCACATGAGTCTCCGACACTTGTGTCTTGGATGACCATATCACGGATTTCTATCCTGCTAACATAATGACACTTATGAGATTCGAGCGCACCTTCTGTGTTCAGGAAGATAATAATACGTGGGAAGTTTGCTTAAACATGAGTCCTTGTAGTGACTCGGTGTACTTATTGGTCACTAATAAGGCCAAAAAGACAACCTGCTAGCCATTTGACTCAGGCTAGTGCTGCGTGAAATTATTCATGCAGGGCTCACTTTCTGCAGACAGACTCGATCCTGCTGCACTTATGTCCATTGCACAATGGAAAATTATTCCAAGTTGTGTGGAGAAAGGCTATTTGGTCGTATCAAGTCTGCGCAGTCGTGCTGGGCGAAGGCGCTTGCCTAACTGAAAGCGAAGAAAATTACAACTGGCAGCGCCAATCTTGCGGGCTCAGAATCCCAGATTGCCTGGCACAGGATTCAGACTGTCCACAGGAGCTCGCATGAGACGCAGCTCGACGACCACTCGAAGCCAATAGGAATATGGAGATCCATCGTCGTGGCTCCATTTCAGTTTTCTCGCACAGGTTACAGTCTGCACACTAGCAGGTCAATCGCGCCACTACTGTGAGGTGCTTTCGCTTCTCCTGAATCATTTGGCCAGATACCTGAATGACGAATACATCGCGTGGCCAATCACCATCACCTTCGGGAACCTTTAGGGTTCCAAATTGACGAATCTAAATAAATTAGTCAACTACATAGCTGGGAGTTTTCTCAGAGCTCTTATCATCGTAATTTGTTTTGAGCGAAATATAGAACCCTGTAAACAAACGACTCAACATGTCGAGACCCTCGATGACTCGTGTACGGCTCATCTGAAGTAACTGAGCGATATGAGTCTTAAAGACCTGTTATACGACCTGTTGACGAATGTCTAAACTCGACCCTTAGGATCGGGGTCGCATCCTAAAGATGCAGGAATGGCATAGGATCTAGGCTCAAATAGCTTGGTGATTCAGAACGAATGTCTCGAGCAACAAGTGCTGCGCTGGGTCAGATATCTATATGAATGCAAAGGATTTTTTGCTAAAAAAATATAGATAGACAGTGTAGTATCCCACTTGTAAGATTGGAGAGATCAAGACGGCATCTGAAGATGTAATCCGGCGAACCGTGATCGACCCGCTCGACACGTGATCTTAAGTCCCGTGAGGTGTCTTACCAAGTCACTCACCATGGAAACCACTTATCATAGAAGAAAGCGAGAGCGATTTTCTACACCTAGGTCAGCTTGAAAGAGCAGATGAATGTCCCTCGGACAGGCGAACATTGAAATGACCTCATGAATGTGCTATCATTAAGATCCTTCTCATGTGAAGGCGGCCTCAGAGTCGTGATTGCGTTTGGGGTGACGAGTCTGCCAGTTAAGACTGGACACTCAGGTTGGGTGAGTGAACCAGATTGAGTTGTCTCTGAAGGGACAATCCATTGACAATGGACACGATAAGATACAGTGAGGGCGAGGTAAGCTTTGAAATTGTATCACATTTAATAACATTATCTTGAGTCATCGAATTTGTTGATCCTCAGATCCAAGATGTATTGGTGCGTGCAGTTGTGTTGGTGTGGGTCTTCATTCTTCAAGTTATCAGCCTCTCTGAATGGACTGTGGTTGTATTTGTTTAGATGCTGTTTCATACTGTGAGAGTATTTGGTAAGATACTTGCAGTCACCACACTGGTATTCATAATTTGTTGAATGAGATTTCAGATGACTTTTGAGCATGGTTTTGGTAAGACTTCGATAATCACAATGTTGACAACTGTAGGGTTTTGTGCCCGAATGATTATTCACATGGTAGTCGAGATGGTGTTTATGCGTGGTAACAAACTCGCATTGGTTACATCGCAATATCTTGTCCGCCTTGACGTGCAGATTGAGGTGCATCCAAACACTTTCCTTCGACTTCAATTCAGAACCACAGTATTTACATATTTTGGTCATGATGTCGGCAGGCTATACTCTCACTAACACACAGCTTCAACAGATTACTAATGCTGGTCCCTTGCTTCGGGAAAGGGTGAACGGTCATTCTGAATGTACGGCTGATCTTGTGAAGTGGGTCCAACTCGTGCTGTCTAACTTGTTGAGCGCGAGCCAGCAAACACGCATCACCATCGCAGGTGTAAGGCGCGCGCATGTGTTTTAATGCGCGAATCACTCGGTAGAAGATCGGCACCAGAAAAGGATTGTGTATTCCAGTGGCGCGGAGGAGCCTTTGCTGCGGCTGGTAAAAAACGTGCTTACCTTGTTTACGCGCCTTTTCCCGAAGGGTTGAATTGCGTTGAAGCCATAGTGAAAGTTTTGCTCCTCAGGACGGCCAGTTTGGAAATCTTGCTCCTGCCGCCTGGTTTGAGATTAGCGTGCCCCGTGTTTTCTGGAACTAGCTTCAACAGTCCGAGAACAGCATAGGAGGCTCCGCGAAATAGTTAAGGGAGGGACTCTAGTTGGTGCCTCGAAGGGAAGAGCAACCTAGAAGGGTTAGTTTGGGAGTATCCGTGATGCTTGAGTTTAGAGACGGCCGGGCGAGGATTAGAGTGTAGCACCGATTTTGTGCGAGTGGCTGGAAAAGATCTCATACGACAACGAGGAACAGGGGCAGGTTTGTTGAAATAAGATACCAGGTGCACCTGGAACACATGGACTCTCGTAGGGCCTCTAGGACAAAATGCACACAGGGCGTGTAATTTGATTTTTGGGTTTGGGTGCGCGCTTCGGGGCCTATATTTATTTGGCCAAATACTTTTCTAGCAACTTGACAGCGTTAGCCCTGTGGCTGAACTCTGACTTGATCGAAGGCTCCATTTCGGCGAAAGTTAACCGTGACCTCTCCTCCTGGAAAACGGGATCCCAGCCCCAACCGAGTTCTCCGCGCGGACTCACAATGTGGCCCCGAGCAATTCCACGAAAAAAGACAATCTTTTTCTTTGACCCTTCGTCCATCCTCTTTATGGTTGTCGCTTCATCTTTGTTTTCTCTCGCGCCGAAAAGCGGCATAAGTGCATACACACAATGGGCCTCGGAATATTTGTCCTCAAAGCCATCGAGCATTCGTTTCAATCCTTCAGCTCCGATGGCCTTAAAAAACCCTACAAGTGTCGGATTGTAATGAAGATTTGTCAGAGGTTGATCTTGGATCGAGTGCTCTCTTGTTTTGGGAACTTCTCAACAGTTTGCCTCTACTTACACTTAACATATGGCCCAGGCAATCCACCGAGAGCTCTAAAGTTTAGAAATGTATCTTCTATGAGGATGGCACTGTTGTCACTCACCGTCTCATGAAAACTTCTTATGTATTCGAAAGCTCTGATGCACTTATCTTGAACTATCAACAATGGATCGGAATGTTGTATCTCAACTAAATCCATATCGATTGATGAAAATTGTATCTGCTCGGATAGTTTTAGACTGCGCTCGAGCTCGGAGAGTTTGTTCTTGTTACCTGTCAGATAGATGATGTGAACTATTTTCTCACAAATTTCGTCGTTGGCAAGCAGAGCATCCAACTGGTCAAACTTGTAGATCTTGTCAGTAAACTTCCACCGATGGCTCTCAGTTGCCGTCTCATGGAATTCTCTCAATATTACTTCCATTGTTTCCTTCTTATTCCTACCCAATGGTCCACCACATGAATCCGAATGGAATTCTTCGTCAATATTTAACCTGGCTTAGAAGTAACCTCTAATCATGGCAAGGAGCTAACTAGCGGGCCTTGTCAAAGAGTGAAGTTCCTCCAATTTACTCTGCATTTCGTTCAGCACAGTCTTAGCATCGTTTTCCAAATGTATAATCTTGGCTCTAGCTTGTCTCACAGCGTATACATCTATATCATTACGTGGAAAGTCTTCAGCATCGGTGAGACTCTCTTTCATTCCCACTCGATTGTTCTCCAAAACAACCTTGCTCAACAGTATGTCATCCTCTATTTTCTTTCTCTTGCTCTCTAAATCGAACAACTCTCTCTTCAGCTCGTCGACACGCCTCTGCTTTTGATCTGTCATGTTTGGGCAAGAGAAGTCGACACTAAAATAACAACTAGCGAAGGGGATCCTAATCACAGCCACGTGCTTTGCACTCACCGAAAACGCGGGGACGACTTGGGCTGAAGCCAAGCTGTGGGCGTGACAAGGGAGCGGGATTCCTCACATCCTTGCGATTTCCATATCACGGTTTCTGATCCGCTGACCACGGCAACGCAGGCTCTGCTCTGACAGGGTGTCGTCAGCCCGCGTCATTCAACACCAACTCATTGGACATATGGCATTCAAACTCCTTCTGGGATCCAGTGACAGGATGTAAAAGTGCTGTGTCCTTCGTTTTCGAGCCGTTCCTGTGGTAATCAGGAAAAAAAAATCAAAATCATAGGATCCTCTCAGCTCTGCATTGCGTATGATATGGGCGATAAAGTTGTCACAGTACAATCTCGACGGATCATGAAGGATGGATCTTCGTCTTGGAACAAAAGCTTATGACTAGAATATCTCAATCAGAGAGCACACGAGAGTTCTTTGATGGGTAAGGTTTCCTCACCGATAGAAGGGTGAAAGACGAAATCAGGCCTGCTCGGCACTCAAATGATCTCGCGATTTAGATTTCGATGGGCGCTAGATGTAAGGTCAATTTCAAAGAGTTCAATGTTGTCGTCGCGATTCGAATGTTGTAGCTTTGCCTGCCGTCTGGTGACAGACTACTTCATGGAGTGGTTCTGAAAAGAGGAGGAGAATTTGTCCCGCTAGAATCAGACGGAAGCTTTAAATGAGCACCCATGTCGCTACAGGACTACCTTTTGATTTCTTTACTTATGGATGATGTACAATTTTATTTGAGCACATCGAGGTCTGAGAAGAGGTACCTCTCTGATAGGAGATTTCTATCAAGTCTTAGGATGGCAACAAGCCGACCAAGGCCGGACTCATCAAAATCAATCTTCTATCCCTTTCGATCGCCTATTATAAGTTATCACTGGTGTCAAAGTATTCATTGGATTATGCTTCTCAACACACGAGCTCGACGCCCTGAGAGATCGTCTTCTCGGCTTACCCAGTGATTGGTAGTCGAATCTTGGGAGCTCAAGAGGTTTCACATAGTTCAATAGGCTCGTCGTAGCTTCACTTTGGTCAAATTTGTTGCAATACTTCCTACTCAGTTTCTCTAGGTGATCCTCAAGCGTTTTAAGGGACAAATTTGGCGCCCTGCTAAGGTTAGGTAAGTCACTTTTGTCCATTCCGACTAGATCAACTACAGGCAGGAAATCCGATACCTTATCCATTCTAATGAGAAACCGTTTGTATAAGTCTAGCATCTCTTTTGCCCGCCTATGGATTCTTGTTGAAAAATAAAGTTCTAATAGTCTGATTATAGCCCCCTGATAGACAATGTAAAGCTTAACGAAATCTTTGTATAACATAGTGAAAGCTGAAATGATGATTCCATTGCATAAGTCATCGGCGGAGGCATCGAACGCCAGTAACAGATCGAATTGGTTCTGGATTATTGGTAGAACTCTGAGCAATTGTTCCGGGGGCATAGTCTTCAATTTAGTCGTTTGACCGATGTTAAATCCTGTTGAATCTTCGTTGCAAACGTAGTAAGAGTTTTTTAGTGCGTTTTGCTTGCGTTCATCATACTGATGGTAGTCCGAATCATACGAATCTTGATTGTCCGTTTTATGATCGCCCTGAAAGTATCCGATTCGACAGAAGTCCACTCCAAGAGAACGATAAGTCTGGATCTTGTTGTTTATGTAGCGTGCATATCGTCTCAAGAATATGGACATATTATGGCCGAGGGGCGTCGATCTATCTGCATAGGAGCAAAGACGATCGAAGGAGCGATTGTTTCCCGTAGAGGATGCAAGATTTTGCAAAAACTTCTCGTTACCGTAAGTCATCAGATGATGTATGGTTATGATTGCCTTGAATGACACTTGCCAATCTGGAAATCTAGACCTCAGCATGAGGTGCTTAACCATATTCGGTACAGATACATTTGGTTCATGAGAGATGTGGACCAAATAATTCAGGTGCTTCCTTTTGGGACCAATGAGCTCACTGGTTGTAGCCTTGAGCACAACATACGGTATCCCCTTGCCTGAAATGAGATACTTGAGCGCATAGAGCTTATCTTCGAAATTTTGGCTTGTATTCATGATGTGCTGTATGTGAGATGTGACTTCCAAAAGGTCTTGCACAACCCATTGAGTTCATGTGAACCTCATTGGGGCCCCTATCGTACTTCTGGTTGGTTGTGTGATCTCCGACGAGAGGAGGATGATCATTGTAGCACTGGTAGATAGTCGAAAAAAATAACTACCGTTTGGAGCGAATGATAGCGAATGGATTCAGCTTGGTGCAACCGGTTGGGAGAGATTGTTTACAAAATGAAGTCGCCGCCCGCAAGATTAAAGGGGCCATGTTTGCACGCGCTCCAATGGGCGCGTGATCCGTCTGAGTGGGCCAGAGGCGCGCAAGTCCGCGGACCTGCGAAGCGCCTTCGCGATCCCGCGGGGGCCCCCAGGATCATGCCAATTATCGCAACTTGACTCTAGCCTTCTTCCTGTTGGTTCACAGAAATTCCTTTGGGAACTCTCTCCAATTCGCCTAATCATTGGTCATTCCATCTTCTCCATAAATTACTTTAAGTAGTCCCCACTAACCATTCGGGGCACATCAAGCTCTGCCCTAGTTGCAGAGTTGGAATGATGCGTCACCCAGACCTGCCGAGATCAACAGTTTCTGGCGCTGTTATTTTTCCGGAAGCTGCGTGCTTGTGGATTGGTTGGAATTCGTCACCATTTTGCTCAAACTTTAGAGTATCTCTCCCATTTATATTCGGGACACACAGTGTTTGGCGATGTTGTGGCTTTGGGGAATCGTTGATTGAAGATAATGAGTTGCTCCAAAAAGAGAGCCAGCATCTCTCGATCATCCTCTGAAGATGTCCGGATTCCGTCTCGGCAATGTCGACCCTTCCATCTTTGCAGCCCCACCTCCTCTCTGTGACGCAGTGCTATCAATAGACAGATCATGATATCATAGACAGACCCATCCGATCTTATTTCAGCCCTTTTTAAGCACTCCACTTGGGCGACACGCAGCCTTAGGGCTGTGGCTCGCGGCCAGACAGGAATCAAATTCAATTGGCCAATATTAATCTTGATTGTAGACGAAAACAGTGGCTACTCATTCAATATACTGCTACATGGATGAATTAGAACCAGTGCCACATTTTAGATCGATCCTAACTTGGATTTCAAATCCTCTTTGCGCAACGTCATTGGTCTAGCCAGCTACTAGTCGAAATCCACAATTTCCACCATGCCAATCATCTTTCAACGAATTTTTTCACTTTGTCTCCCTTGAGTGGCCGATAGTTGAAGATGAAGCACGCAAAACTATCTTTTCTTGGATGTCTAGTTCTTCTGGTTTCGACCGGAACCTCAGAGGGACTCGACCACAGGGCAGCATCGGCCCAGGTGGTCGAATCCGATAGGCAGTGTGGCTTGGGATATTTCGAAAGATTGATCGGCATAAAGTTGAACGAAACCGTATTCGGTCGAAACTTGTCAGAAAGAGAAATAAAGAAGAATAAACAGTTGATTTATGAGCAAATTATGCCCCCTTTCTTGAAAGAAAGCATCAGATCAATACTCAGTGAACAGGGAGCGAACTTTTTTGCCGGTGAGGATATTAGAAATATGTTGACAACGAAAGGGGTGGTGGTGAGATTGAATGTCCTTCATGATGTGGGTTTTGCGGAAGATTTGGAGCATTACGGTGAGAAACCAGAGGAAATAATCAGATTAGTGCTACGGGAGGTTCAGATGTACTATTGGAAACCAGATGTAACTAAAAGGATCAAGATCAAACTTGTTGTCGTTGCCCTCAAACAAATGAGCAAAGAATATGACCGTTCTATAGAAGCCTCAATCATGATTAATTATCTCCATACGATCAGTCCTACAGACTATTACCAAATCGATCGGGCCGATCTCAATTTGGTAATAATGAAGAGACACATCTTCGAACTCCGTCCAAGAGTAATTGGTGGCATTCTCGGCGGCATGGCTAACCTGGGAACTTTTTGCCTAGGAAGGAATACCGGCTCGGTCTTACTGGTAAGGGCCGGTAGTTTAGGCGGAATGGCTAGGGATATTGCCCACGAGCTTGGGCACGCATTGGGTGTCTTCCATGACGGAGACAAAATGGCTTTGAATCCAATCATGACATCTGAGATTGAATCCAAATGCTCCTCAGAGGACTTTCTCATGTCACCAACGGTTGGCGAGAGGAAACTGTCTTTTTCAAGCTGCAGTGTGGAAAAAATGATATTCGTTATGTCCCAGCGTGCAGGATGTGCCTTCGACGAGAGCAGAATCAGATCGGCCGTTCCAATCAGTGCCGCTTTTGATTTTATTGATGATGGCATTATTTCAACCTCGGTTGATGCCGACAGAACCTGTAAGCTAGCCTCAGATCTAAGAGCGCGGTCTCTGCCTTCGAGTTTGGAGGGTCTCGAGAACTGCCAGAAGATTTTATGTCTGGTTGATCCCCTTGAATCCGACGACGGCTCTATGCATATTGGTCCGGCGATCAGTGGAACCCCTTGTGAAGTGGTACCCACCGGAGCCAAAGGTCTCTGCCAGTACAGTAAGTGTCTTCCAACTGACTCCGGTGGAGCACCAGTGACATCTTCGCCACCTACTCCGCCACCAGTTCCGCCGCCATTTTCTCCACCCACTCCGCCACCATTTTCGCCACCAGGTCCAACACCAGTTCCGCCACCATTTTCGCCACCCACTCCGCCACCATTTTCGCCGCCATTCTCGCCACCCACTCCGCCACCATTTTTGCCACCAGGTCCAACACCACTTCCAATGCCGGTTCCACCACCGGAACCAGGGCGAAATATTACACCAGTCATAGAGGGATCTGTTTAACTATCTCAGATGTACACGAGTTCTGAAAAGAGGACCAGGTCTCCGCTAGTTGGTTAGCATCATTGGCAACTAATAACCCTACAACCCGTCAACCAACAGCGACCAAAGTGATGATGATAGGCGGCGACTATCTGAGCAGTATTTCCGTTGCTTGGTCTTTAGGGTGGTGGCCGAAATTGAGGGTGAGGGCCAATTTGCATGAAAAACAATGGATATAAGCTTAATAAAATAGCAAATTTTGCGAAAAAGATTCCCCGAAGAGGATTGTTTGAGCCTTCAACTGATAGTCTGGGTGATCCTGAGGAGGAAGCTGCAGGGGGAGGCAATGTTTTGTAAGGAAGAGGATCTGAATGTGAGAATCAAAATGAACAAACGAGACAAAAAAAGTAGCCCAGACTCTTGTCTCCAGTATCTGGCCATCGATTAATCATCATGATTGGCTGACGATGATGATTAGAATTGAGACAAGAAATTGAACCTTACCTGCCGGTGTCACCTCGATGAATGTCTCCATGTTTACCTCCTGAAAGCTGGTTCCCGTCACCTCGCATCTGTAACGGCCGGCAGTCTCTGTGGTTGCATTGACCAGAAACAGTGTGGTGTTCTTGGAACGGGCCAAGTCGACGTTGACTCCACTAAGATTGAACGCCAACACTGGTTGGCGCCTCTCGTATGGTTGGTAGCGGAAAAACTCGCGCCCATTCTTGTACCAAGACAATGACTGCAGCCTGTCCCCGCCCCTATTTGTCTCCACGAGGCATTTCATCCTCACACTCTGGCCCACCTGAACACTTTTGGGCGCTTCGAGACGAAGCAAACGCACAGCCTCGGCGTAGTGGATACACTTGCTGGCCAATGTTTTCTCCACAAATGCCCTCAGGTTTCCTCTCAAGCGCCACCAGACACTCCCGCTTGCCTCTAGGAGCAGGAGCCATTTGATGGAGATTTCAGCAAAATAGGCCCGCTGGTCTCTCTTTGCTGGCCTCCCACGAGATTCATTGTGACTTTTAACAGTGTTTCCCCCATGCTCTAGCTCCATTCCAGCCACCCAATCGGAATAATTATCTCCCATTTGAATCTGTCCCAAGGCTCGCGGGGCTTTGGAGGGGCCCTCATTAAAGCATGCCGCTGCTGTTTTTGGCCCAAGTGTGGCGCCCATTTGTCCATTAGGAGGCGGCTGGCGGTGCTCATGGTGGCTCTCTTGGCAATGTTTCAGTTCCTGTGGAGGCAGCGCTGAGGGGGGCGAAGATTCAGGCAATTGACGGTGTTTGCAACTAAGCCGCGGCCTCGCATAAGAGCTCCCCCCGGTAAAGGCTGGCCGCCCACTGCTGCTGGCCGGAGGTGTGTGGTCGCTCGTTTGGAGCTCGGGCGCCAGTCGATGGGCACAAAGTTGGCCACATTTGGGGGCTGGCAGGATTTGGCGGCCCGGGAGCGTGGCCGGTGTGAAAGTGTGCGGCCTGAGACGATCTACATAATCAGTTTGCTGCGCCAGTTTGAAGGGGCTCCCATTGGGGACTGAAGGGGCGATTAGATGGTCTGTGCAGAGGTAAACTGTGCGTGGATGGTGATATTTTCGGTCAGGTGATATTTTAGTTATTTTTGGTTAGTTTTTTCTTTTTCAATTTCTCGCTCACCTCTTGGGGCCGCGGGCAAGGCGGAAGAAGACGAACTGGAGTGGCTTGGCGGGTGAATTGGATTTGCATAAATGAGCCGCGGCCAAAGGGGGAGCGATGCAGACGGAGAAGAGGCAAGCTCTCTCCTGGTGCAACTTGGGGGCCAGTTGGGCGCCCATTGGACGCCTGAGGAGCCGTTGAGCAGGTTTGGGGCCTCTCGTGGCGAGCCGTGAAATTGCCCGAATAGAGACTAGTGTTGGTTCTGGATCTCGAGCTTGTGGGTGAGCTGAGCTTGCGGGTGGCCCGGCGAGCGGAAAGGGGCCAGATTAGGCGACCTGCGGCCGAGTCGATGATTGAAGATGCGGGCCGAGGGCGACACAGTTCAGTTGCGGGCCGGCGTGAATGCGCCAGCGATTGAGGAGAGTGAGTGAGATGCCGAAATCCCCCTAATTGAATCGATCGAGCTGGCGGGCACAAAATTCCCGCAGATTATCCGAACTCACATCTTTGGCTCGCCGCAACGGTGCAATTACTAGTCTGGCGCCGAGCAAGAACGCCAAGCTGAGCTCGGCGAGACGCCCTCGAGTATGCACTCATGCAATGGGGGGCGTGGCTCTCTCTCTCTGTTTGGAGGACTGTGGCTGGGCGAGGGGCTCGAATTGGGGGCACTCATGGGGAGCTGTCGTTTTTGAGCCGCGTTTAGGACAGTTTGGGAGCAATTCGGGGGGTTGATTTGGTGTGGGCCTTGGAAAAGGGAAGTGGCGCGCCGAAATGGGCGGCGCGAGGGCGCCAGCAGAGTGTGTGAATTTGGCACCGTTTGGGTAAAAATTGGACTAATTTCCAGCGTCAACCTTTTAACGACTGGCGCAAAATGGTTCCAACTCAAGCCCACAAAGCCCAGTTTGTGTCCATGTGTACAGTTTGTCTGAGTGTGCGGTTATGTTTGCGGCATAGTGTGGACTGTGTGCCGGCGCCCACACACATAACCATTATCATTGCGCCGCACTGTGGCCGCCCTTTAGCGCCCTTTGCCGATTAATATCTGGAAATAAATCTTGCATTTACCTGCCATTGCGGCCGGCACGAGCAACTCGGCGTGGGCCCCATTGTTTCTTGATGGCTGCCCATTGGTTGAGTGCCACTCCTTGGCGTTGGGCGCCCTCCGTTGCGAGAGGCCGCCGCTCTGTGAGGTTGCTCTGTGTGCAAGCGGCCTCTCTGGGCGCCAGTCTCTTTTATTGTTGTTGCCTGTTGACGGGAGGCAGCTTATAATCGGTTGCGGCGAGCACACAACTAATGGCTTTCTGATGGCGAATCGCGAGTTTCCTCACGCTAGCTCATAATCTAGACAAACGCGCCGAGCTAGCTGGGGGCGCCAATGGGCCAGCAGTGCGGCAGCTCGACCGCTCGCTAGCTTGCCAGTGCAGTGCAGCCCAGCCAGCGAGAGGGGGAGACAAAAGTGGCGCCCGGATGGCGCGTGCTCGAGGGGGGCCCACGCGGCTGGCCCGCCGGAAATGGCAATCGATCGCGCTGGCCAAAGTCGAGGGCCAAATCGGGCGCCGCCGCAATTGAATAACAATCAAACAAAGTTAAACGGCGCGCAGCATCGGCCTGGGATCCGAGCTCACCTTAGGGCTGGCGGCTCGAGCTTTGAGGGGCCGCCTTGGGGGCCACGTGGCGAGCAGGAGGCGGCGGAAGAGGAAGGGGAGGCTGCGCCAGTTGGCGAGCCAAACAGCTGAGGCTCCAGAGGTTGGCTTTGGCCAGAGAGGCCAGAGGTGGCACGCAACTGCGAGGTGGAAAGAGTCTACTCCAATTTGGCACCTTGAGAATGATTCTCGGGCACGCGATTTGATTTTTCGCCCACCTTTTGGGCGCCCTCCCCTCGAGTGGGTCTAATTCAAAATTCGCCAACAGACAGACGGGCGCCACTTAGGGCTGGCGAGGCTGCCACGAGCGCCGAGTGGGAAACAAAGCCAGCACTTATCTCGGGCGGCCCATCTCGCAGTTGTTCCCGTCGCTTAGCTGCTCGCTCGGCTGCTTAGTCGGCCGCTCTCGCTCGTTTTCGCCCTGCCTTCCGGGCCCTAAGCTCGGGGGCCAAAGGTGGGCCCCAAAAGGCAGACGCAGGCGCAGATGCAGGCGCCCAAACACACACACACACACAAATGAAGGGTGTCACTTGCGGACTTGCTTTCGTGTAAAGGGGGAGGGGCCAAATGGGTGTGTGTGTGCGGAATTTAAACTCGTTAAGTTTGAATGCTTTCCAATGTAAAGGTGGCCCCAGTTGCTGGCGCCGAAGTGGTGTTATCCGCACTTTGGGCTTGGCAACAAATGGGCGGGTGCGAATCTATGAGCAGCTTGTAGGAACTGGCGACCAGCCAAAGGTGTTCCCCATCCATTTGGGGCTGCCTCTTGAGGCTTGTCACTCGTTCTGGCCGTCCATCTGTCTCATTATGAGTGCACTTGGACACCGCAGCGAGCGGAGTGGCTTCCTCTGGCCAGTTAGCCCGCGTTAAGACCAGCAGAGCGGCTGCTTAGTGGCGCAAAACACCGGAACCTAAGGACAGGAGCTCGACGCGCAAGGTGGCCTCCAGTGGGAGGAAAATCACACACACACACACTTAGACAGACAAACCTTGCGCGGGAACTTGGCGGGACAGCGGAAAAAACAAGCGCCCAAACAAATCTGATGCCCACTCTGAGGCGCCGCCAGTGAGCAGGACTCCAGCAGCTTGGCAACTGTGGCAGCTTGGCAGCGCCCAGGGCGCGCTTTAAGGACTAAAAGTCATCTTCCGGCTTGTCAGACACGCCGCCAACTGGGAGCCGAGCGAGTGGGGCGAGTCGAGCGGGCTAAGCAAGGCCCATTTCCACAAGCGGCCGGGAAAAAGGACAAAATTAGCGCCCATCTCTGCCTGTCGGTTCTCCTTTGGCGGCGCTGCTCGGCCGCCAAGCAGCCAGCTTGCAGGCAAGCCAAGTGAGAGCTCAATGGTTCTCGCGGTGCGCAGTGCTTGTCGCAAGTCGCCAGTCGCAAGTCGCAAGTCGCAAGTCGCGACTCGCGATACGCAGCCTGCAGGCGGCGCCCAGACTGGTGCGCCGCCAAGCTAGAGAGCAGTTTTTGCTCCAATTCACTGGCCGCCTGATGATCATTTGTCTTTGTTAGCGAACATTTTGAACTGTTAGCAAGTTGTACTTTTTTCCTCCCCCCGCTCTCTCGCCCCTTGTGTCTGGAGCTTTAGTCCAACTGAGACCCCAGCCAAACTCAAACCAACTGCCTCGCTCGGCTCCCCTTCCGGCTCACCCTTCCAGAGACACTCCCCAGTGGAGCGGCGGCCAAACAAGCGGCGGCCAAAACAAGCGGCCAAAACCAGTGTCACATTTCCTGGCCGGCGCCGCTCTGGCCGCTCGGTCGCCCGCAGCAGAGGTGCGCCAACTCTCAGCTAGGAGCTCGCTCGCCAGCTGAGAGTTGGCCGAGCTCGCCAAAAGGGAACCATTCAGAGAGACGTCTCACTCGGAGACTGTCTGTCTGTCTGTTTGTCGAGCTGGCGGCCCATTTGTTTTGCAGGCCGAGTAAGCTCGTTTGCGGCCACACACGCACAAAGGTCCTCGCGAGTCGCTTGCTTGGGGCGCCCCAAAATGGACCAAAACAAGGCCGCATTCGACCTAATCTTTGGCTAACAAGAGTTCGTCCAACTTCCTCCGCTCGAGAGACACTCGCCAAGAGCAGGCCACTCGCTTTGAGCGGCCCAGTCGGCAGCCAGCTCGGCAGCTTAAAACTTTTCCCGAGGCTCTCCAGAGAGAGAGAGAGTCTTGATTGGGCCCTCCACATTGGGCGGGCTCCCAATCACGCTTGTTCCTCGTTTGAAACATAATTTTTTCCCAATTGCTCGCCCTTCAGCCCCACTTTTTTGGGCCCACTTGCAAACTCTGGTGTGTAAACAAGGCCGCCAGCGAGCGCGCCGTCCAGACTCTAGAGACTGCATCTGGAGGGGCGCCAGCACTGCGCGCACACACTGCACAGAGACGCCCACGAGAGCCCTTTGTTTGGAATTTAAATTCTGCCCCCGCCAACTGGCCAGACCCACAAGGCCAGCCAGCCAGCCAGCTTTCGCGAACACTTGAGCTCTGGAGAGAGGGGCAAAAAGTTTGATTAAATAATGGGCCCACCAAGGAGGCGCCCAGAGGGGCCCCGCAGCTTAGGGTTGGGGCCGCGCTGGGCCGAGTGGCGCGGGCACCCTCGGCGCAAACACAAAGGCCGGCCAATTGTGCAATTTTTTCCGCTCGATGCCCGCGACATTCATCACCAAGCTCGCCAAGTCCGGCGACTCGAGCGGGCTAGCACCAAGCAACACGAAGCGAGGCAGCCAACTGGCTCGCCCAACGAGTGCACACTCGAAACAACGAGCGAAACACCGCCAGAGCTAGACAACCAGAAACCACAAACTTTTGCCGGCCACACGTCCACTTCCGGCCAAGCGCACATGTAAACAGAGAGACAGAGAGAGAGAGAGAGAGAGAGACTCACGCACACACGAGCACACTTTGGGGGCGCCCGCCGGGGCCACACAAGAGGCCAGGGGGCGCCGTCTGGCCGCTTGTTCGCCCACTTAGACGAACGAGCGATGGGGGTGCTTAGGGTGTGTCGAGGGAGCGAGAGTGATGGATTTGTTGGGGGGGAGAAGCAGGGGAGAAGCAAGGGAGAAGCGAGCGAGTTGTTCAGAGGAGAGAATAGTCTCATTGGCTTAGAGATTGAGTGATGCGAATTCGAAGCGGCACCACGAGGGGGGGGGGGGCTAAGGGCCGACGAAAAGGGGGCGAGGTTTTGTCGCAAAATTAAAAATCACACCACTCCCGCGAGGCCCCATTCAAATGCAGCCCCTCGCTCTGCTTGGGGAAGGAGACCATCGGCTCCTTTCTGTTCCGAGTTCTGGCCATTTGAGAAGAATTTTGCCAGAATTTGGCCAGAACTTGGGCTCGCAAATCTCCATTGTTGTTGTTGCTGTTTTCCAAATAATCTAGTGACCAGTGCGCGAGAGAGAAAGAGGGAAAGGACTTAGCTGCCTTGATGTGTCCATTCATATTAGTGTGATGCAAGGCAAACTTATACCGTCAGATCAAGTTGTCCAGCTAAGGGCGAAGAGTAAGAGAGTGGCCGTAGAGTAAGAGAGCAAACAAAATGAACAACCACTCGCCGGGATTATCAATGTCGACGGGCCCATTTTGGGCTGATGTTGCTTTTTTAGTGGCGCTCCAAAAGCAGAGGCGAGTTTAGTGGGCGCCCATTGAGTGAGTGTGTCTGCATGGCGGCCGGCCATTTGGCCAATGAAGCATGAATGCAAATGAACGCACCAATGCGCCACAACTCTTTCCTCGCCTAATACACACTTCCACTTCTACACTTTCTCATACTTACACGTCCTCCTCCACTGGCACTTGGCCACTGAAGCCTCTGCAGCCCACTTGCATAGCCCGAGCTAGTCCCTCCACTCATCTGGTGCCATCTCTTTGCGGCTCTCTGGGACCATCTCTGCTGGCCCGTTTTGGAGGCCATGTTTAAAATCTGCCTCCCGCTTGTTTTCCGAGCTCACTGGGGCCACAATCAGCATTGAACTATATATAAGTCTCGCCAGCTTGCTAGCCAGCTGGCCCGATCGGCAAGCTGGTCTAAAACTCTCTGGGGGGCCGATAACAAGCGCCCACAAGTGGCCGCAATTGGCCTGGCTCGAGGACGAAATGGGCCGGCCCACCAGAAGCGAACAATGCATGGGCCAGTGAGACAAGATCAGCACCCTCGAAAGTTGGTCTGGAGATAAAAAATAGAGAATAAAATAAATGTCTGCCCGCGAACGAGGCCCCCCAAGCGAGACAAGCTGTTGCCCACAAGCTCGCCGGGCCACCAAGACCAATCCGGGGCGGACAGATGCACGCGTGATAATGGTGTGCCGCTGTGGGCGAGATAGAAAGAGAGAGAGAGCCGCTTTATTGGCCCATTAAAAGGGAATTTCTTTGCGGCCAGGCAAGTAAATGGATTTAAAGAGATGAAAAATTTTCCCCCTTTTCCTCTGAAAGCTACTCTCACTCTCTAAGCTGGCCACCACCCGGCACCCAATTGGGCCTCATTTGCCTCAAATGTGGCCCCACAACTCCCCTTCGCTGGCCACCACTCTGGAGCTCTCTATTCTCCCTTCATCGCCACACCAGTTAAATACCAGTTTAATGTCTCAGATAAAGATGATGAACAGACTATCTGTCGGGCTGGCCGCTGTGGGTCACCCCCCGGAGCTTAGGCTCAGTGCTGGCGCGTGCTGCACAATTTGCGGCCAACCACGCGCAACGCTCCAGGCCGATTAGTGAAATTGCGCCGCCAACTCCCAGACCATGTCCAGCCCGTCCGTCTCCATCGGCGACCACTCCAGCCTGACAGAGATGTCCAAGTTGGTGCCAATTCATCTCGTACCTTAATTTGAAATCCGGCCCACTTGAGCTGCTACTTCCGCCTTCTCGACGGGCAAAAGTTTGGCCCCATACTCACCTAGAAAAATCAACAAACTCCACTTGAGGATTTCCTCAGGCTTCACGGCCAGTCTTGATGCTACTGCTGCTCTTCGTCTCTTCTCAGTCCTCCATGTATCACACATTTGTAACCGATTTTTATCCATTTTCGCCGATTTGTTTCAGTCTCAATCAATATTATTGCCACTTAAACCCGCCACTAACAAGCCAACTACACCTCCTTACTGGCAACTCATTGGGCAGTTTCACACCAGAACATACCAGAAAGTCTTCCTCCAAAACTCGACCCGCAACATCAACTCGTCAGTCTGTCTGTAAAGTGCCGGCTTGCTCTAGCCCAAGCCAATGAGCTTTAAAACTCGAATGCAAAACAAGCGGTTCGGAAGTTCCGAACCGGACACATTTGTGCACCCGGAAAACCACTGCGCAGTCGCATTCGGACAACAAACAGTGGCCTCTTAACGTCCCTCAAACCGAGAGCCATCGTGGCCAACCACTGAAACCACCATGGGGCCCCTGGGACTCTGAGCAAACTCGCGATCCCACTTATGTGATAACAATGAGGATTTTTATTTCACGCTATTAGCATCAACAATTTCTCTCCACTTATGTTTAATCAAATGATAACGATGACTTATTATGACTTTGAACAACTTGTTTTCCTTATTTGAGTTCATTCGTTACATTGCTTGCTTATTTAGCAAGCAAACCATCCTACGCTTCCCTCCAAGGCATTAAGTGTTGAATAGAACTGAAAGCTTTAATTATTCCTCAAGCTTATTGATCACCTGTCCTCGGCCAAGTTCTCTCCTTAAGAGAGCGCCTCGATTGGCGGACAACCACTGGAGACGGATTTGTTACCAGATTCGCTCTTTTTAGTTTCTATATCCCTCTTAGTCTCTTTTAAGAATTTTTCTATCACCAAATTAGCGTTAGTTGGCTTCTCTTCAGCCAAGGCGTTCAATTTTATCTCAATCAATTGTCTGATTCTATCATCAGTTGAGATTGTCTTTGAGATTTCGTCCTTTTTCGAGACACTCGCCAAACGATTGTCGTCTTCTAAATTGTCTAATTTGTCCAATTCAGAGCTGAGATACCACTTTGCCGGATCAATTTGTTCTCTTCTGTCTTTAGTTTTTGCCTTGCTTTTTCTATCAAAGCTCTCAGAGCCTCCATTAGTCTCACTGAATAGATAACAATATTTTTTCCTCATTCCCTCAACACACTTTTCGTAAACATTCTCGTACAAATCCTTTAGCGCCTTGTTTTGTTCTCTCAGATAGGCGGTTCTCCTGTTTTCTTGATCTAATCTGTCTCGCAAACGTTTAGCTTCAATGGTATAAAAATTTAACCTTGAGTTAAAATGTTCTCTATAGGACACTTCTATCTCACCCTCTTTCTGCTGACGCTCCTCTTCCTCATCCACTAGTTCCTCTAGCCCTTCATCAGTGGTGCGTCGTTTTTTTCTTATTCCATCTGCTCCACCCAAAATACTCATTTGAGCCTCATTTGTCTTACCAGATGGATGGCCTGTTGCCTCGTCTAACATCTCCATAATGGTTCGAAAATCATCCTTCACTTCAATGAGGACTCTTTCGTCCCAATTATCAAAATTGTTGCTAACTCTTTTTCTAACTCTACTCATTGGAGTAGATCTTGAATGATTTCTAGCTGCTGCAATTGGACAACCAGATTCGCTACGATGAGAATTACGTGACTTGTTCTTGTGGCCAGATCCATCACAACCAGGCGTTGGACAGCGTAGGATATTGTCATTTGGAACCATTATATTGGGTGCCATCCTATCGCGTCTGGGACAACCAGATAAGGAACGATGATGGGCATAAATACCCGTTATGTGACCGGAACCATCGCATCCCGGCACAGGACATCTAGGCTCTGTTGACTTCTCCGTCTTGGAATATTTGGTTATATGATGTTGGAATAAAACAATTAATCTTGCGTGATTAGACTGATGAAGTTAAATGTTCGCACAAACTCTTTCACATAGAGAAGCTTTAAAAAGTTGCAAAATTGTTCTCTTTCGAGTATGTGTTTTGTGTGTGTGTGTGTGTGTGCGAGTAGAAGAGTCATGAGCGAATGCAAGTCAGCATATTCGCTGGGCAACATTACAGTACTTGGCGTTTGTCAAGCGCCAGTAGCACACGTCAATCCGAGCTAGTCAGTCACTCAGTTAGTCAGTCAGTCGATTTGTTGTGTTCTGTGTGCGACTTACCGAAAAAAGCCAGCTCAAACAGTTGCGACAACACTTACAAACACAAACAGAAATACATACATGTACAACAGCTAGCATATTAGGCCACCGTGCCTCTTTTGCAGCCCCTTCCAACAATCGTAAGTGTGTGTGTGTGTGTATGGAGGATGAGATTTGAACATGCAGACGGTAGGGGGGCCTGTAAGTGTGATATAGTGAGGTCGAATGTGAGTTTAAATGTCTGTGTGAGAGAATGTGTGCAATGTGTGCATGAGCCTTCTCTTGAACGCTCGACGGATTGTTTGGAGAGTGTGCGAAAGTGAACGATTAGCAGCAAAACTTTCTGCAGATTGCTAAATGCCAAACGAACAAGGCGTAACGCCACTTAGTAGTGTAGTGGGAGATGAAGAAGGAAACATATTTCACCGACGACTGAAAATCCTGCCAGCCCCTCTGATTGTATGCAATTGGCGGAAATTTCGAATACACTCACCGACCGATATGGGCCAACCAACGGGGGAACCGATCAAGTCCTGCCTTGGGCCCAACATTGTAATACTATATCCGTACGAGTAGGCTCTCCCGTGATCGAATGGAATGATCGGTAAGAGCTCATATTTTACGTCCTACCACACTAGACCGGTGAACACAGCCGGCCGTCGAGCTCGGTGGAGTTCCAATAATGGTGTTGGGTTCCATTGCAATTTGGACGACACACAGAGACTGTGTTGCGTCAGGCTTTCCGCCACCTAGCAAAACGCACCTCATAGCGAAACGGGGACCCCAAGCTCAAGTCACGGCCCGTGACGAGCCGGTTCGAAGCCGGTTGCAGGCACCAAGGCTCTATTCGAGTGGCCAGCTCCAAGATCTAGCTGACATCAAGTCGAACACTTCCGAGCCTATTTGTGAGACTATTTGAAAACGAAAGATAACAAATAGAGGTCCTCTGAAGTTCGAGAATAGGGCCAATTTTCGAAAAAAAAGGCAGACGATCTTACCACAGACCGTCTGAGTCGGCATCCCGATTGGCTGAAGCCGTGATCTTAGAGTCGGTCAGTTGGTGACCAAACCTCGAGGATTGTATCTCGCCAAGATCAGAAGGCGAAAAGTTTGGCCGCGAGGACCTGCAGCCTTGAAGCGGCTGAGAGGCAGAGAAGCGAGAAAGTTGTGCGACCCAGATCGGCAGAGCACGCTGCTTGGATTTGATCGATATTATTTCGATGAAAATGATTCTGTAATGGGTGGATAAGCAAACTTTATTGTCGGAAAAAAATTAGGTGGCTAAATTAGCTTGCCACAGTCAATAGATGGAGATCAGCGAAGACTCATCCTGATTGGATTGATTGAGGTCTTCTTGGCGGACAACTGATCGATCTTCTTCTTCTTTTGAGTGTCGACAGGGAAGCATTCCCAAAACCTTAAGGTCTCATCGGCTGCAAGTGAAACCACTGTGGAATGGTCGGGGCTCATGCACATGCCGAGAACCCTGTGAGTGTGGCCCCGTAACTCGGCCACTTTTGTCATGGTTGGAAATTTCCATATATTCAACTCGTTGTTTTGGAACCCGTGTGCCGAGATTAACTCCTGGTATTCCTCGTTCCATTCGAGCCCCGAGATCTGCGACTTCGTGTCCACAGAATATAGACAGTTGCCGTTGGAGGCATTCCATATACGGATATGTCTATCTGTAGTACCCGCTCCTGTACCAATCAGGTGCGGCTTCCAGGGGCACCATGAAATGGCCTTCACTGCCGAGGCATGTCCGAGCTGCTGGCACGGTGCGATGCTGCTCGCATCCAGAGACATTGATGAGCCCAACCATACGTTCACCTTGTTGTCGTTTGATCCGCTGGCAAGAAACTTTCCGTCTGGTGACCATTTGAGCCCACAAATCTCGAAACCAGAATGACCATCTAGAGTACCAACGTGATGCTCAGGAACTCGTACATCATGGTGGAATATCTTTCCAGATTTTGATCCACTACTCAACAGGTGTGCGTTCCAGCCGAGAGAGCTTACTCTTGCCGAATGCCCGGCCATCTTGCGTAATCTTGTGCCAGTTTCTGCGTCCCAAATCTCAACAACGTTGTAACTGGTACCAACAGCAAGGTGGTTCCCCTCCTGGATCCATGACAATGCGGTCACGTGATCGTTCTCGGGCGTCTGCAAGAGACATTTTATATCACCAGAGGCAGCGTTCCATAAGTATACCGCTGAATGTAATGCCACGGACAAAGTATTGGTGCTGCCCCAGCTAACCAAGTTGAGGTACCAGTCGTTGACGATGTCAGGCGCATCGAGGATTTTCTCAGGTTGAGTCGGTATCACACGTGTAGATTTTTTGGCCGATTGAGAGCTCTTACTGGAGCTGTAAGCGACACGTAGATTTGAGGCTTGTCCTTCTTGAGCAACAGGAGCTTTGTCAGTATAGCACATAATTCTGTACTGGTCAAGGTTGGCGCCTAGCTTCTCACGAAGCGCCGGGTCGTTCTCTTGGTCGGCCTTATTGGCCTGTGTCAATAGATAATGGCTCTTTTCTAAATCCATTCCATTTCTATTTGGTATATATCTATCCATCCCTGCATGGACGGGCGTCTTGGGAGTCTTTGGCGCGGTGGCCTTACCAGCCAAACCATTTTGGTGTCTAGATGGCGTTTTGCCGGCTGGTGTTTGTCCAAGTTTTGAGCTATTTTGAGAGCTACGTTTCGAATTTGGTGTCTTACCTGGCGTCTTATGAGGTTGATTAGAAGACGGGTAGGTGCTTGCAATGGTTTCATTGTGGTGGACACGATGACTGTGACCAACACCAGTACGCTTGAGATTTTCAGCTAGAGTTAGATTCGTCAACAAATCATTTGTTTGATTAAGAACATTAGATACATTAAATGAATTATACAGTTGGCTATCATTTTTTCGTTGCCAACGAGGCTGCCTCGCTGACTCCTTCAGGATATCCATAGATGTAGCCTGTTGAATGATGCTGTCCAAATCGTAACGGGACATGTCGAGATGTGAATATATTTATCTTTGATTGTTTGTCTATAGGTTAGTCTTGCCCTACTTGGGTGACTGATTGATGTAATCTGTAGGTTGAGATTGAAAAGAGATCAATCGACTTGAGATGTTAAAAATTAGGCTTGCAAGAACCAAGGCGGCACCTAATACTGGTTGGTTGAAACTAGGAACGCGAATTTAAATGGAACGAGTAACGTCTTTCTGCGAGATCCGGTAAAACCGCTGAGAACCGGTGGTAGCGGACAAATGCGCCTGTTAGGATTGCGCCTGCTCGATGGTAATGTCTCGGAAGATGCTTGTGTGAGCATTGTAACGGCTGCCACTATCTTTGAGCATAGAAATCATGGTCAGTGGGATCAACGAGTCGCACGTCCTGTGCGCGAGCATCAAAAGTGCTGTCCGTTGCGTCTCAGGAAACCTCATTGCTTTCCCCAATGCGTTCCCCCCTGTGACAGGATGGCAGCGCCGCCGGCAACTCGAAACAACCGAGTGCCCAACACTGAAAATCGTGACATCTGTCCACGTTTTTCACATGACCACAATTGTCTTTTTATTGCGCCTCTAAATATTGATTGGAGCCAGACAAACCATAATTGCAACTTCCTCCCTGCTATCAATCTTATTTCGTCTTCTCACCCTAACCCGTCGAAATGTCTAAGCGAAGAAAGAAAACCGGACTAGAGGCCTTCATTCTAGACGAAGCCGAAGTCGACGAAGATGCCGTCGAAGAGGAGGACTATGATGACGATGAATTCAATGATCTTATTGACCCTCGTGATAGACGATCCGAGGTCGAGGCTGCGGCCGCCCAAATCGGCCAGAGTGATATATCGCAACATCGTCGATTGCAGATGATGTGGGAGGACAAGGATGCCGATGAAATCGAAAACTATTATAAGGAGAAATATGCGGAGCAATCAGCTAGGGAGGGCTCCTTCCATGGCCACAAAGATTCCGAAGAGTTGAACGAAGAAATCACTCAGACAGCGCATCTACCGACTGTTAAAGATCCAAACTTGTGGATGGTCAGATGTCAGATAGGTGCAGAAAAAACCGCTGCCCTACAAGTTATGCGTAAATTCATAGCATACGAGAACATGGAAGATGACCCAGGCCCCCTTCAGATTAAATCCGTCATTGTGCCGAATGTTGCAAAGGGGTACATTTACATCGAGGCATACAAGCAGACTCATGTCAAGCAGGCGGTCGATGGCATCAACACAATTAGGAAGCAGGATCCCACTATGGTTCCTATTTCCGAGATGACAGACGTCCTTAGAGTCGTGAAGGAGAAGCCTAAAATCAAGAGAGATCAGTTTGTCAGGCTTAAGAGGTCTCAATATAAGGGGGATCTAGCTCAGGTAGATTATGTTGATGCAGCAAGTAACACAGTTTGTCTACGTCTCAAGCCTCGTATCGATTTCACAAGAATGCGAGGTGCTTTGAGAACAGTAGCAGACAAAGATGCTGGAAAGCGGAAACGGTCAAGGATTCCTCCTGCGAAGTTATTTGATCCGGACGCCATTAGAGCAATCGGAGGAGAGGTTACATCGGACGGGGATTTCCAGATTTTTGAGGGGAACCGCTATCGGCGAGGTCTCCTTTACAAGGTGTTTCCTATGGACGCAATTATTGTTGATGGTGTGAAGCCCACTTTGGGCGAACTTGAGAGCACCGAAGAGCATGGACTTGAGGAGGTCGAGTTGCAATTGGGTGCTGAGAAAGAAATCAAATTCGCTCCGGGTGACAAGGTTGAAGTATGCGAGGGTGAACTGATTCATCTACAGGGTAAGATTTTATCAATAGATGGATCTAGAGTAACCATGCTACCGAATCATGCGGAGCTGAAAGATCCTCTTGAGTTTCCAGCAAATGAACTGAGAAAATGTTTCCATGAGGGAGACCATGTTAAGGTTATAGATGGACGGTATGAAGGAGATACAGGCACGATCGTGAGAACAGATGAGCGTAGTGCCATTCTACTTAGTGATATGTCTATGGATGAGATAAAGGTCCTCATTCGTGATCTGCAGCTTTGTCAAGATCGTGCAACCGGTGTTGACTCACTCGGTCAATTCAATTATGGCGATCTCGTGCAGTTAGACCCTCAGACGGTTGGTGTGATTGTTCGCTTAGAAAGAGAAAGCTTACATATCTTGAACCAACATAATGCAGTTAAGATTTACAAATCACAAGCAGTTACCAAGAGAGGTGAATCTAGCAAAAAGGCCCAAGCTCTAGACAAAGATAACAACGCCATACAGGTCAAAAATCAGGTCACTGTAGTCGAAGGGACCCACAAGGGAAAATCTGCGGTCATTAAGCACATCTTCAAGAATTATGCCTTCCTACACTCGAAGAATGTGATAGAACATGGTGGCATGTTTGTATGCAAAACCAAATTATTACAACTTGTTGGTTCTTCTGATCAAAGCATCACAACTTCCGGTTTCGCGAACCCCAATATAAACGCTGGTTACATGTCGCCACGGATCCAATCTCCCCATCACCCATCTTCCGGCGCTCCTCTGGCGCCAGGTGGATCTTTCAACAGGTCAAACGCATTTGGACGTAGCTCGGAGTCTCAGTCCTGGGTTGGTAAAACTGTAAAGATTGTTAAAGGCCCATATAAGGGTCATATCGGTATAGTGAAAGATGCAATAGAGTTGAACGCTCGTGTCGAACTCCATTCCGACTGTAGAACGATCACAGTTGCTAAATCAAATCTCAGGATGGCCGATGGATCCAGCAATCCGGAGTCCGATATGAGTATGATATACTCGACTAAAACTCCTGCTTACAATGCTGGAGCTACTCCATCACACGGTGGAAGAACGCCAGCACACCATCCTGGATTGCAAACACCGATGCACGATGGCTCGCATACACCTATGCATACCAGCCAGACGCCTAGAGCTGACTTTGATCTTGATGAGGCGGCGTCGCCAAGACCACCACCCAGCTACCAAACACCTGCAACTCCAAATTATCAACCCCCAGAGACGCCAGATGCCACTGCACCATACACCCCTGGACCACAAACTCCCGGAATTTATCCGAACAACGATTACGGAAATGTTTTCAGCCCCTACACAGCAAACTCGCCGGCTGCTGGAAGTCGCTCGAGTTCTCGCAGCTTCATTGCCCAATCTCCTGGTTTTCATGCACTCCCCTCAGCTGCCGGTTATAACTCCTATTCTTCTATGACCCCTGGGCCAACATCCATACTATCACATCAGCCTCAAACACCAGGTGCCGGGATGGAAACATCTCACGATTGGCAGACGACCGACTTGCTCGTATCCATTCACCCCCATAATCCTAGCAACAATTCGTTAGCGGGTCAGGAAGGTTATATTACCAATGTATCCGGTAATGTTACTAATTTATTCTTACTGAAAGAAGATCGATGCGTCAGTGTACAGAGCAGTGAACTACAACCGGTGTTGCCAAGAGTCGGTGACCGATACAAAGTGATTCACGGAGAAGACCGCGATCAAACAGGCACGGTCATCAGTATAGATAATGTGGAATGTGTATGTAGGCCGGATTCCTGTCAGAGTGAGATCACCTTCTACACAATCACCAAGCTCTGTAAATTGAAACCCCCTATCTCTGAAAAAACTCAGACTATCGAAGCATAGGTAGGACCAGGGAATAAATAAATCGACTCAATTCATGTATAACAATTGGTCCATGGAATTCTCATCCAATAACTCATCGCTTGGTCTGATCGGCCTCATTGAGCGGGTTATGTGAGAGTCAGACTTTTCTGTAGAGGCCTCGCAATAGAACCTTAGCAGCGGTCCATAGTGGTTAGAGGAATGAAAGTCTTTAGCGTATTCTAAACCGATATGCTGTACGATCAAGAATATCAACGAGAAATGATTAGACCTTTCTCTACACGTCATCCAAAGATACCTCCGTGCATTGTCAAACATATCGCTCACTAGCATTTAATGTTAATCCATAGTGAATGGATGAATTCTCGCACTATAATCAAGTCTTCCCATGGTTAGAAACCTGGTGAAATGAGCCTAGATGGCAAAGATTCCTATTACTTGGACCGAGAAATTGGAATTCATTTAAGTATCACCATACCGTATTATCAAACAGTTTATGATAAAACAGTAGATAACCTTCACTTTGGAGAACCTCTTGGACGGTTGCTCTTGTTATGAGATGATCATCACACTTGAACCATTGATCACGACATTGACGAATATAAGCTGTGTAATGTCCCGTTTCTATGGTACCGCTGTGATTAACAACGGCGAACAAACAGTATTTGTTATTTTCATCGTCCTTCTTCACATTGACACCGTTGTTTCCGTTGTTAGTAGCCCTTTGTGATGCCTTAAACGGTGACATATCTAAATACAGGGGGAAAGATATGAACGTTGAGATCTTCTTGTGGAGCCTGTTAGAATGCTCAAAGCGTTTTAAATGAAAGCTTGCTACTATTGGTAGTTTTTTCATGGATAATTGCTTAGTTGACTCCTGATAACTCTGACATTTACTACACTTAATCTTCGCGGTGCTACCTAAATGCTCCTGCCTCGTGAATCTCTCCAAGCAATCTAACAGAGATTTAGGACCTAAGTCTAAGGAAATATCCCAAAATGGATCTATCGTTGTTGAAACATTATTGCACGCTTGACAGATTACATCTGATTGAAGGCCACCAGTAAATATTTGATCGATAATACAATCACAGTTATGAGGATCATTAACTAATGGTTCTTGGGTGCTGTTATCTAATCCTTTACAATGTCTGTGCAATATGTCTAGTGTTGCTATCAAGAACTCATGAGCGTCTTGTTGCTCATAGCCAGCCAGATGTCTTGCATGTGTCCACACTAGATGTAACAATCTTAGGGGAATGTGCGGTGTCGATTTTCCTGAGTAAAATTCTTGAAATAAACGACACATCTCGCAAACTAAACAAATAGTTTTCTCTCCCTCATAGTGGCATTCATGCAGATCAGCTAGAAAGTAGTCTCTCAATGAGGGTGTATGAGTTAGAGCCTGTAATATGCAGTTCATAAAGCAGGTATTACCGAGATTGATTAGGCCCCTCAGTCCCAGGAAGGAATTATGTGAGATCCTTTTTCTCTGCGGGCTACTCTTCCTTCTCTTCCTGCTTGGGCTACCACAACTATCCGTCGGACTATTACTTAATAAGTACTCTGGTTGATTGCGTAATATGCTTTCAAATTCTTGGTTATATACATAATCATCACACTTAAAGCAGTAGATTGCTACAAATAGTAGGTCGATGGCCAAATAATGAGCCTCCATCATGGCGTGCTCATATATGTGACCTCTAGATTTGGTCGATTCGAAATCATGACAACCTAAGTATACACATTCAAGGCATGAGTATAAATGAGGGACATGTTTGTTGCATCCAAAACATAAATTGTGCGTACTCCTAATTCTTTGTATGAAGTTTCTATACATTATCCGGAATGTTCCCAAACCATTCTTGGCTTTGAACTCAGACAAATGCTGACATGAGCTCATTTTCTTAACCTAATTACTTAAATTACTTCAGTAGAACCTTAGGTAGAACTAATTTTGAATGAGTCCGATGGGCATATGATAAGAAAGTATAAATAGTTGTTGAATCATCCTTTCTAGTTTGTCATGAATGCCGCGTGAGGACAACTCCGGCGTTTCCCTCGAAATGCACAAGAAAATGTGTGGTCCACGAATTCGCAGAAGACATTCACTTTGTTCGTGCGGCTTGTCTTGTTGGCAAATGAAAACAAGCGAGAGTTTGTTTTTCTAAACTTGTACTTGCACATGCTCTCTCACAAGCTCTAGGTGATAGACATCAAGATGGTAATGTTTTGATCGATAACAACAAGGAAATCGTTTGTGCAATCAACTGATTCGTATAGTAGCCCTTTTAAGTTGACTTGAGTGAGGCCGGTGAATCGCTAGTCACGAAATCAACAATAACACCATAGTAAAGAAAATACAATCTCACAGAGGTGACAATAAATATGCCCGCCCAGGCGAACCTCAGTAGACTCAGATCAGCCTTTTCAAAGTTGCCCCGAGAGGCATTCAGTCTAAATCAAGGGGCGCTCTATATTGCTACGTCGAGAGGAATGGCCACCAGTGACGTTGGTTCGGGTGCGGGCAAAGGAGGCGGCACAGGCGGCAGGTGAGTAGGAAAATCTGAGCTATATGATATATCCCAGTGATAACTATCTGAGCTAACATTAACCTTCATCCCGATGTCCTTGAAACATGAATCGAAATTGAATCTGGACCAGTATTCGCGAGGCTGGCGGTGCCATGGGCCGAAAGGGTGCAGCTCAGGAGGAGCAGTACTTCAATAAGCAGAGCAAGGAATTGAAGGACAAATTGAAGGGACATCTCACGGAAGAGATCAAAAAGCACGAAGAAGCCATCAAAGCAAACAAAGAGCTCATCGATGATTTGGAGAAAACGAAGTAATATCAATTTGTTCCCAAGGGACAGGCTCACTTGAGGGCATCTGACAGCTCGACAGGGATTAATAGATTACTCTCCTCCCACTTCTGTTAGATGTGTGTTGGTATTTTGAGTAAATGTTGCAGCGAAAAGTAAGAAATATGAAAGAAAACTGTAGTGGATATGAATTTTTGTTTACATGCAGAGAGTTAGTTCTCGGATAGCCCGAAGTCCCTGGGAATAAACAGTGACTAGTAGTAGCTACTTTTGCTCCTTCAAAAGTCACCCAACCACTATTGTTTCGTTTCTAAGTTTGTCCTCTCGCGAAACGTATTGGTCTTTGGTCGTGGTTTGCTTTCGTGCGAAAACTTCCATTCCTAAGAGATTGGAAATTGAGACAAACTGGTGAACAGTTTGTGAGAATGGAGGAAGAAGAACAACATATGAACCTGGTATGTCGCGTATCCACATTGGTGTGACTCGTCGGCGTTTTTGTGCCCGAGCTGGGTGCTTGTTGAGAGGAAACTGTACAATGGTTCTAATGCAGTTTGTAACTGGCAAGCCCAATTTTGAGATACCTCAAGTGCTCTCTGGACAGTGTTGGACAAGTTGTCACACAGCACTGAAGGACCTTAGATGACGAGAGTTTGAGAAGAGTGACTTGGGTGCCAGTGCAACGACTGCGCTGCAAAGTGGCTATTTTTCGTCAAAATCAGAGTATACATCGTCTCAGGCACCAGGTTGGACATATGGAAATCAACCAGCCGGAGCGCTGTGTTGGAAGTGGAAGAGAATGGTAGCCAGCAAAGAAGAGGAAAGTCCTTCAGTGCTTGTGGCCATTGTGCACTAAAGTGCCACTTTACAGCTTACCCCTCCTGCTGGCTCAAGATAGACACGCAAGGCTTTACTCAATTCTTTTGCTATAAATATCATATAAAGGAACAATGATTCGCATGATGTTAATGTTCTCCCTTGAATCTTTTATTGTTTTCCTTTCCCCTGCCCCCAAGAGATCGTACTCTAGTTTTTGCAATTAACTGAATAATTCCGTCACTCTGCATCGCGTCCGCTATGTGAATATGTGGCCATTTTGTTTCTGATTAATTGTCTCATTTGGATCCGAGCCAAATGGGAACAAGGTGAAAAAATGCGGCAAACATCTGATGCCGCCGCAAATTAGTAGGAACTTTGGCTAAAAACTGTTTGTTGCCTATCAGTGAGTTTCGTCCAAGCTCCATTATTGTCCAATTTGCGTTCCAACATTTCTCTATTGCTCAATGAGAAGCTTACTTGACCCAATGATTTCTTGTAACTGTTGCACTTTTCCACCCACCATCAAGATGAATGGCCTTTCTCCACCTCTCGTGCCATTTGCAATTTGCCAGCCATGTCGCCGGGTAGGCAAGACCATCGGGCTCACAGAGTGAACCGAGCGTCAGACCGTTTCCAGATCGTTTCCCCGAGACACACAAAATAGCACATCGTACTGCCCAAATTCACAGCTGAAGAATGACTGGCTCTAGACCATTGCTTGTCCTCCATCGTTTCATAGCTCAGGATAGGCAAGTTCAACTGCTGTGGGACTTTCCGACGGCTGCCCTCGACTCGTATGACCCTCTGTTCCTGATTCTCTTGCTCCGCTGCCCAAGTCCATCCAACTCTTTAGGGGCTCCTCTTGAAGTGAGCTTAAGTGGCCCTAATCGAGTGCTTCACAACATAAAACAGAATGTTACGAGGGAATAAAATGATAAAACGTCAGTTGGAAGTGACTCACACACAGTTTCCTAAACTTCCATAATCATTGTATTATCTTTGCGGCCGCAAACCAGCCGGCCCAGTGGGCCTTTTGGATTAGCCATTTACAATACCAAATTCGTTAGCTGCCACTGGTCTTGCATGAACAGTGGACTCGGCCGTTTGTTCAAGCAAGGAGTTTTCACCAAAACCGAGCGCCATCGACAGCACTTGGTCGCATATTTCGGCCACCTGTCCAAAGTAGAGCTGCTCCTCCACGAGCAACAAGCTCGATTGCAAGCCGCGCAACTCCAAGCACCGTTGAACTGCCAATTTAACTGAATTTGTGTCTTGCTGTTGTTGTTTTTGCACCAAAGCCTGAAGATGGGCCTGCTGTCTTGCGTGTCTGAGCTCGTTGAGGGCCCATGATTGTGCCGAGCTAGTTGGTTGTGCCTCGAGCTCGCCGGAAACAAGAACGGGCGCCACCACTGGTTCGCTAGATCGTTTGCCAAATATGCTACCATTGAATGGGGGCTTCCTTGAGGTGGGCCGACTGGTGACCATGGAGCCGGAGGTGATCAATAGTGCAATGAGGGCCACTATGAGATTGGTCTGCTGGCTCCAGGCGGCCTGCTGGTGGTGATGGTGGTGCGCATTTGGGTGCACTTGCAACTGCTGCTGCACATCCGGCTTGGGGCGGCGATACTTTTGCTTCTGCTGCCCGCTACTCATCTTGGCAACCCTTAGCTCTAACTAAACTCTTTTGGGCTGAGAGGGGGCAAAATTTCGTTGGAAAATTCACCATTCAAGTTTGACAAAAACTACACAGCTGAAACACAGTAACATTCCCAAATACAGACACTTTCTCTCTTTCTAACTATTCAGCAGACTCCAACTGGTTGGGCAACTTTGTGACGATGAAAACTCTTTGAAAAGTGAGTGATCATCAGTTGAGTCTGTCTGTGGCCAGCTGAGTGAAACTAGTCGAAACAACTCGAGTTCCACTTCAACTTTGCGCCCACTTCAGTCCACTGTTCGCATCACTTGGGCCTCTTGTGGGGTCTGAGGACGCACCGACGATCAAGCCCTCACTCGGCGGTGGTTCCCCTGCGGTGCGCCACTGGCGCCTGCGCAGCTCCCGCCCAGCTGACCACAAGCTGGGTGGCCAAATCGTCTTGAGCTGGCCCAACGGAAGCCGTGCAGTGACGCCCGCAGGCAGCAACTAGAGTGGGTGACATCAGCGAGCCTAAGGCTAAGCATCCGCCCGGGCGAGACTGCGCCGAGTTATCCTTTGGGCCATAGTTTGGGAGCATCATTTCAATTCTGGTGACAAATTATCCGAACTGACGGAACGCAAATTCGCCTCCTTGCTTTTAATCCGGCCCACCCACACGGCCCGAGCCCAGTCAAAGACAATCGACACCAAGACCCGAGATCCTTCTCCGGAACTTCCGCTTGCAATTCCGGTTCAATCGAAGCTCGTGCGGCTCGAGCATGGCCAGCTAACCGCCTGTGACCTGATGCGAGTTGTCGCTTGTCTGAGGTGATCTGTCTGAAGCGGCCAATTGACGTCAATGCAGCGTGAAAGCGGCCGCACTTTGGCCCAAACGGAGGGCCTGGGTAGACGAGCTGCCTGCGTGGCGACTTCCTCTACAGACGCACACTCCAAGAGTTTCCGGAACTCTCCAAATGGAGGCCTGAAGGGCTCTTTGCCTGGTGCCAAAACCAACTTCCGGGCCCTGTTTGGCGGCTGGAAAGGGAGAAGTTGCGAACTTGGGCCTCGCTCGAGTGTCCACGTGTCTCGCCGGAGTCTGGCGAGGAGTGTGTGTGGGGGCCAATTAGAGTGGCCCTTGAGTGGACGGAGCTTTGAGTAGACAAGTCCATTGAGTCGCCATCGAGTCGCTTCCAATGGAGGCGGAATTAATTTCAATTGGCGGTTGTCTGGGTCTGGGATGCATGGAGAGTGCTCTCGTGGTATGATCTTGTTGGATGCGACAGCTCCTCCCTTTTGGGGGCACTTTTGACTGAGCAACATGCGAGCCGCCGGCCCAAAGGAGCGCCGCAGAAACAAGAGGCTCACTTCTGGCCATAAACGGAACTGGCGGCCCCAAATGAGTTGACCCGCCTGAATAGAGACTCCATTCCGGCGGCCTGTCTATAGGCAAATATTGACCGGAGGGCCCAGTTTTGGTGCGGTTACTTTTGTGCACTTTTTGTGCTCAGCCAGGCCAAGTTCAAACAATGGAAAAGTGGAACATGTTTCCAGGAAGTGGGGGCGATGCGGGCGGAACGAAAGCTCGTGGTAAACATGTGCGTCCAGCGCCTAGGTGTTTGTGTGGGCCGTGCGGGCGCCCTGACACGAGCGGCGGAGTGAAAAAAAAATTGCCCACAAAAAGAGATATTTAGCCGGCACGAAATAATCAAGGCGAAGAATCTGCAGCTCGCCCTTAGAGCTGGCCGCAATCTGACCACTTGGGCCATATCCATTTGCATGGAGCGCAGCCTAATCGAATTAGGCCCAAGGTTTCGTGGCTTCCCAGTGGAAGCTCATCTTCCTGGTCTTGGTGGGCTCTTTTCGAAACTAGAGCCCGGCCAAGAGATACTGCTGCACAGTTTGCAGTGGGCAAAAGGGGGCCAACAAAGAAAAGGGCCAGGCCCGAGCGGAGAGAATTATCCGCTCTCTTGAGCCAGTATGTGTTTGTGTGAAGAGGCACAATCTGCGTCCCTCTTCAGCCGGGAGTTTGGCTATTTGATAATGAAACCACTGCCGCATGAAGACACACTTTTGGCTCGTCCGAACCGAGCTGTTCGAGCTCACTGCAAACAGATTGTTTACTCGAAAGACAAATGGCACCCTGGCCATTTTTGGACCCCAGCCTGCCCACTTGCGGCGAGGTGCCGCTCAGCCGGTTTGGAACGCCGAGTTGGTGCCAGTGGGCGGGTGCCGCATGGTTGCGGCGCCAAGTACCGAGCAGGAGAGGCCCAGGTTCATGATGATGAGGGCGGAAGAGAGGGAGAAACTTCAGAAGAAGGGCCGGAAACAATGGGGCAGACAATGAGAGATGGAGAAAAGTGTGAGACGAGTGAGAGTGTTTGGCGAGTGGAAGTTTTTTCGATAAGTGAGAGATAATTTAGGCTGGCGGGACCATTAGTTTGCATTGATGCGAGTTTGTGTCCCTCCGATTGGCAATTGGGATGCGCTCCAGCAGCGCGGCAGTACGACCGCTGCACTGTGTGAGCCTTGCACTTTGGGCGGCGGATGCATGGCACTTGCAGAGGAGCTCGCCAAGCTCGCCGCACTCAAGCTCTCCTGCAGGCCGCTTGAAGCGTCCGCTCGCAGTCGCTTGAAGCATCCGCTCGGAGTTGCTTTCCCACAATCCTCAGCCCGGCAAGACGGTGAGTCAGCGGCCGGCGTGAGCAGGAGGCTCACTTTCCGGAGGGGAAGCCGTCCAGTTAGGCCGCTCGGTGTTTCCATCGAGCGCCGCCCGTCGGTGGGCAATTTTGGATCTGCTCGCCGGCGGACGACAGTCTGCAGCTTGGCTCAGCCGCCAGCTCGAGAGGCTTCCAATTGGCGGCGAATGGGCGGCCGCATGACAGCCAATTGGCGTGCAAACGATCGGGCTCATCCCTTCGTGCCGCTCCTGGTCTGCCGGAGTCGACGCTGAATGCTGGCCGCCAGCGAGAGCACGGCCGCCGGTGGCGCCGCGAAGCGCGTCACTGCGCCCCGCCGGCCGCCCGCCGACTTGTTGGCCGCCGCCTGCTTGCCGCCCTCGCTGCCACCTCCTTCGGGCTCCACGAGAGCGCCGCCGCCGCCCTCGCAGTCCCTCTGCGGCTCGCCCGGCGGCTCGGCCAGCAGTCGGGCGGCGCTCTCGCTTCCGCTGCAATTAAATAGACACCTCCGCTCGGGCTCGGCCGGGCTCGCCGGCCGCTCGCCGGCAACACTCTGCGGCGGCTGCCCCTCCGACGGGCCGTCTCTGAAGGCGGCCGCGTGTCTGCCCGCCCGCTTCCTGGTCATAGTTCTGTCCCGCTTCGTGTCCGGCTCGGCGGCGCCACTCGGCTGCTCCTCGGCGGCCCACTGCTGCTCCGTCGCGTCGCCCGCACTCTCCGAGAGCGCCAACAGGAGCTGGCCGCTGCAGCGCCCCGCCGGATGTTTGCCTGCAGCCTGGTGCTCGTGCTGGTGGTCGCAGTGCGAGCAGACGTGTCTCGGCGGCGACTGCACTTGCGACTGTCCCCCGCAACTAGCCGGCTGGCACGCGCACTCCACCTGTTGCCGCCGCGCCTCGCCCGCCGGGCCGTCCTCCTGCGCCTCCGTCTGGCCAGCCGGTGTGCTCGACTCGGCCGCCGCCAGACACCGTTGCATGGCTCGTACCGCCTGGCGCTCCTCCTTCAGCCGGGGACCCGCCCACTTGGCGCCCCCGCAGCCAGTCCTCGACTGGGGCGCCTGCTCGCACGAGCTCCACGAGGACAGCAGCAGGCACGAGGAGTCGCTGGCGGGCGAACTGTGCTGGGCCCGCTGCTTGCCTCTGGCCGGGCCTCCCGCACACTGTTGCTCCCCGCGCGGCCCAGCGCCCGCACAGCAGTTGCCCGCGCTCTGCGCGTGGGTGTGGCTCACCGAATGCTCGCAGGGCGGCGGGCGCAGACCAGCCGCCTCCATCGAGACGGCGCTCATCATGCGCAGCCGAGTGCCGCCCATGGGCAGCCGCTGCTTCTGCCGGTACTTCTGGCCACAGAACTGCTCCTCCGAGGAGGGCGAGGCGCTGGCGCCGGCTCGGGGACTGACTAGGGCCGCTGGGTCAACCCCGGCCGCCCGCTTGACGTGCGCCGGAAGCATGTTGTTCACGCTGGAGGCGGCCCCGAAGGGCAGGCGGCCGCGCGGCGCCAGCTGCGAGTGCAGCCCTCCCGAGACAGTGTCGCCCTGGCCGAGGCCGCTCGTGTGTCTCTGGGCGGCGTGCTCGCAGTCGCCCGCGTCCGTCTCCCTCAGGCGCACGAACCACGCCTGGCAGGGGGCGCAGTGGCAGCAAGGCGCCCCCGCCAAGACCGTCGCCGTCTGACTCTTGCCGGGGCGCTGATCTCCAGCAGCGTGGCCGTCGGGGGCGTCCTGCAGGCCGGCGAGCAGCTGGTGGTGGCGCGAGTGGCCCACCAGCGAAATGTCGCACCGGTGTCCCAGAGGCTGGGGCTGCCGTTTGGCGGCGCTCGCGGACGGGCCGGGCGCGCCCACCAGCACGCCGCTCACGCGGGCCAGTGCGGCCGCAGGGAACCTGCGCCAGTCTGCGTGCGGCTCGGCCCGCAGCCCGCCCGCCCTGCGCTCTGCGGCCGCGGCCCGCCGCCGACAACCCTTGCCGCTCAGCGACGGGGCCACGCCGCCCGCGCCCAACTGGCACCCACGACTCGCCCCACCCAGTCGCCGGCCGCCCCTCCGCTGCCACCAGAAGGCGGCCAGACCCACCACCAAGCTCACCAGCACCAGACTGCCGCACACGAGCGCCAGCCAGCGCGTCCCGCCACCACGGCCCACCTCAGCAGCCGGGGGGCGTGGCCTCCCGCTGCTCCCCAATTGGGGCGGCGTGGCGCTGCTGGTGGCCAGCGACGACAGACCGCCCAGCGCCCAGTTGGACAGCTGGCCCACCGTCTGCAGGCTGGCGCCCAACAGTCGGCCGGCCGACCACTCGGCCCCCTCGGCCTGCGCTGGCCGGCCCGTGCTCGTGGCGCCACTTCCGGCCGTGTTGTTGACCGTCGTGGGTGGGCCGGCGGTTCTTGGAGGAGCCAGCACGTTGCTGGGCCGCCAGGTGGCCGCGGCGGTGATCTTGGGGCCGCCGAATGCGGGCAGCTGCTTGGACAGGCGCGGATTGCCCCGGCTAGAAAGCGGGGGCGTGGTCGTGCTGGGACTGGGCGTGGTGGTGGTCTCGGCGGCTGGTCCTCGCTGCTCGACCACCACGATCGGCGACTCGCCCACGTCCCGCATCAGCACGGGCACCATGTGCTCCAGTTTGGGCTGCCCGCCGCCCCTCTGGACGCGCTCCCAGTCGCTCGCTGCCGCCGACCTGCGGGGTCCTTCCGGGTGCCCACTCGCGGGCGGCTCGCTCTTCATCGAGGGCGCCGGCGTCTGTTCGTGGGCGGCCGCCTGGGTAGGCTCGCTAGTCTCGCCGGCGCTCGCCACCGTTATGGTGGAGGCGAGCAGGATCGGCGCCGAGCTAGGCCGCACCGACAGCAGCTCGGCCGAGGCTCTTCCGCCGCCAGGCCGCTCGGTCCCGTTCGACTGGCCGCCCAGCCGCCTGTCTTCGACGCGCGACCACTGTCCAGTCGATGGGGCTGGCTGCGCGTGGTGCTGGTGGACTGTGGTGCCCACGGCGCCAGCCAGGAGGCGAGCCGGCGAGCCGAGCGGGCCCGCCGCATGGAAGAGGCCCAGCGGGACGTTCATGGGCTGCTGTGCGCGCACTGCTGCCCGCGGCGGCCACGCCTGCCCGTGCGCGGCGGGACTCGGTCGGGCGCGCTCCGCGAGCACGGGCGGCGCTGGCCCACCGGCAGTATTTCCCTGCTGCGACCACCAGCGCACCACCGACCGGTCCACTGGGTGTCCGCCGGGCACAACTCTCGCCGGTTCCGCCTCGCTCCGGGCCGCCGGGGGCGCCGCCGTCGATGCGGGCTCGAACGCTAGCCGGGTGGGCGTGGACACGCTCTCCGCGCTGGGCGCCACAGCCATGCGCTCGCGGCCCGCCGTCCATTCGGGCATGCTGGCGGGCGGCGGCGCCCGATTGGCCCGCTGGTCTAGCTCGAGCTCGGCCTGCAGCTGTCTGATGCGAGCCTTCGTTTGATGCAGCCTCTTGATGGTCTCTCTGAGCGCCGCCGACTGGTCTGCAGGCTCCACTCTGAGCGAGTCGTTGTGCCAGTTTCCGTCGGCCAGACCGCCAGCCTGTTGGCCCTCCACCAGCGCCAAGCCGCCGCCGCCCGCCCGCTGCACTCGCTGCAACTGTTGCTGCAAACTGGCGCCCCTCTGCCCGCTCTCCTGCAGCTCGCCGACCACCACAGCTCGCTCATTAAGCGCCAATTTACGGCCAATTGTTTGCCGATCAAAGTTCCCCCCAATCGCTTCATGGTCCTCCTCGAAGCTCGACAGCGGCGGTGGCGGCGCTCTGCCTGGCGCAGTTTCGTTCAGCCGCAACTGGGCAATGGTCTCCAGGGCGCTCGGCACGAAGGCGGCCCGCACGTTTGCCGGCCTGAGCTCGCCAATGGCGCGCCCCCCGTAAGCATTGTCCTGCTCGTCTTGCCGCTGCCGCTCGGACTCCTCCAGATCGTCGGGCCGCGCGGGCGTGCTCGCCACCAACACCATCTGGCCGCCCGGGCCCAGTTCCCTCGAGCGCTCCAGCCTCGGCGGAGCCCCCATTTGCGGCGGCCATCCGTCCCCCATCGGTTCGCCCGCCTGCGGCTGGCCCTCGTCCTCCTCTGGACTGGGGCCAGCCAGTCGGTCGTCGTCGCCCGAGCTGGCCGGCCGACTGGAATGCGTCGAGGGCCAAACGAGCATCACCGGCAGCGTGGACATGCTAGTGGGCGGCTGCGGCGGCGGGATTTGCACAAGCGGTGATGGGCGTGTCTGGCTGCCCGCGTACCGCGTCGTAGGGAAGTACTGGTTCGGCGGGTTTGCGGGCGCGAGCTGCTGCGTGGGCCGCACGTCGTGCCCGAGCCCCGCAGGTCCTGCGGCGGTGTTGTTCAAGTTGGCCACTTCTCTCAGTCTCCTCTCGTACTCGTTCCTGATTTGCTCGTCCGTCTCGCTCAAACTCTGCTCCGTGTCCATCTGGCTCACCGGCGGGCCTCTGTCCGGCAGGTTGTCCTCGCCACTTCCGCCGCCGTCGCCCGCTGGACCACCTTCCGTGTGCTGGCCTTCGGGGCCCAGAAGGTAGACCTTATCATTGTGTGGCCCCAGCGAGTTGGCACTCAGCCTGTCTCCTTTGGCACCATTCTCGTCCAGCGACTGACCGCCGCTGTCCGGTCCTCCTCCGACGGGTTGTCCGTAGGGCCGACCTCTGTGGTATTGAGCAGAACTTGGGACCGTCTCCGTTGGTGCTGGCTCACTGCCAATGGGCCGCCCGAGAGGCGGACTGTTTGGCGAGAAACGGACGGTGTTTGGCATCTGTTGGGGCGCCATTTGGTTGTGCGCCGAGATTGTGGGATAATTTGGCCTCAGGTTTGACTGTTGGAGTTGGTCGCTGCTAATGATCGATTGTGCACGCTCTCGATCTTCCAGGAGGGCGCCCAGATCGGCGCCGTGCACGTTCCGGTGGGGCCCACTTTGGCTCTCCACCAAGCTGAACCTGTGCACTATGGCACCCGTTTTGGCCGCCTCGAGCGACTCTCTCGAAGGTTGCCGTCTCACTGGGGGGCGCGAGGGGCGCCCTTTGGATGGGCGCATTTTGGGCCGCTCGAGGACCTGTTGTTTGTTGAGAATGTGTGGCACGAAGGAATGGAAAAATTGGCGCGGTCTCGACAATAACTTAATCAAGTGGCCCTCCCGTTTGGGTCCACCTGATGCTCTCGAATATGTGGTATCATTCAGTTTCATTGTGAGACTTCTCTGGAGCTTCTGTTTTCTGTATCTGCTTTTGTCGCTCGCCAAAAACGCCACTGATTGCTGCTGCTGCTGATCTGAGGGCGTCAAATTATCGTTTCGGTTGTCATCTTCTCGCTGCTGAGCTTCCACAAGCGAGCGCAACAGAGCCCCTCGCTTGCCCAACTCTTGGATGCTTCTCTCTTCTGCTTGGCTGGCATTGTGCCGGTTTGCTGGTGTATGCATTTGCTCGATCACTCCAAGCACGCCACTTGTTTGACGGCCACTTGCCGGCGACTGAGGCGACTGCGAGCTGCCTGAGATCATGAATTGTAGAGCAATTGTCGTTCTCATAAGGAGAACTATCACATTAATTAGATTGCTATTCTCTCTCTGAATTTCCAATATCGAATTCCTCCTGCAAATATCTCCATCTTTGCGCCTCTTTCTCCTTCGCCACGAAGACATCTTCATGCCATCGCCCTCTGTGCACAATTGAACCTTTGGCCCGTTGGCTAATTGTGATTCCATTCTCAGTTACTTGACGGGCGTCTGAATTTTGTCAGCAAAAAAGCGCTCGCTTTTGGCAACTAGAAGTCTCACCGAACTCTCTCCCCTTTGCTCTCCTTTGCTGGTCAATTTGATTTGCTATCACTCGATTCGACTCGATGATCGGGAACAACAACAACAAGAAGAAGAGAAACGGCAACAAACGACAACAAGGACAGCAGCAGACAAGAGAAATGGATTTAAAAAAGGCAACAACTGCAACCAGCACAACAACAGGGCGCATCTCATTGAGGCGAGCTCATCCTTAGCGTCGCCGATTTCTTCTAGCTCGACTCTGCCTCACTACACACACACACAACTTTGAGCTGTCCTTCAATAGACACTGGCTGTCTATTGGGCTCTCGATGGCAATGGACTAGAGAAAACTTTCTTCTCCCTCTTATTCTCACTAATGTCTAACTGGTGAAATGGTTGCAGAGCATGCAGCCAAGTGGATCTAGTTTGTACTTTTATCTGATTTTTTTCTCCTCTTTTCACTTCAATCGATCTCACAACGGTCAAAGAATCCATCAGACTTGACCAACGACCAAGAAAAACTCTCATCTCCTTACCTTTCTTTCTTATGCTTCTTGCAAACGCAATGAAATGCCACCACATTCACTCCAGTATTCATCACTCAATGCCGATTTCTGGACGCCTATCTCTCAGTCTCTGTCTCTCTCAGTCGCTCTCACACACACCACTCATTCCGCATCCAATGGTCTCCAATGGAGGACAGTATTGCTTTGTCTCTGTCCGGTTGTGTCTCGGCGCTCTGTCTCGCCTGCTCCTTGCCGCCTCCAAGCAGCAGCGCACAAGCACCTTGTGGAGCTCTGCGCCTGTTGAGATGTTTTTGTTCCAGTGCCACCGAACGGGTGGCCCTATTGTGCCGCCAGAGAGTGGCCCTTTCTCGTCCGGCTGGCCAGCGCTTGTTGCCACTCAGCCACGAGCTTATCGGCGGTCTAGGCGAGCAAAGTGGCCGGAGCCAATTCATTGCTAGTCCTCCAAGTGGCACTGACCAGCACTCTGTCGCTTTCCCTCGTCGGCTTGCCTAGCTGGCTTGCTGGCTGCTCGCTTGCTCACATCCAAACTCAAATGCACCACTTTTAGCTACTGACCGTCGGCTCCTGAAACGAGTGAAAACAAGCACCGCCTCACACTGTGCAGTGTGTCTCGTTTCCCGCATCATCCTGCGCACCTGTTGCTGCCGTTTGGTGCAGCTATTCTCAAGCCCTGTTGTTTTGCCGCCGGCTAGCAACAAATGAATGCATACACCATACAACTACCAACTACAAGCAACAACTGCCAGCTAGCTACCAGCACCAATCGGCAAGTGAAACTGTGATTTTGTTTTCAACTTTTTTCCCCCTCCTCCTTCTCCTCCTCCTCCCTCTAGCTTGTCCACAGGAACACTCGAGGCGGCAAATGATTTCATCAACACTTTCCTCTGTTCGGGACAAGCACTCTCTTGTCGTTCATCTGATGATGATGATGACGCAAAATAACAACGTGAGAGCGCAACAGGTTGATATTTGCCTCAAAATAGTCGGCCAATGAACACGCTGCTCGAAGAGAGACCGAAGAAAAACGGATAAAAAGGGCCAGACAGAGAGGAAGAGGAAAAACGGGTAACTTGGTGAGCGGGCTTTCTCGCTCGTGTGTGCAAAAGTTTGTCCGCTGGACCCTTTTAATTGCCCCCTCGCTCCAGGAGCTCCATTTCCCTTTTCCACCATCAATTGCCCATCCACTGCTCGCACTGGCATCAAATTGGATCCCCTTCGGACATCAATACAACGACCGAAATTCACTTAATTAACGCCATTTTCCTGCCCCTCAAGGAGTCTGTCGCTCTGTCGCTTCCTTTTTCCTCGCTCGCCAAACACATTCACACACTTCTCCCCACATGCAATTAAACTCACTCAAACATCGACCCAACAGCGACCACTGCCTCCGATGCTCATTTCGAGAATCCAGCCCCAAGGGTCTTGTTGGATCATTGTTCAGGTGCCCGCAGCGAGTCGCTTGAAGCCACCCCGCAAACGAACTCAATCCTTTGCACACGGATTTTATCTCCCCAAACATCAGTTCGATGATTCCTGACGGAGGGAGAGCTAATTTTCTATGCGTACTATCAACTTGTTCCATGCTAGCACGATCTGAGCTCACGGAAACTATCATAACTTTGCAATAATCTATTGAATTGGCCCACAATTGAAGTGATATCGAGCTCAATAGGGGTCTAACTCTGTCTCTCTCTAGCTGTCTCTGTCTCGATGGCAGTCACACGTCGAAAGCCCAATGGATGAGAATGAGCGCGGACCAAGCCAGAGGGCTTAATTAGGCGGATAACGTAACAATTATTCAACTGCTTTCCGCATTGTTCAACAGAAGAAGAGCGCCACCATGAAGACCTTAATGGTGGCCGTGAGCTAGGCGAACACGATATGGGGGTCATGATATGCTTTGGGGGCGCTGAATGCGCATGATAGGCAGCCTTTTATGTTGGCCCACTGCACAGACCCCGTGTAAGTTCCCTTGCATTATTGTTGTTGTTGCCGCTGCACTGCGGTGGTTTGTTGTCGGCCGCCAATAACAACAAACCCACCTCACAACAAGCAAATGAAAGATATCTTCCTATCCTTTTCACAATGCTTCGCATGGTAACTTAGGATTCCATCTCAGACATTTCTCATTTCCCACTCTCCTGTCTTTCAATGTCATGGATAACAAACAACAAACTAAGGCCTCCAATCCATATTTGATCTTCCGTGAGGAAGACTTCTATTGGAATAGGAATGCAAACAGAAAACAGCAGGAATCAACCCCATCCTCATACTCCTGGTTTTTCAAGCTAGCCGCAATATTATGTTTCACTTCGTTGCAATTCTTCATAATCTGTACCGTCTTGGACCTATGGTTGCCGCGAATTGATCTAGATTACAGCGTTAACCCAGAGCAAATACATTTGTCCCTGGGTAGAAAGGATGGAGAATACATTGTAACATGGGCAACCAAGAATCCAGCCAAGTGTTATCTACTTTCGGATGACCGCAAATCAGAAGTTTTCGGCCTAACGGAAGGCCGTCTCAGTCAGGTCAGGATCGAGAACAAGCAAAACGATGATACAAGTAGACTCTTCTCGAATGATTACGGAGACTCGATCAGTAGATATTTTCACTTAGCGACACTGAACTTAGACTCTGTGAGTGCGAAAGAGATACAATACTATATTTCTTGTGATCAGGATGGCACCTCTTGGGCTCAATCTCCCACATTCAATCTCAGGCCTATCCGTTTCGAAGACGAGACTAGAGCACTAAACGTTGTCTTTCTGGGGGATTTCGGTCTGGTCAATGGACGATCCGAAGACTCTCTCATCATCGAGGCCAATTCTGGAGAGAACGATCTTTTCATACACAATGGAGATTTCGCATATGATTTGAATACAGATGAGGGCAAATATGGCGACAAATTTATGCGAAAAATACAGCCTTTTGCAGCCCAGGTCCCTTACATGACCTCCGTGGGCAACCACGAGGTTGCCAGCAACTTTTCCCACTATGACAAGCGATTCCACATGATCAATCGGGGTCCCGTGCACACTGGTGAGGAGAACAACTTTTATTACTCTTACAACGCTGGTCCAGTTCACTTCATCGCAATATCAACAGAATTCTACTACTTTCTCGATTATTCCGGGCTGGCCCCTCTTGTGAAACAATACGAATGGTTACGAGCTGATCTCGAGTTTGCCACGCGTCCCACTGAACGGGCAAAACGCCCCTGGATCATTGTCTATGGTCACCGTCCAATGTATTGCTCGAGCAGAGACAAGGATGACTGTACAAAAGATAGCAATTTGTTGCGACGAGGAGTTCCATTCACTCATGCCTACGCCCTTGAGAAACTGTTCTACGATTATGGAGTGGATGTCGAGTTGTACTCCCACGAGCACCAGTACGAGAGGTTTCTACCTATTTACGACGGTAAAGTCTACAACGGAACCGATAAACCCAATGATCCATATTTCAATCCGCGAGCGCCAGTTCATTTGATTAGCGGCTCAGCTGGTTGTCAAGAAAAGCTGGACCCATTCACGCGTCATTCAGCGGTCGGATCAATCAAGAGGGTCGCAGAATACGGATACACAAAAATACGGGCTAGCCACTGTCAGATTCAGTTCAAACAACTTTCCGTGTCTGGCAGGGTGTTAGATGGATTCGTCATCGAAAAGAACAGACAGAACTTTGGCAATCGTAGTATGACTTATAGTGAATGCGTGTGAGCAAATCCCAAAGTTGCCTGGCGGAGTCTTTTCGTCATAGAGTCGTCTGTATGAATTTGAGAAAAGATAAAGTCAAGCTTGTTGTTGCATGATGTAAATAAAGACATTGCCCACTATTACTGCTTGCATTCGAAGGAGAGTATGTGTATGGAATGTCTAAAGCGCCTTTATTCTCTATTTGAGCGGGGAGTACTGGAGGTAGCAATTAGAAGCTAGTAACGCTGATAGTTGGCTCTAGATCAGTTCCACCTATACCACACACTGGTTCCTATTTTCCAGCCGCTCGACAGAAAACATGGAAATTCACGATCGATCCTGAGATGACCCTTATGCGAGCCTTCGATGCTTGAGATCCGCTCCCAAGCTTCTAATGAAGACAAATTCAGACTCCTGAGGATGTATATCCACTGGATCCATCCGAGAATTCCGAAGCTCGCAGATCGATTTCCTATCTCACCTGATCATTTCTTGTCAATTCCTCGGTTTAATTACCCCTTCTGACAATGAATGGAAGCGGCCATAGATTAGTCTACAACATTCCACTGCAGCTTCTCGGTTTCCGATCTGTCTTGTTGCGTGACAGTTTCAGAGAGGAAATGGAAAGCCGACGTTTTTCTTGATTATCAGTGGCTGCTCGGGGTTCGAATTTAAGGTTCACAAGCTGAGATGGCTAACTGAGGCGGATATAAGACGTCTAACCAGTAGACGCAGACCCGTAATTATGCAGATTTGGACAAATTATGTTGATTGATCGTGGGACTGCGTGCATTCTTGAGGTATGAGATGATTTTGTTGAAACGCCCGAATCCTTTCTCCAACCTCTTAGCCCGATAAATCAGTCGGATACCTGCTCTCGAGATCGCCGAATGAGACCCTAGAGAGCAAAAAATGTTAACTTTACTCCAAACTGTCCTGGTTTATTTCATGTGCCACTCCTTCCAGCATTTCAATCACAATCGAAGCTTGTGCCGAAGCCTGATTGTCGCCTCTCCAAATGTGAATGATAGGGGGCTATCAACCGGAGGGAAAAGCAAATTGAAGGATGGCGTTCAACTCTCTGGAGACGATTACGAAACCGAAGAGAAAAGCAAGATAATCAAGAGTGAAAAAGGGGCCAAGCCTGACCAATGCCAACTTATCAAGTTCGAAAAGTTCTTCTTGATTCACAATATCTGCACAATAATCTGGTACTTCTTTATCCTAATGAAAAACGCACTCTTCATTCTGATGAAATTCAACATGCTGCTAGAATATCGTCACATCAGCTGCATCCTAATTGGTCGTGTACGGTTCTACGGGATAGACGACGATTTTCTGTTATTCTTCATCAGCTTCATCGGTTCCTTTCGAGCCTCTTGGTCACTCTGCGCGGTACTTTCCAATCACCGAGACTATTACTTTGATTGGTTAGAGTTTTTGTTCAAGCAGGAGCACCAAAGTCGAAGAAATAATGGAACCTCGGTGAATCCACCGTTGCCAATTGATACGGGTCAGGATCGGGCTTTGCTGGATCCAAGGGTGAAAATAGATGGCAACATTGCAACAAAAAAGAAAAAATCTAAATCTACCAATCAAATGAGAGTGCACTCAGTAGGTCGGAATGACATTGATCCCAGCAGACCGAACCGAGACATTGATGCCTTGAGAAACCTCACAGACAGAGCTTTGACTTACTCCTGGTGCGTAATCGCTTCTTTGATTATGTTCATGATTACTTTGCTCATCTTGGCTGTGCCCCTCTTGATTACAAGGCAAGGTCTCAACAGAGGGTACAGTCATTGTATCAGCTACCTAACATCCAATGCAACCGACATTGATGAGCTCTTTTTCGGCTCGATTTATCGTTCGTTGTATCAGGTTGATTCAGCTACCAAGGAAGTTGCAGATAGGCAGCCGTCGCCTGAAGGGCAGACCATGGCGGACCAATCGAAACCTAAGGATCCATTTAAGCTCGTAGAATTCAATTATTTTCAAGTCGCTAGGATATTATTCGAACTCATGGAAAGCATATTCGTCATCCATGATATGCTTCTGACCATACTTTCGCCGGTTATTCTGCTCATGTTGATTACAGATGACGTTCTGTACTACTCCGAAGATTTGTTGCAAAGAATGAGGAGCAAAATCAGCGATTTTTGGATAATTAACACGGCGATCAACAAGGAGATCTCAGCAGGCTACGTAAAGGTTTACAAACGCCTTGATAGGATGTATGGCATCCATTTCGCTAGAGGTTGGGATCAGCAAAGCGTTAGCGGAAGATTAAAAGAGCACATGCGTGCTGAGAATCATAGTGCTTTGAATCTTAGGTCGTCTCTCAGGAGCCACAATCTAGATAGTTCACTCTCGAAGGAGGAGAGGGACGACAAAACCGGAATTCATGATGGTACATATCGAACGCAGCTGATGATTGGCGATTTATTTGTCTTAATCGAATCATACAATCCATTCTCGGCAACTATAGTGAAGCGCTACGTTTTCGCTTGGGCGATATATTCAATCTTTGTCGCCAGCTGGATGTTCACACCGAGAGATATCTTGGATTCGAAAGTTGAATGCTACTTTTTGCACGTATTAGCCACCGTTGTAACAGCTTTAATCATAATCAAATCAGCTATGGTGCGGCGTGCATCATTGCAATTGTACAAACTGATTGTCCGTCGCATGGCTATAGAGGACGATTCTCGAGAGAACAAGCTTCGTTGGGCCAAACTGATCGGACTCTACTATCCCATACCTATGCATTGTTTTAGGTTATTCCAAACCATGGAGTTGTCCCTGTTCTTTGGTTTCAGGCTCATATCTTGGATATTTAGTGCACTCTTTTTGTCATTGACATTCTACAACTACTTCATCTGAGTTTAAGAGGATCTTCCTGGAGTTGATTTCCAGGCATTCGCTCATGGGTATCAGGTCGCAATGCATTGTCCGCTCAAACATTATCCGCCATATTCAAGCTGCTGTAAAATTGCAGCTCTTAGAGTGCTATGTCATACTTTAACGAAGAGCCATACAAGCCTCAGATAATCATTAGTAGATGGTGGGATTATCGGTATTAGTTGCAACATACGTGTTCCTACCACCGTTTCTCAACTTTCTCTTTTATTGTCATCGTCATAATCTAGATTCCACTCATGAGTGTCTGATCAAGGCATTCCAGAGCGACGCCGAGTGATTGGCCTCAAGATCATGATTAAGAGCAGCTGCCCCCAAGCACTGTTTCCACCTAACTTGACATGATATGCAGATCAGCTAACTTTTCATCGTGCTTTGAGAGAGCGTCGCCTGAGGTTACAACTTTTAAGACCGAATGAAAGCATCTGTTTTTCAGCGGATCGGTACGAGGCACGAGATCAGTCACCAATTACCTGAGAAAGTGTTTCCGTCACATCACCATCCGCTTCCTCTACCCTGATCACCTTCTATGTCAAGCTGAGCGAGGGATCGCCAATGTTCGGGTGTTCAATTGTATTGTGGAAAAGAAGATCCTAGTCTCTTGCCAACTCTACAATTCCCTCAATTTCTCATGAACCGGGACAACTGTCGTTAAATCGTGCAATAAATGCTCTCAACTCCAGTTTATACATAATTGCGACTCATTATCTGCTATCGTCGAGGCATCAGTATGCTAATCGTGCACTGGTCGCGTGAATGCAATTTCAAGGACTTAAATATGAACATCATTCTACCGTTTTCAACAGACCTGAACCCTTCAAACTTGACATTTTGGACAAGATATATGCCTGCAAATATGCGGCAATAGAGACGTCAAAATGCTCTCACCACTCCAGATAGCATCGATATATTTGATGACGTACACATTTCAACATCTCAACCACAATGAAGGATCCATCAGGAGGAGATTGATTGTGCAAGCGTTGATATCGAATTTAGAGGAAGTTTACAGGTCTTCAGAAAGTAACCTGATCGAATGCTCAAACTATGGCAGGCAGAGTGGAAAATCAAGAAGGAAAAAAAGAGCCAGAGATCATAATCGGCCTGTGGTTCAAATGCAAAAATTCGAGAGGATTTACTTGACTGTGAATACTCTGACAGTAATTTGGCATTTTAGCCTGCTCCTGAAATACTCATTGCAAGTTTTCCTTAGATATGAGTTGATATCCGGTTACAACTACATTGGGTGCGGTCTGATCGGTCGTTTGCAGTTTTATGGAGTAGACCAAGACTTCATCGCACTGGCAATCGTTGTGTACAGCATTATGCGCTTGTATTGGTTATTGAGCGCCTTCGACCATCAAGACTATTACTTCGATTGGCTGGAGTTTCTGTTCAGAGAGGAGGATCGCCGTCGAAAATTAGGGATCACGGCGAAATCCGAGGCATTTAGTGATTGCCAATCAAGAAAATTCGACGGGAAGTCAACTGATGAAAATGAAACGAGAACTGAGAGGCGAGATTCGATTTCTACTAGTGGGATAGATCCCATTCGTGTTGCACCTAATCGAGACACCGACGCTTTCGAAGACTTCAGGTCTTGGGCTATTTTCGTAGCCACGAGCGTCGTTAGCATCTGTGTCTTTTGCCCACTCTTTTCGATCATCTTTCAGCTACCGCTTGTTCTGACACGCCAAGGTCTTGCCAAAGGATACAACCAGTGTATCAGCTACTTAACATCCAACGAGACCGATGTTGATCAACTGCTCCTTGGCCCAATCTATCGAGGATTATATCTTGACGAGTTGCCAACATCGAAGGCTAAAGATGGGTCAGAGGATGCATTCGAGCTGGTCCAATTCAATTGGTACCAGATCGCAAGAATCACATTTGAGCTGTATGAGGGGGTATTTTTATTGCACGATTTAATTGGGTGCTCAATTTCGTCTGTTTTCTTCCAATTGATGAGCACTCATGATGTCCTGTATTATTCTGACAAACTGCTGGTGCGAATGGACGTCATTTGTTCGGAGATTGCGAACCAAAGAGATAGCTATACACCTCCCAAATCTATTCAACAATCCGACGGTCAATAGAGAAACGCTTCGAAGAGATTGAAGACTTTGTGCCGATAGGAATGTCAAGAGTTTGAGAAAGAGGAAGTATCATACGTTTGACGGTCTGCAGCAGATAAGAACAAGGAGGTCAGTTCCATATTTGCCCTGCCTGGAACAGAACCAGAAGGCTCAGGCTTTTGGCCAAATGTTAGAACCGCATGATGAATCCTATGGCACACAACTGATGATCTCTGATCTATTTGTCTTGATTGAGTCGTATAATCAGTTCATATCAGTTAATGTGAAGCGATATATATTTGGCTGGGCAATCTGTTCGGTTTTCTTGGCTGGTTTGGCACTATCTCCAATGGGATTGTCGGAACCGGTAAAGGTAGAATGCTACCTCATGCATCTAATTGTCAGTGTACTAACTACGATAGGAATTGTTAGGTATGCAATGGTGCGTCGCAGATCGTTGAGGCTCTATAACCTTATGTGTTTTTGTATGGCATTAGAAGACGAATGTCACGACAACAAATTACGTTGGTCCAAACTTACCAGACTCTATTATCCCGTACCGATGCACTGTTTTAGGATATCTCAAACTACTGAGCTCTCTCTGTTCTTCGCTTTCAAGCTACTAGGTTGGATATTCAGTGTGATGATTTTGTCGGTCACATTCTTCAATTATTTCGTTTGAGAAAGACAGACTCCTCACCGAGAAAGCATTAGAGCAGTCGGCAATCTGGAACAGGTGGCTCGGTAGTGCACGACACTC